>Ga0105052_10006906_pt1 | contig 11315 bp, 10 predicted proteins | sample FRY03_FD_78094 | JGI IMG/M metagenome (GOLD analysis project Ga0105052, IMG submission 78094) | Freshwater microbial communities from Lake Fryxell liftoff mats and glacier meltwater in Antarctica - FRY-03 | ecosystem: Environmental > Aquatic > Freshwater > Ice > Glacier meltwater ... | reverse complement strand
CGTTCTCGCTCGAGGGCTTCGAGGTCGACGTCACGCGCGCGAAGTACGACAAGTCCGGCACGTTGACGAAGTACCTCGGGACGGACGGGCTGATCGCCCTCCCGTCCGACCCGGAGCTGGCCATGGTCCTCGGCCGCGCCGAGGGCTTCGGCGCGATCCCGCGCGAGGCGATCGGCGGCGTGGACAACCTCTCTGCGATGGGCGGCCTGGCCCCGCAGGCCGGCGAGTACGCCTACGCCTACACGATCCCCGAGCCCGCCTCGGTGGTGCTCGTGTTCGGGTGGCGCGGGCTCTACGTCCTCACGTTCCCCGAGGCCGTGGGCTACGACGACAGCGTGATCACTACGTAGGCGATCGCGTCAGTGAGCCTCTGAGGAACGAAGAGGAGGACTCATGGGCATGACCAGGGGCACCGCCCTCGTCCTGACGACGGCGCACGCCGCCCGGCTGACCGGCCACAGGAACCTCGCCAGCGTGGAGACGGACGGCGCCCCGTCGCTCGCCGATCTGCTCGTGACCGCGTCGGACGCGATCTACGACCAGCTCGACGGCGACGGGGTGGACCCGACGAAGCTGATAAATCAGACCGTCTACGAGCGGGCGGTCGCCTGGCACTTCGTGGCTACCCTCGTGATCGGTGGCTACCTGCCACTCCCCGACGGTATCGACCCTCCGAAGAACGAGCAGGGATCGGCCGACCCCTACGCGTGGTCGGACCCTCACTACAAGCGAGTCCAGCCGCAGCTCTCTTCCGGCGACGGGCCTGTGAAGGCTGGCGTCGTGGTCCCGCGAGTCCGCAACATCAACGGCAACCACTTTTAGCAGCGCACCACGCGCTGCTTTGCCTTGCACGGAGCGCCGACTAGCAACATGGACAAATGGAACCCGGGCAAGGTGATAGAGCGCACTGCTCGCCGGCTGCAACAGGCAGCCGTGCAGGCCGTGCGCTCGTCGTCGCCGGTGATCCACAGGGCCACGAGGGACTTGGCGCGCGCGAGCTTCCGACCGGCGACGGTCCCAGGCGGGTCGCTCTCGGCCGCGATAGCGTCGAAGGACTTCGTGACGATCAAGCCGTGGGGCGCGATCCTCAACTGGTCGAAGCTCGGGCAGAAGTTCCTCTGGCTCGTGCAGGGCACCTCGAGGCAGAAGGCGCGGCCGATCAAGCTCGCGCCCGACGTAGGCGAGCTCGCGAAGGAGCTCGAGGCTGACGCGGCTAAGCACTTCAAGCGGATCCAGCAGAGCGGGCAATGAGCTTCCACTCGTCGCTGATCGCCGTGGGTGTCTGGCCTGCGGACCTCGTCACGGCCGGGGTCGTCACCGTGGCGGCACAGGTCTACGCGGGCAGGCGCCCGCGCGACAAGATCGACCGCCGCGGTGAGGTCTGGCTCCAGCGGCTCGAAGATCCTCCGAGCGAGGGAGGCGGGTTCCAGCGCTCGCGCCGTCACGCCTACCGCGTGCACGTCCGCTACTCGCTGAACGGCGGGCCAGACCAGAGCGGCAAGGTGCAGCTCGACGTGGTCGAGGCGCACATGCAGACGATCCGAGACCGCTACGACGCCGAGGTTCCTTTCTCGTCGACGTTCAGCGACATGCTCCCTGTCGACGCGACCGAGGAGAACACTGACGTAGACCCAGAGGCTGAAGACGTGATCGACGGCGTGGTTCGCGTCGTGTTCGCGGTGAGGGAGTAGCCCATGGTCCGCTTGTGGATTCGCGAGGACGGCGAGCAGCCGAAGGCGATCGGGCTTGGCGCGACCGCGGGCCGCGGGCCTGGCCGCGTCGTCGACGTCGACGCGCGATCAGTCGTTGAGGCGCGCGCGATCTTCTGCGTGTCCCTGCAGGCCGAGCCGGTCGAAGAGACGGACCCGCTGGGCTGGCTCGACTGGCGCCGCGCCCAGCGTCTCGTACATGAGGTGATCTGATGGCGAACCTTGCAAAGTCTCAGACGGAGTGGACGCGCCTTGTGGCTCGCGAGATGTGCCTGCTCTTCCTCGCGCCGATCCGCGAGTCGCGCGAGACGATCAAGCGCTACTCGAAGGAGCGCACGCGCATTGTCGCGATCGGCGACCGCGCTTCGGCGACGCCGCACGTCACCGCGCTCAGCTTCGTCGGCGCCGACTACGGGGTGAACCTCTCGGCCGAGGGCCGACTGTGGGTGCGCTTCGTCGTGAACGGTGACAACTGGGACGTCACCTTCTACACGGCGGCCGGCGCGAGCGGCGCGGTCACGAAGGCGACCAACGTCGCGGCGTCTGGCACGGGGGCGCTCGTCGCTCAGAACGCGTCGGGCCTCACTGGCTCGATCACGCTGGGCGCCACGATCGCAGCGGACGCGACCGACCTGCACCAGGTGCTCGTCTTCCTCGACTACCCGGCGCGCCTGCCGAAGGTGCTCACGCAGCTCGACGGCGTGGAGGACGACCTGGGCTCGCGCGTCGTGCTGACCGACCTGTTCGCCGACGTCGTCGCGGCCGAGCGCCGGAAGATCGAGGCCGTGCGCCGTGCGTTCTCGCGCTGGGCGCTGAGCGACGGAGAGCGCAACCCGGTCGCTCGCGGCAACGAGTTCACGCGCACAGCGGAGAGTTTCCTCACGTCGGACGTCGAGGACCCAGACGGGAGCGGCAACGTCTCGCGCCAGCGCACCGGGTGGCTCTACGTCCTCAGGCGCGCCATGGAGGACGAGCTGACGGGCGGTGAGCAGGACGTCGTGCGCCGCGTCGTCGCCGCTGCGGCTGGCGTGTTCGTGTCGGCTAACACGGGCCTCGGCTCGGTCGACGCGCACACGCCGGCAGAGAAGACGCCGCTGGGCCGCTGGACGTTCAAGTGCGTGGACGACACGATCGGCGTGGAGAAGTTCGACGGCGTCTTCAAGGCGACGGACTCGGACCTCGCGTTCACGTTCTCGTCGATCCAGGTCAAGAAGACGTGGAGCGGGCCGCGCGGCTTCGGCGTGATCACGCTGGCGCGCACGCTCACCAAGACGAACGACGGATCGAACCTTCGATTCGCTGCCGCGTCTGGCGCGGTGGTCACCGGCGAAACAGCGCTCAACACGAACGACGGCGACCTCTTTGTCGGGATCGTCGCGAACGGGTCCAACTGGGATATCAGCTTCTACAGCGCGTCCTCCCTGCACTCGTCGACGCTCGTGGCCAAGGCGACGAACATTGCGACGAGCGCTGCGTTCACAGCAACCGAGCAGAACAGCTCGGGGCTCAACGTGGTGTGGACAATGGGCGGCACGCCGAGCGCGGTGACCAATATCGTGCTCGAGCTGAACCCGTTCAAGGTCGAGGGGCCGACGACGCTCGTTCCCGACGAGTTCACGATCGACACGACGTTGACTGGAACGGCCGGAGAGATCCAGGATCTGTTGTCCGAGTTCTTCGACGCCGACCTGAACAGTGACGCGCTCGCGTCGGAGTCGATCTCGGACAACTACGCGAAGGCGGGCACCTACATGCCCTTCCTGACGTAATGGAGCCACCTGTGCAAGACGACGTGATCGGCCTTCGGATCGCCCGCAGCGACGTGGCGTTCCTTCACGACTCGCTGATGTCGTGCTCGTTCCAGGGTTCGCAGATGCTCCAGGCCGCGGGGATCGTCTCCGGCCTGCGTCGCGCCCTGCTCGCGTCGGTGCCGGCTTCGGCCGAGGCGCCGACGTCTCTGTCGGCCCCGGCGAGCGAGGTGAGCGAGGCGAGCGAGGCGACGCTCGAGGCGAAGCCGCTCGCGCCCGTGGTCGCCCTCGCCGGCAAGAAGACGAACCGGAGGAAGTAGACCATGGCCGCGGCGCTCCAGCTCCAGATCGTCTACTCAGGCGGAACGTTCACGTTCTCCGTCGAGGGCGAGTATCTGCCGCGCTGGGAGCCGACGTACAAGGTCGCGGCGGACCCGCCCGTCGTGACGGAGATGCGGCACGTCTGGGAGTTCAGGCAGTGCAAGCTGATCTCGACGACGGCCTCCGGGCTGTGGACCTCGATCGGGACGCTCCACGACATGATGGCCGCGCGAGGCGCGGGTCACCCCACGAGCATGAAGCTCGTGCGCGACCCGGCGGGAACGCCGGCCACCTTGGTCACGCTCGGCCCGTCGGTCTACGAGGCGCTCCAGGTCGAGGTGCTAGAGGGCGAACAGGACGCGCTCACGCCGCGCGCCTCGTGGCGCACGTCGGCTGCGTTCACGCTGCGGGTCTCCGCGGTCAAAAAGAACGAGGACGCGAACGGGATCGTCGGGTGGGACCAGCGGGTCAGCTACCGCTATGAGAACGGCCTCGCGATCATTGAGCAGGTCACGCGCGTCAGCACGGCTGAGGGCACCAGCGCGGTCGCGAAGGCTCGCACCTACGGCACGCTCTCGGTTGCCAACTTCGGGTCGGACTACACATTCGAGACGAACGGCCCCGACGGGATCGAGTTCGTCTACACGGACGCCGACGAGACCAACTCGAGGACGCCGACCGTGGTCGAGTGCGTGTCGCGCCTGCGCAGGTGGGGCGTCAACGTCGGCACGTCCGGGCCCGCGGGTTCGCCGGACTCGGTGGGCTACGAGGTCCTCACGAGGAAGACTGCGAAGGAGACGGTCACCCGCTACACGATCTCGGCGAGCGGGCCGAGCTACCTCTCGTGGATCGCGAGCCGGAAGCCGACGGGTGCGCTCGCGGTCGACGAGCTGGTAGACCGCAAGGAATCATGGAGCGCGACCGCCGTCTACGAGCTGCGAGCGAACGCGCAGGCGGCCGCGAGCGGGACGACGGAGATCAGTGTCGAGATCACGGGCGGCGCGCAGGCGCTCGACTACGAGCCGATCGCAGGCGGCTTCCAGCCGGTCGAGTTCGTGGGCGCGTTCCTCGCGTGGCAGGCGACGGTGTCGGTGCTCGTCTCGCGCGTCGGGGGCACGGGGCTTCTCGGCGAGATGCGCCTCCCTGGCCTCCTCGGCGAGCCGTGGAAGCTCGACAGGAACGCGTCGACGGAGGGCGAACCGTCGGAGGTGCTCGAGGACGACGCGACCGACGGCAGCCAGCAGAAGTGGACGCGCAAGGCGCTGCTCGTCTACCGCTCGGCGAAGGCTCCGGATCGCGCGCTGTCGGCAGAGCTTCGCGCGGCTGCGCCCGTCGCCTCCTACTACCTCCCGCAGGCGGTCTAGCCCCGTGCCGATGCCAAACGTAAGAATCGTCGTGATCGGAGTACCGCGCGCGGAGAAGGCGTTCGTGGTCGTCGAGGTCAGCAAGGCGCAGGTGCAGCGCGAGGCCGAGGCCATGGCTCGGGAGCTCGAGGCGGAGAAGCGCCGCCTGGAGGCGTCCATTCGGTCCATGCGGGGGAGGTGATAGTGGCCACGCAGATCATCATTAACTTCCTCACGAAGAACCTGGACAAGGCGAAGCAGACGGCGAAGGAGATCGCCGCGAAGATGAAGGAGGCGCGCAAGGCGATCACGGACCCGACGGTCCGCAAGGCATTCGTCGCGAAGCAGAAGGAAATCGCGAGGGAACGCAAGGACGAGATCGCTGGCGGTCAGAGGCGGATCGGCCTCGAGGACCGCGCGGGCGCACTCGCTGGGCGTGACCTCGTCGGGCAGGGTCTGGGCAACGCCGGGAAGCAGGGCCTCGGCGCGCTGAAGAAGCTCGGCGCCGTCGCCAACGTGGCGTCGTCGGCCAACCTCGCTGGCGCGCTGTCGATGCTCGGCGGCGTTCCGATCGTTGGCCAGGTCGCCGTCTTCGCTGCGGCCGCGGCTGCGATCGTCCTGCCGATCATGGAAAAGCGGCAGGCGTTCCTCGACGCGGTCCGAGCGGACTCGATCCGCGCGCAGATCAGGTCCGAGCTCGGTCGCGAGGACTTCGTGGCGCGCCTCGCGAACGACGTCCAGTTTCGCGCGCTCCAGGAGCGCCGCGCTGCGGACCTCTTCCTGCGCACCGAGCGCTCGCGCGCTGTGGGCGGCTGGCACCCGCGCTCGGGCGGGCTGATCGAAGTCGGGTAGCCGTGGCTGACGGCACGTTCGCCACGTTCGCCGGTGTCCCGTGCTTCGCAGCGAAGTTCGTGCGCTCGCGCGGCTGGCAGGGCGACGCCTCCGAAGTGGAGATCCCGGCACGGATCGGTGCGCGCGGTCCGATCGCCATGACGATCCCTGCGGCAGGCACGATCGCGCGGCGCCCGAAGGCTGCGGCCGGGGGTCAGGTCGGCGCTGCGGACGGTCCGGCGCCCATGATTGACGAGATCCCGCATGAGGGCTTCCTCGTCCTCTCCGAGCAGGTGGACGACGAGGAGTGGTCCGTCACGCTCGGCCCGCTCTTCGTCGCGCGGGCCGAGGCCGTGAAGACGCCCGACGGCAGCGAGATCTCGCGCGTTCGCCTCTACCTCGTCGACGAGCGCTACTTCTGGCCGCGCGGCTTCATGCGTCGGTGGTCGTACAACCGTCGCCGCGGCGACGGGACGACCGCTGCCGACAGCGTGAAGCCGGGCGAGGCCCCGTTCACGCGCGCGGAGATCGCAGCAGGGATCACGCTGTCCCTGTTCCGTTCGCCCGCGCTCGTGTCCAGTCCGGCCGAGTGGGCGACAGACACCCGCGCGCTCGAGCTCGAGCCGTTCTCACCCGCGGTCGTCGCGCTCTCCGCACTCGTCACGGAGGCCGGACTCGAGGCGCCGTGCCTGCGCCTTGACAGCACGGTTGCTCTTCACCGGGCAGGCGAGGGGCGCGTCGGCTACGCGCGGGGCGGGCGCGGCGCGAACGTGATCGACTTCCCGCCGCAGGTCCGGCTCTACAAGGACGGCGCTGGGCAGGGCGTGCTCACCGAGAACGGCTACCCGGAGGACTACGTTCTCGTCGCGGGCGGCGTGCGGATCGCTTCTGTCGCGCTCGACTCGTGGCAGCCGGTCCTGATTCTCAACGGGGTCGACATGGTGTTCCTCACCGACGAGCGGATTCTATTCCTCACGGAAGGCCGCTACGGGCTCGATTGGCTGCATAGGTTCATTTTGCAGCCGAACGCCTATCAGTCGATCGTCGGCATTAGCAGCGAGCTGCTGGACGTGTTCCGCACGCAGCCCTACCGTTTATTCCTGTGTCCAGGCGCGGTTGTCGAGACGAAGACGGAGAAGAGCGGGCCGAAGGACTTCGGGGTGGTCTACGAGCCGGGACCGAACGCGCACCTTCTGCCGTTGCTGGACCGCGCGGAGACAGTCGCGGGTCGCCGGCTGCCGGTCCTGATCGAGGGATCGCGCTATACGACGGTCCACCAGGCGCTGCGAGGGACGGAGGCGCAGCTCCGCATGGGTGCAGTCCTGCGCTCGATCAGCCTGCTTCGGGGACAGGCGCCGCGGAGACCGCCGAGGATCGAGCGCGAGCTGAACCTGATCACGGCGGCCGACGTGTTCCGTGGCAACGAGCTGCGGGCGGGCGGGCGCGGGGTCTCGATCGACGAGCTGCAGCGCTTCCTTGATCGTGCTCGCGAGATCGACAGCTACCGCGACACGCCGGCTGGCAGCCTATTCGCCGACGAACTCGCGAAGCTCACCGCTGAGCAGATCCAGGCAGAGGAGGACCTAGGGGCTGACCCGGGCCGAACCGAGATGTTCGAGATCGCGCAGGAGATCCTCGCGGCGGAGAAGACGCTGAAGGAGCTGACGGACCTCGGCGGGCCCGACGCGCTGAAAAAGCGGCTGGAGATCGAAGGCTTCCGCGACGCGCTCCTGAACTCGCTGAGCGACCAGCTGCTGAAGATCGAGCGCGACCGGGAAGCCAAGGCAGAGCGGGAGCGACTCGGTGGCGAGAGCGCCGACAAGCCTGCGTCCATGGTGCTGCTGAAGAGCCTCGCCCGCGCAGAACTCAAGGGCCGCGTGCGCAGCGCAGAGCAAGGGATCATTGAGACGGACGAGATCGCTGTTCGCGTCGAGGTCGACCCAGGTACGTACAAGCCGGGGGCCTCGATCCCTGCGATCCCGGGCAACGCGGCGCACGCGCGCGCGGTCCCGTGCCCGGTGCGGGTCACGTTCGGCGCGGTCGTGCGGCCGCGCACCGATCGACCCTGGGGGCCGACGCCAGGGCCGTCTCGCCCGCGCACGGGTGGGGACGCTGCGCCTACCGAGCGTCGGCCCGGGGAGACCCTCGGCGCGTTCCAGGCGCGACGCCGGCGCGAGCTCGAGGAGCAGGTCGACGCGGTCAAGCCGCAGCCCGGCGAGACGCCAGAGGAGTTCCTCACGCGCCTTGGCCCTCGCTGCCAGACCGAGGACGACGTGATCCCCGTTGCGCTCGGGGACGACGAGAGCTACTACACGGCGGCGTTCCGTCGCACCGGCCGCGGAACCGGGTCGCGCGTCCCGCTCGCGTCCGTCCCGGAAGGTCAGGCCGTCGTCCTGTCGCAGCCGGACTTCGTGGAGCTCGTCCCGATCGAGGGCGACGGCAACCGGGTCGACCTCGACGAGCAGGCAGAGCGACTCGCTCTCACCCGGTTTCTGGTGGCGGACCAGGTGCAGACGACGCGCACGACGCTGGCGCGTCCCTGGCCGGTCCAGTGCGACGGGCTCGTGTCCTCCGTGGAGATCGCCATGAGGTTCAAGGACGGGGCGCCCTGCGGCTACGAGACGATCGTCACGAGCGGCGGGCAGGCGCCGGCGGCGAAGATCCGCCCGCGGCCGCGCACAGGCAACGGCGGCGGCGCCCGGCGGGAGGGTCTCTCGTGAGCCAGACGCGAGGTAGCCGCGAGGACGGGCGCCCGGACATTCTCGTCTTCCTCGACGCGAGCGGTGGCCCGCTCGACGTGCCCGTGTTTGCTCATCGCGTGGGCGTGGTCTCCGCGCTCGCGGCCGACGGGACGCCGATCAGCACGGACTCGGACGAGGGCACGCTCGACTACCGCTGCCTGCGCTGGCACGACCTGCAGAAGAAGACCTCGCAGGGGCTTCCAGACCGGCGCCTGAGCGTCCAGCACTTCGTTGACTTCGGCGCTGAGTACGCCGACGAACGCGAGAAGGACGCGCCGTACGAGCAGGCGGAGAACTTCACGGCGCTCAACCGGACGACGCGCTGGGCGGACGGGTCGGGGCGCGTCGCTCTGCCCACGTCGCTGACGCGCCTGATCGGGTCCGAGGACTCGCGCGACGCTGTGTCGCTGGCGATCCGTGGCCCGCTCATGGGCGACGTCGACGAGGTCGACGCGACCACGGACGCGGAGGAGCTCAACGCGCGCGGCCTGCCCGAGGGTGTCGCGTTCCGCAACGTGGGCACGGAGAGCGGCACCGGCGGATCGGTCACCCGCCTGCAGCCGTCGGTGTCCGTGGGCGGGCTGACGTTCTTCGGCGCTGGCCCGGTCGCTGCCGCGGCGAAGATCGCGAAGGAGGGCGGGACGCTACAGCAGATCCGCGACGCCGCGCGCGCGGCGGCGTTCGGTCAGCCCCCTCCGCCGTTCACGCCCGGGGGAACGCGCACGCGCCCGCCCGCGCCCGTGCGCAACCCGGCCGGGTCGATCGTCCCGAGTAACCATCCGCTCGGCTACGTGTGGGAGGAGGGACCGGACCGGATCGGCCTGCTCGGGACGCTCGTCACGAGCGGCTCGCTCGACGTCGACGAGTTCTACTTCCTCGGGCGAGAAGGCACGAAAATCAACCGGCTCGCCCTGCGCCACGACGGTCACGTCGCCATGAGCGCGGCGCGCACAGGCCGCGTCCATTTCGTGCCGACTGAGATCGGCGCCGTCCCCGAGGGTGACGGCGACCTGGTCAAGGGCTGGATGATGCACGACAGCTCGGTCGCCAACACGGGCACCGAGGTAGGGCAGGAGACCGGCCAGTGGCGCCCGGTCGTCCGGGTCGGGCTGAGGGACATCACCGACCGCAGGCCGCCGCCGCCATTTCGACCGCCGCCGCCGCGCGTCCAGCCTCCACCCTTCCCGCCGCCAGAAGAGGAGATCGTCGACGACACGGAGACGCGCACGAGACCGAAGGGCAACACCGAGACGACGACGCCTGACGGCCGGTACGTTCAGGTTCGCGACGCGAATGGGCTGCTGATCCAGGTCCGGAGGGTGACGGGCGGGATACTCTCGACGCCGAACATGACGCTGCCGGGCGGCGGCGGCGCACCCGGGCCGAGCGTCACGTCGATCGGCACCGCGTCGGGCCACCTTGCGATCGTTGCGGGCCCGAGCGCCAATCAGCTTCTGATCGGCGTCGCTGCGCCAGGCGGGTTCGCCAATCAGCTTCTGATCGGCGTCGCTGCGCCAGGCGGGTTCGGGTTCGGGATTCCGAGCGGACCTGCGGCTCCCGGGGGCGGCTTCGGCTTCGAGCCGCAGGCGCCCGAGCTGCCGAAGACGGACGCAGAGGCTGACGCGGCGAACGCTGCTCGAGCGGAGGCGCGGGCGGCCGAGCGGCAGAAGGCCCTCGACGCAGAGCAGAAGCAGATCGACGACCTCGCGGCCCGTGGGGAGAGGACCGGCGGCGCGCGCGGGCGGCGTATGCAGGAGCGCGCGGCGCGCGCGCAGAAGGTGCGCGACCGGCGCGAAGCTCGGCGCGACGCGCGCGAAGCGTTCAAGCGCAAGCGCGACGCGGAGCGGGCCGAGCGGCGGCGTGCGAGGAAGAAGAAGCAGGAGGAGCGGCAGCGCGAGCGCCAGGCTGCGGTAGACGCGGCCAACACGAGCGTCGACGCGAGGAAGGCCGCGGATCGCGCGGCAGCCCAGGCTTCCGGCCTCTTCGGCTCGGTCGGCTACGTGGTCGACGTCACGGACGCCGACTCGCCGCAGGTGTTTGGCGACGGCGATCTGGCCGCTCAGGACGAGGCCGAGCGTCGTCGCGCGCTCGGCATGATCGACAACACGGCTTCGACGCTTCTCGGCCACGTCGGATCGGCTGGCGGGCCTCGGAACATGCAGGGCTGGGTCGCGATGGCGACCTACGCCATCAACTCCCAGCAGGTGATCGCGACGGGCGCGTTCGGAGGGCACGGATTTCTCAACGCGCCGATCAACGTCGTCGAGGTCGTCGAGGCGAAGGCGCCATGCGAGAAGGAGGTCGAGGAGAAGGCGGTCGAGGCCAAGACGGTCGAGGCGAAGGCGGTCGGGGCGGTCGGCAGCACGATCGGCCAGCAGATCGTCGCCCGCAGAGGGGCGTGTCCGTCGAGCTACGGCCTGCCGGCCCTGAACGTGGTCGGCGGCGTCCACGCTGAGCCCGGCACGAGGGTCGCCGTCGGCGGAACCGGCGTGCTCTCCGTCTCTCGCCCGCGCACCGGAGGCGGGACGATCGTCGACACCCGCCCCGCGATCTTCGTCGACACGGGTGCGCCAGGAGCCACGCTGCAGGCTGCGCCTGCTCCGACCGACCCGACGAGGCCCG
>Ga0105052_10006901_pt1 | contig 11319 bp, 7 predicted proteins | sample FRY03_FD_78094 | JGI IMG/M metagenome (GOLD analysis project Ga0105052, IMG submission 78094) | Freshwater microbial communities from Lake Fryxell liftoff mats and glacier meltwater in Antarctica - FRY-03 | ecosystem: Environmental > Aquatic > Freshwater > Ice > Glacier meltwater ... | reverse complement strand
TGCAAATACACCCGCGCCCACCAGCAACCCACGCGCCACCGATGCGCCCACATAGGCAAAAAACCAGTGCCAGTGCGACAGCGGCGTGAGCAACACAAACACCAGGCTGCCCATGATTTTGCTTTGAATCAGCGACGACGAACTGTTGGCAAAAGCGTTTTGCAACACGCTCATCATGACCAGGCCAGGCACTAAAAACGCGGTGTAGTTGACTGTGCCGTAAACCAAAACCCGCCCTTCAAGTACATGACCAAAAATCAGCAGATACATGACCGCCGTCAGCACTGGCGCGCCCACGGTTTGAAAGCCGACTTTCCAGAAACGCAAAGTTTCTTTATACAAAAGTGTTTGCATGCCGCTCATACTGTCAACTTTGACTTGCCAGACATGACATCCAGGAAAACATCCTCAAGATCAGCTTTACGAATCTCCACATCAACAGCTTCCAAACCAGCCTCGCGAATCGCAGCCAGGTACTGCTCAATTTCATGCGCGTTATGCGCAGGAAACTGCACAATTCGCCCTGTGATGCGTGCTTTGTCAGCCAGCGCTGTTGGTAATTCGCTGTCAATCTTGAAGCGCAGCACATTCGACGAAGCAGCTTTGAGCAGCTCCGATGTTTGCGCCAGCGCCACCACCCGCCCCTGCTTGAGCATCGCAATGCGGCTGCACAGCGCCTCCGCTTCTTCCAGGTAATGCGTCGTCAGCAGCACGGTGCTACCTTGTTTGTTGAGCTTGGCGATGAACTGCCAGAGCGTTTGGCGCAACTCCACATCAACACCTGCGGTCGGCTCATCCAGCACGATGACTTGCGGTTTGTGTACCAGGGCTTGCGCCACCAGCACGCGGCGCTTCATGCCGCCAGAAAGCTGACGCATGTTGGCATTGGCCTTGTCAGCCAGGCCCAGACTGGCGAGCAACTCATCAATCCACGCATCGTTATTTCTAATGCCGAAGTAACCCGACTGAATGCGCAGCGCCTCGCGCACACTGAAAAACGGATCAAACACCAGCTCTTGCGGCACCACGCCCAGCGTGCGGCGGGCGGCCGCGTAGTCGCTCAGTACGTTGTGCCCGTGAACGGTAACACTGCCGCTGCTGGCGCGTGACAAGCCTGCCAAAATGCTGATGAGAGATGTTTTACCTGCGCCGTTTGGCCCTAACAGGCCAAAAAACTCGCCCTGCTGGATGTTAAAACTGACGTCGTCCAGCGCTTTGACTGCTGCTCCCGATTGACCGCGTTTGGTGGGATAGGTTTTGGAAACTGACTGGAATGAAATAGCTCGCATCAGCCACCTATTTTACGGGTTCAAAGTACTGCATTTACTGCGATTGCAGATATGGCTGGATCAAGTCAGGTTTAAGAGCCGCTCTAAACCGGCTTAAGCCGCTGCCGGGATCAATTCAGCGACGCCGTATAAACCTGCCAGTTGGCCCAGCCTGGCTGGCAAACCGTGTACCGCAAAGGTCTTGCCAGCAGCCATGGCCTGGCGCCTGCACGCCAGCATGACAGCCAGTGCGGATGAATCAAACTGCGTCAATGCACTGGCGTCAAGCACCACACCGGCTGGCTGGGCCGCCACTTGCCTGGTCAACCCGTGCGCAGTCTCAAGTGCCTGAGCATGGGTAACAACGGCGGGCAAAGTCAGCACATCAGTCTTTCAGGACTTTTTGGCGTTGTTGGATTTGTTGCGTTCTGAAAGCGACGCAATCAGGCCATCAATGCCCTTGGCGTTGATCTCTTGCGCGAACTGGGTGCGGTAGGTTTCTACCAGCCAGACACCGAGAACATTCAGGTCATAAATCTTCCAGCCGGTGGCCACTTTTTCAAGGCGGTAATCCAGCTGGGCTGGATCGCCCCGGCCCAATACCTCGGTACGCACCACAACCTCGGTCGCGCCAGCCGCTTCACGCATGGGCTTGACGTTAATGGTCTGCTCTTTGACCTGAGACAGCGCACCCGAGTAGGTACGGATCAAAAGGGTTTTAAACTCATCCTGAAGCCTTTTTTGCTGCTCAGGCGTGGCCTGGCGCCAGCTGCGACCGACAGCCGATGCCGTCATGCGGGTGAAGTTGACGTTAGGCATGATCTGGCTGTCCACCAGCGCCATAACCTTGGTCATGTCACCGGCTTGCATGGAATTGTCTGCCTTGATCTTGTCCAGTACATCGACAGACAGGCGTTTGATCAAGGCATCTGGCGCTTCACTGGAAGCGTAAACGGCGGGCGCTGCCAGCATGGCCGAGCTGATCAAAATAACGGCAAGCTGTACGAGGGTTCTACGTAGCATATTTAACTTTCAAAAAGTACCAAGCCTATCCATAACGCGGTAATGCATCAGGGGTGTACAGCTTGGAGATGATTTATTTGGCGGGCGGTGCAGGCAAATCGAACCGCTCTTCCTTCACTGCGGTGTCCTTGCCGATCGAAGAGGCTCTACGCTGCAGGTACAAATCACGGGTAAAGCTGTATTTGTCCAGCGCAGCTTGGTCAAGAATATTGGTAGTACCCAACAGATCAGCGCGCTTGTCCACCACGCGCAACACCGCCAGCGAATTGCGAGTAGGCACGTGGCGTGAGTTATTGACCGGATCAACACTGCCGTCCACCACGGTGCCTACTGTGTCACGAACCGAAGAAGGCCCGAACAGCGGCAACACGACGTAAGGGCCAGCACCAAAACCCCAAACTCCAAGCGTTTGCCCAAAATCCTGCGTGTTTTTGGGCAGGCCCATCTCGGTACCGATGTCCAGCAGCCCGCCAAAACCAAGGGTTGAGTTGACACTCACCCGCATCAAGGTCTCCAGGGACTCCTGGATCTTGAACTGCAGCAGATTGTTGACCACCGACCAGACATCTGAGATATTGCCGAAAAAATTGCGCACACCGGTTTTGACCGGGGAAGGCAGTACCTGATCGTAGGCAGTAGCTACCGGTCGCAAAATCGCACGGTCAACGCCGTCATTGAAATTGAAAACGGCGCGATTCAGGGGCTCCATCGGGTCAGCGGGGTTGACATTGGGGCCGGTCGCGCAGCCTTGCGCAAGAACCACGAGCAAACCCAGCGCCATCAGACTAAAGCTCTTTTTGACTGAGTTAAACAAGTTCATTTTTTATCGGTGTTTCCTGTTGCGGATGCTGGTGCTGGTGCGCTGTTGTCGGCAGCCTTGCTGAACAAAAACTGGCTGATCAAATTCTCAAGTACCACGGCGGATTGAGTTTGCCTGATCACATCACCCGCCGCCATGTTTTTATCACTGGCCCCAGCTTCAATACCGATGTATTGCTCGCCCAGCAAACCGCTGGTGAGTATTTTGAGTGATGAATCTTTGGGGAAAACATACTTGCTTTCCATCGCCAAATTAACATTCGCTTGGTAGGACTTGTCATCAAAGCCAATGGTCTCAACGCGGCCTATCACCACACCGGCGCTTTTGACGGCGGCGCGTGGCTTCAGGCCACCAATATTGTCAAATTTGGCAGTAACTTTGTACGAGCTGTCGAAGTTCAGGCTCAGCAGATTGGCCGACTTGAGCGCCAGAAACAAAATGGCTGCTGCGCCAATCAGCACAAACAAACCTACCCACAGGTCATTTTTTGAACGTTGCATTATTTTCTTTCAATACCCTTGTAGCTTGTCCGCAAAAAAGCCACTCGCCGAATTCTCGCATGACTGGGTGATTCCGGCAGCAGGCCGTTTTAAATGCTGAACATCACGGTGGTCAACAAAAAGTCCAGCCCCAGTACCGCCAGCGATGCCACCACCACCGTACGGGTGGTAGCGCGCGACACGCCTTCTGGCGTCGGTTGGGCCTCAAAGCCCTGGTACAACGCCACAAAAGTGACGGTGACACCAAACACAAAGCTTTTCAAGACGCCGTTACCCACATCCCGCCAGACATCCACGCCGCCCTGCATTTGGCTCCAGAAGGAGCCCGCGTCAATACCAATCATGAGCACGCCTACGATCCAGCCGCCAATGACACCGACGGCGCTAAACACGGCCGCCAGTAGCGGCATGGCAATGATGCCGCCCCAAAAACGTGGCGCCAGTATGCGGCGTACCGGGTCAACGGCCATCATTTCCATGGCCGACAGCTGCTCGCCTGCTTTCATCAGGCCAATTTCAGCTGTCAAGGCCGTACCGGCGCGGCCAGCAAACAGCAGCGCAGTGATCACTGGCCCCAACTCACGCACCAGACTGAGCGTCACCAACAGGCCTAGCGCTTCTGACGAGCCATAGCGCTGCAGGGTGTAGTAGCCCTGCAAGCCCAGCACAAAACCGACAAACAGGCCCGACACCGAAATGATGGCCAGTGAGTGATTGCCCAAAAAGAAAATCTGGTCACGCACCAGACCAAAGCGCTTGAGCGCTGAGCCACTCATGGCCAGCAAACGGATGAACAATCGGGTGGCGTGGCCCAGGTGGCCCAGCTGCTCGCGTACGGCCAATCCCAGGCTGGAGACGATGTTTACCTTGGCTTGACTCATGAACGCTCACCCGTCAGCCCTTTTTGCATGGCAGCAGGGTTGCCAAAGTCAGTGGCCACATCCGGGCCGGGATAGTGAAACTTGACCGGGCCTTCGCTGAGCCCATTGACAAACTGGTGTACCAGTGGGTCGATGCTGCAGCGCACTTCTTCTGGCGTGCCCTGGGCGGCTATGCCGCCGTTGGCCAGAATGATCACCTTGTCGGCAATGCGAAAGGTGTCTTCAAGGTCATGCGAGACCACGATCGACGTGATGCCCAGCGTGTCATTGAGCTGGCGAATCAATTGCGCCGCCGTCCCGAGCGAGATCGGGTCCAGCCCGGCAAAGGGCTCGTCGTACATGATGAGATCCGGGTCGAGCACGATGGCCCGGGCCAGCGCCACGCGTCTGGCCATGCCACCAGAAATTTCACTCGGCATCAAATCGCGTGCGCCCCGCAAGCCCACCGCGTTGAGCTTCATCAATACAATGTCGCGAATCAAATCAGCGCTCAAGTCGGTGTGTTCGCGCAGCGGAAAGGCGACGTTGTCAAACACGCTCAAATCAGTGAACAGCGCGCCAAACTGGAACAGCATACCCATCCGGCGACGCGCAGCGTACAAGGCTTGTTGATTGAAGTCAGCAACGTTTTTACCGTCAAACAGCACTTGCCCGGCGTTGGCTCTTTGCTGCCCGCCAATCAAGCGCAGCAGGGTGGTTTTACCGCCGCCTGAAGCGCCCATCAGCGCGGTGACTTTGCCACGCGGCACGGACAGACTGACCTTGTCCAGAATGACACGGTCGCCGCTAGAGCCTGGGTAGGAGAAGGTAACGTCCTTGAATTCAACCAAGGCAGGATTGTCAAGCTGGGACATCAAATAAAGGCGTGTAATGGGCTGGCGTTTCAGGACTGCAGCGTGAATCATAAAGGGATTGACTGACGCTACAGACTGGCGTTTGAATGAAAAAAGGTTCAAAACGTGCTTTTTGAACCTTTTTTATGTTGAAAAAACCTGGCATTTATGGTGCTAGACCAAGGAAGATTCAACTACGAGTTGCGACTTTTATAACGGCTAAAGTTTTTAACGTCGCAGATTGCTGTAACCCATTAAAAACTCATCGACAGCACGCGCTGCCTGGCGGCCTTCACGCACGCAAGCTTCAGCTTGCGTCTCATCACACGCCCCATAGGGCGATTTGTGAAGGCCAGGCGTAACCTCAACGAGGCAAGTCGCTGTAACCCATTAAAAACTCATCGACAGCACGCGCTGCCTGGCGGCCTTCACGAATCGCCCATACGACCAGGCTCTGGCCACGGCGAATATCACCGGCGACAAACACTTTAGGCACATTGGTGGCGTAACCGCCAATGAAAGCGTCCGTCGCTTTGGCATTGCCTCGATTGTCTTTGGCGATACCAAACGATTCCAGCACCGACGCAACGGGCGACACGAAACCCATCGCCAACAGCACCAGGTCAGCTTTGAGGGTTTGCTCCGACCCGGCGACTTCAACCATCCTGCCGCCCACCCATTCGACACGCACCGTTTTCAGGCCTGTGACTTTGCCTTTTTCGCCAAGCAGCTCTTTGGTGGAGATGGCAAATTCGCGCTCGCAACCCTCCAGGTGACTCGAAGAAGTGCGTAACTTGACAGGCCAGTACGGCCAGGTCATGGGGCGGTTTTCCTCAACAGGCGGCTCGGGCATCAGCTCAAACTGTGTGACGCTGGCAGCACCGTGGCGGTTACTGGTACCCACGCAATCGCTGCCCGTGTCGCCGCCGCCAATCACGATCACGTGCTTGCCGGACGCAGACAACTGGCCTTTGACCTTGTCGCCTGCGTTTACCTTGTTTTGGCTGGGTAAAAATTCCATGGCGAAATGCACGCCGTCAAGTTCACGGCCTGGCACCGGCAAGTCGCGTGACTGCTCTGCGCCACCTGTCAGCATCACCGCATCAAAGTCTTCTTGCAATTGCTCGGGCTGAATGGTTTCTTTCGCCCAGTTGGTAACTTTGGTGTCTTTGGGCAAATGGCCGACCATCACGCCTGTTTTGAACGTCACGCCCTCGGCCTGCATTTGCTCAACCCGGCGGTCAATGTGGATTTTCTCCATCTTGAAGTCAGGAATACCGTAGCGCAACAAGCCTCCCACACGGTCGTTTTTTTCAAACAAAGTCACGTCGTGACCCACCCGCGCGAGCTGCTGCGCAGCGGCCATACCTGCGGGGCCCGACCCGACGATGGCAACTTTTTTGCCAGTTTTGTGTTTTGGCAGCTGTGGCTTGACCCAGCCCTCAGACCAGGCACGGTCAATGATGGCGTGCTCAATCGACTTGATGCCCACCGCGTCGTCGTTCACGTTCAAGGTACAGGCAGCTTCGCACGGCGCAGGGCAAATGCGGCCGGTAAATTCCGGAAAGTTGTTGGTGCTGTGCAAGGTATCGATGGCATTTTTCCAGTCAGCGCGAAACACCATGTCGTTGAAGTCAGGAATGATGTTGTTGACCGGGCAGCCGCTGATGCAAAACGGCGTACCGCAGTCCATGCAGCGAACGGCCTGCTTGTTGGCCTGGGCGTCGTCCAGACCAATAACAAACTCTTTGTAATTTTTCAGGCGTTCAGGCACGGGCTTGTAGCCCTCTTCCACACGCTCAAATTCCATAAAACCGGTGATTTTTCCCATGCTGCAGTCCTGTACGAATAATTTACTTCAAAAACGGATTTTTCAGACCTGTTCAGGTGTTTTTAGGTATTTTTTGTGCTCTAGACCAATGGAATTGGCAGCAAGCTGCTATTGAATTTATAGCATTATCTTGCACCCACAACCTCGCGATTGGTTTCGACCTGTACCCGCGTCGTCTCAGTCGACGCATTCAAGCGGCGGTCCTTGCGCTCCAGCAACGCGCGCTTGTACTCGTTCGGGAAGACTTTCACAAACTTCAGGCGCGACTCAGCCCAGGTATCCAGCAACTCTCTAGCGCGCTTGCTGCCAGTCCAGCGGTTGTGGTCTTGCAGCAGGCGTTTGAGGATTGCCTCATCGCTTTCTTCAACGTGCCAGTCCGACTTGTCATGGGTGTGCTGCTCGGCGGTCGTAACCACCTTGTCCATGCTGACCATGGAGGTGTTGCAGCGGCTGGCAAACTGGCCGTCTTCGTCGTACACATAGGCCACGCCGCCGCTCATGCCAGCGGCAAAGTTGCGGCCGGTTTTGCCCAGTACGGCCACTGTGCCGCCTGTCATGTACTCGCACCCATGGTCGCCTGTTCCTTCAACAACAGCCGTCGCGCCCGACAGGCGCACGGCAAAGCGCTCGCCCGCCACGCCGCTAAAGAACGCCTCGCCCGTGGTGGCTCCGTACAGCACGGTGTTACCGACGATGGTGTTTTTGTGCGACTCGCCCCTAAAGTCAATGCTGGGCCGCACCACAATGCGGCCACCACTTAAACCTTTACCGGTGTAATCGTTGGCGTCACCAATCAAATACATGGTGATGCCTTTGGCGAGGAAAGCACCAAACGACTGGCCGCCTGTACCTTCAAGCTGAATGCGCAACGTGTCGTCTGGCAAGCCCTCAGGCCGCAGGCGGGTCAGCTCGCCCGACAGCATCGCGCCGACAGTACGATTGACGTTGCGCACCACTTCAATGAACTGGACTTTTTCGCCCTTTTCAAGCGCCGCTTTTGACTTTTCAATCAAGCGCACATCAAGTGCTTTTTCCAGTGCATGGTCTTGCGACGACATGTGCAGGCGCGGCACATCCGCTGGCACATTGGGCTGATAGAACAAGCGTGCAAAATCAAGGCCTGTGGCCTTCCAGTGCTCAATACTTTTTTGCGTATCGAGCAAGTCGGCGCGCCCAATCAGTTCATCAAAAGTACGCACACCGAGTTGCGCCATCAACTGGCGCGCTTCTTCGGCCACAAAGAAGAAATAGTTGACGACATGCTCAGGCTTGCCGCTGAATTTGCGCCTCAGTACCGGGTCTTGCGTGGCCACGCCGACAGGGCAGGTATTCAGGTGACATTTGCGCATCATGATGCAGCCTTCTACCACCAGCGGGGCGGTGGCAAAGCCGAATTCATCTGCACCAAGTAGCGCGCCAATCACCACATCACGGCCGGTTTTCATCTGACCATCAGCCTGCACGCGTATGCGGCCGCGCAGGCGGTTCAGCACCAGCGTTTGCTGGGTTTCCGCCAGGCCGATTTCCCAGGGGCTGCCTGCGTGCTTGATACTTGACCAGGGCGACGCGCCCGTACCACCGTCATGACCTGCTATCACAATATGATCAGCCTTGGCTTTGGTGACACCTGCGGCGATGGTACCCACACCAACTTCACTGACCAGCTTGACGCTGATGCTGGCACGCGGGTTGACGTTTTTTAAATCATGAATCAGCTGCGCCAGGTCTTCAATCGAATAAATGTCATGGTGTGGCGGCGGGGAAATCAAACCTACGCCTGGTACGGAATAACGCAGTGCGCCAATGTATTCACTGACCTTGCCGCCGGGCAACTGACCACCTTCGCCGGGCTTGGCACCTTGCGCCATTTTGATTTGAATCTGGTCGGCAGACACCAAATATTCAGCCGTGACACCAAAGCGGCCCGAGGCGACTTGCTTGATTTTGGAGCGCAGTGAATCACCATCTTCCAAGGGTAAATCGACCTCCACCACTTTTTCACCAATCACGCTTTTAAGCGTTGCGCCCTGCTTGATCGGGATACCTTTGAGCTCTTGCCGATAGCGCGCCGGGTCTTCGCCACCCTCACCGGTGTTGCTTTTGCCGCCAATGCGGTTCATGGCTACGGCCAGCGTGGCGTGGGCTTCAGTGCTGATGGAGCCTAGTGACATTGCGCCGGTTGCAAAGCGTTTGACGATTTCTTTAGCCGGCTCGACCTCGTCAATCGAGATCGCTTTGCTCGGGTCAATCTTGAACTCGAACAGCCCGCGAAGCGTCATGTGGCGTCGGTTTTGGTCGTTGATGAGCTGGGCGTATTCTTTGTAGGTGTTCCAGTTGTTTGCGCGCGTGGCGTGCTGCAATTTCGCAATCACGTCGGGTGTCCACATATGGTTTTCACCGCGTACGCGGAAGGCATACTCACCACCTGCATCGAGCATGTTGGTCAGCACCGGGTCATCGCTGAAAGCCGAGCGGTGCATGCGTAGCGCTTCTTCGGCAATCTCGAACACCCCCATGCCTTCAACCTGGCTGGAGGTGCCGGTGAAGAACTTGGCAATGGTTTCGCGGTTCAGACCAATCGCCTCAAACAGCTGCGCGCCGCAGTAGCTCATGTAAGTCGACACGCCCATTTTTGACATGATTTTCGACAAGCCTTTACCAACGGCCTTGGTGTAGTTGTAGATGGCTTTTTCAGTGCTCAAATCACCCGGCAAGCCCTTGTGCATCTCGGCCAGTGTTTCCATGGCAAGGTACGGGTGAACCGCTTCTGCACCGTAGCCTGCGAGCACGGCGAAGTGGTGGACTTCCCTTGCTGATCCGGTTTCAACCACCAGGCCAGCCGTGGTGCGCAGGCCCACACTTACCAGATGCTGGTGAATAGCCGACAGTGCGAGCAAGGCCGGTATGGCGACTTGTGTTGCACTCAAAGCGCGGTCACTGACGATCAAAATGTTTTTGCCGGTTTTGATCGCGTCAACCGCTTCAGCGCACAGCGATGCCAGCTTGGCCTCCACACCCTGATAACCCCAGGCCAGTGGGTACGTGATGTCCAGCGTGTAGCTTTTGAACTTGCCCTGCGTGTGCGATTCAATGTCACGCAGCTTTTGCATGTCAAGAACATTGAGCACCGGCTGCGCGACTTCAAGCCGCATCGGCGGGTTGACCTGGTTGATGTCCAGCAGGTTCGGCTTGGGGCCGATGAACGAGACGAGTGACATCACAATCGCTTCGCGAATCGGGTCGATCGGTGGGTTGGTGACCTGCGCAAACAACTGCTTGAAGTAGTTGTAAAGCGATTTGTTTTTGTTCGACAGAACGGCCAGTGGGCTGTCGTTGCCCATGGAGCCGATGGCTTCTTCGCCGTTGGCGGCCATCGGCGACATCAGGAACTTGATGTCTTCCTGCGTGTAGCCAAAGGCCTGTTGGCGGTCTAACAGGGAAATTAAGGTCGGATCCGGATTACCGGAGGCGATGCCGTGAGGCAGCGAATCGGTAGATTCGGCTCTGACCCCTATTTCTCTTGCCGCTGCCAAAGGCTGCGGCTGCGAGGTAGCAACATCATCCAGCTTGATCCGCAAATTCTCAATCCACTGCTTGTACGGCTTGCTGTGCGCCAGCGTCGCCTTGATCTCTTCATCATCGATCATGCGGCCTTGCTCCAGATCAATCAGGAACATTTTTCCGGGCTGCAAGCGCCATTTGCGAACGATTTTGTGCTCAGGTATCGGCAGCACACCGGACTCTGACGCCATGATGACCAAATCATCGTCTGTGACGCAATAACGTGAGGGGCGCAGGCCATTGCGGTCTAGCGTGGCGCCAATCTGGCGGCCGTCGGTGAAGACAATCGACGCAGGGCCGTCCCACGGCTCCAGCATGGCGGCGTGGTATTCGTAAAACGCTTTGCGGCGCTCGTCCATCGTGGTGTGCTGCTCCCACGGCTCAGGGATCATCATCATGACGGCCTGGCTGATGGGATAGCCGGCCATCGTCAGCAACTCCAGGCAGTTGTCAAAGGTGGCGGTGTCTGACTGGTCGGCAAAGCTGATGGGGTAAAGCTTTTGCAAATCAGCGCCGAGTACCGGCGACGACATCACGCCCTCACGCGCCTTCATCCAGTTGTAGTTGCCCTTGACGGTGTTGATCTCGCCGTTGTGCGCCAC
>Ga0105052_10006878_pt1 | contig 11353 bp, 5 predicted proteins | sample FRY03_FD_78094 | JGI IMG/M metagenome (GOLD analysis project Ga0105052, IMG submission 78094) | Freshwater microbial communities from Lake Fryxell liftoff mats and glacier meltwater in Antarctica - FRY-03 | ecosystem: Environmental > Aquatic > Freshwater > Ice > Glacier meltwater ... | reverse complement strand
CGGGGGGGGCAAGAGCGGGCAGGCATTTGAGGAATCACAGAGTCATCTGTACCGATTTCCCTGAATCGTCGTGTGGCGCAGCGGGACACGACTAGGGTGACGCTAGGAAGCACGCGATGAAGGATGGCGAGACAGAGACACTGATTATGGACACTTACTAGAGACACGCGCGATCGCCGAGGAGATTTGGGGTCTAGAGCCACTGTCAAGGGAGGGGGGGGGGAACAGACACAAGAATAGGTGCTTTTAAGACGAATTTATTAATTTAAGTTTTGACAAAAAAGACACGTAGGGACAGCAACAAAAGAGCGCGTCACGGCGTCACAGAGGAGACTCTTTAGGGCCTTCTTCCTTTAATTTGCGCCCGCCGCATATCTCTCACTATTCTGCTTCTGCTGCTGTTTGAGCATAGCCAGATTTTCCCTTAAATACTTGTGCCCCGTGAGACGGCCCTTGTAGACGTCGGGATCCAACTCTGGTTGAATCTGTGTGTCGACTTTTGCCTTGAGGTTTCTGGGCACTTGGTACTTGGGGCGGTCGCCGTGCACTTGATAAGTCCACCGCATCTCGTCCGTTTCTACCACCAGCGTGCCTTTGTACACTTTACCATACGAAGCTGGATTGAAGGAAATCACGAAATTGGTGCCTTCGGTGCCGTGTGGCTCGAGGAGTCCGACCTCGGGATATACCGAAAACTCCGCCGAGGATTCGGGCGCAAAGTATGCGTTAAAGGCTGCCGTCGTGTTGAACTGGTTAGTCATTCGGAAGGAGACGGACCGCGTTTGATTGAGCGCTCCCTCAATGCGAATCACATCGTCGACTTCGGCATCATTTGCGACCAAATCAATCCCGAAGACCCAGCGCCCGCCCGATTCGAGAGATACTTTGAGCAGCACTCTGCAGCGCATGGCCTTGAGGGGCTCAAACGACATGTTATACCGCACAATTCCCTCCTGGAGACCGTCACGATTAGCGCGATCGGGACGGATCGCCAATGACTTGGCAAGCATTGCCTTGTATTCGTCGGGCACGATCATCTCGAGCTCAATCTTTTCATTCGCGGCAATCGGCCCCACGCCACTGAGCGGCAACTCCAAGGCTGAATCCAGTCGCTCGCGCGCCCGTGTAGCAAACCGTCCCAAATCGACGGCGCCCGGCGCCTCTGCGGTTCCGGCAATGCCATAGACGAGAGCAAAGACGGTGTCTTGTGTCAGCTCCACATGATCAATTTCGACAACCTCGAACTCAAACAGTGCCGAATGGCGCTCCATTTTTGTGGGGCAGAAGAGAAAGGGCACATCAACTTCTTGGAAGGGTGTGAGATGCATTGTGCTCTGGCTAAGCAAGATGCGCAAGGGCTGGTTTTCCTCAAGGCGCGCGTTTGCTTCGGCTTGATCATCGGGCACTTGATGCACGTGTAGCTGCAGTGTCAATGGCCGATTCAGCGGATTCCTGAATTTCAAAAGATTGCTGCTAGTCTGGAAGACGGTGGAGCTCACGTGCACCGTCGGCATGAGCACCACCCCTTTGCCATCCCATGGCGCGGCCTCATTGGGCAGCACCTTACCGCGGCCCTTGAGATGGTAAACCCACCGTCCAGCCGTCGGGTGTTTGAGGACAATCTTTGTCTCCTCGACTTCGTTGATAGCAGTGGGCGTGAAGACGATGTCGAACAGTGCCTCGTTGTAGCCCTCCACCTCGATCACGCCCTCCTTGTACGTCGAACCAGGTCTCGGATTGTATTCTACACTGAAGTTCAGAGGATTTGTGATTCCAATCTCTAGGAGGATATCGTCAGAGATGGGGTTTTCGGCTGTGAGTTGAACGCTGACCGTCTTGCCCAACTCAGCTTCGAGGGGCTCGATCACAATATCGTCGGCCTCGGCCGCATCCAAATGGAGGGCATACCAAAACTCGCCCATTTCCACGTTGACAAAGGTCAACTTGCCGTCGCTGTGATCGGCAAGCAGAGGCGAGTAGACCAGCTCGTATATTTTGGACTCACCGGGCTCGATCGTGATTGTAGGCGCGCCAATTAGCCCCTCGCCCTCGAAGAGCACATCAAACGTCACGGTCTCATTCAAGGGATTCGTGATGGGAATGTCAGCAATGATCGCCGTTCTCGCTTTGGCATTGAGCTCGATGACTCTCTCATACGCAGGGTTCTCTGCTTTCACTTGAATCGTGTACCAGATATACTCGCCGGTGGGTGCCTTGAAAGAAACACTTCCCGTAAACTCACCACCGCGCGGCATCATGATGCTCAAATCATATTCGGCTTGAGTGTCACCTTTCATGAAAAACGTGGCCTCGCCCGAAATGCCCAAGAGATCACACTCAACAACATACTCGCAGTCTTCCGAGCCAAGAATGTTGCGGACAAGTACCACGTCCGAGGTCCGTTTGCGCGCGACACACTCGATTTGGGTGTGGTCTTCGGCCACGGGATCCTCGCCGATACCCGACAGCTCATAGACATAAGAATCTCCAATCGTTGAATTGCGCAAGGTAAGCTCGCCCGCGATATTTGTGATCCACGAAGGCGCAAAGGTCAAGGTATACATAGCCATGCCAGGCCCTTGAGCACCCATGGGCGGCACTTTAAACTCCTTGGGGCCAGAGAAATAATCTCCAGACAAGGACGATTGAATCACCCACTCTCTGTCGCTATGGTTAATGATAGGGATGTCCTGTGATATCGCCTGGCGCGCTGGGCAGCTGAAGGTCAGTTCCGCCCGTGTTCCCTGCGCCGTGACGGTTGCCTCTACATCCAAAACGCGGATGTCAAAGGCAGATCGTAGTATAATCCGACCATCATACTTGCCCGGGCCCTGCGGGCGCAGCTCAAGCGGCAGTTTGTTGTTCATTGCTGGCTGCGGCCGCCCGACTGCTGGCGACAGTTTGGGCTGCGCATTGGGGCCCCAAAGACTGAAGATCTTAGGGCCAGAAAAGCAATCGGTCAGATACTCCACTTTGTATTCGACGTGTGGCTGTTCACAGGCAGCCTTGAACCAGTCTTTGCCATTAGCACCCATGAGTTCCATGAGGCCAGCACGACACTTGTCAATGCCGGCGTTGCGTGCCGACATAGGCACGTCCTTGATAACAGTACTCTTCATCTGGTGCTGAAACTTGTTGGAGTCTGTCTGTAAGGGCAAGTCGACCTTGACCTGTAGCTCATAGCACGTCTCACCCACAAGATCGTCCTTGATAAAGACAAGACACGAATGCCCGCAAAACTGAAGCGGCACAAAGTTGATTATGATTACGTTACTCGCCTTCCTCTTAAGCTTCATCGTGCTCACTTTGGTCCAGAATGTCATGTCGGGCAATAGTGCCGACGATGTGACGTTGGTCTTTTTTGAGCTTGCCCCTCTGCCACCGTTGCCCCGCTTCGGCGAGTTGCTTCGCACTGCACCTTTTGCACCAGGTTGCAAGGGCACTAGCGACACGTTGAGTATCGTTTCATGCTCAATGTCGCAGTTTTTGACGGGGATCTCGAAGAAGATCTGATCGTAGAGTTTCGTGTGTTTGACAATGACTTCTGTGCGCTTGAATGTCTTGGCCGACGATTCGAGATCAAAGACAAGCGTCACTCCTGCCGCGCCGCCCGCCACGCGCTCACCAATGAAAAAGATCTGTGCCTTTGCTAACCCCCGAATCTTGTGAAAGCAATTGACTGGGAATTTAATCTTATCGCGCGCTCCGATCTTGAGGGAATCCGCGCATCTGAATTCCTTGCTGCCATCAATACGGATGGTGTAGACCAGGGTCTTGCCACTGGGATTGGTGAGTTCGATATGCTTGACAACATTGTCATTCAAGCGGCCGTCAAAGCCAATTGTGGCGCGAGGGATCAGCGACGGAAGCAAGTTGAAGAGATAGATACAGAACAACATCATGTCACGTGCCGGCGCCTGTGCAAGTTGTGTGGCAGGCGGGCAGTATTCGAACCCAATCTGTCTGCATGCCCTGACAACGTGCTGTGCGTTCTGAATGCGCTCAGCAAGAACATCTGTCTTCTTAAGCGTCGACATAACTGCCGACAGCGACGGCACGTGTGAGGCAATTACCGCACCAAACACTCGGCAGTCGTGCAGATCCTTGTCAAAATTCAAGATTTGTGCTGTGGGCGTCGTTTTCTGCCAGTGGTAGGTCAACCACCCGAGCAGTACAAGCTCCGACGGGCTGTAGACATTGCTGCCAGTCAAATACAGACCCTTTGTGAGCGCGGGGTCTACACCTGGAATGCTGCGGAGGAGCTTGGGCGTGAGGCGGTTGAGGACAAAGAGTTTGACGACTTGATACATGAGCATCATCCACGATCCCTCCATTATCAGCAGGTAGTGCTTATGGAAGAAGGGCCGCAGTTCTACTGGCAGCCCGCCCTTTTCCAAGTACATCTTTTGAAAGAGATCCTGCGGCAAGAGATACTCGGGCTTTATGCAATTCACAAGTCCGCCGTAGCTCTTGAGGCTGCTCAACAGCTCAGTGTATTGCGACAGCAGCATCTGCCCCTCCTCCTTACGATTGCCAGGCACCTTTTTCATCTGCCCGGGAACCGTCTTTCCGGTTGAAGCCTCGATAACATCAATTACCTGCTTACCACGCGCCTCGAGAAAGTCGTTTGGAAATTGCGTTACTGGCTGCCGAAAAATGGAGATGTTCGCCCAATCCAAGAGCACCTTGACGCTGGCACGCTCTGTCAATACCTTGCATTCACACAGAAACTCACTGTTGGGTGGTAGGACATTGACCATCTTGCCGTTGTGGCTACCATCTAGCTCCAGGCTTTGCGTTTCGATTTCGCCATCTTCGTTGAGAACACTAGGCTGGATCGGGCCAATAATTTTGAGCATGGGAGGCCTTTCGCCACCTTTGATCTGTATGCTTTCGCTGTGTAGAGTCGTAAAGGGGAAGACGGTCAGCAGACTGCCATCCGTAGTACCGAGGATGGGAATTGAGTACTTGTTGCCGTTGTGGTCAAGGAACTCAATCTTTGTCGCAAATGACATGCTCTTTTTCGCCGAAAACGATACCTCGACTGGCAGCCTGGTGTTGACAACATTGATCATTGTGCCATTGGGAAAGTTGACCGTCATAGGTACTGTTGTCGCGTCGGCGGGCAGTGTATGTTGGACGTTCAGATTGTCGTAGCCATAGTTGATTATTTCAAAACAGATCGTGCTCGTCTGACCCACTGGAGTCACGGGCATGAAGATTTCGCGTCTATCGAATCCCAAACTCGGATAAATACCGACGCCCTCTACAATGAGGTCAAAATACGGCACCTTATAGTTCTGATCCAGGTAGATGCGGAGGTTGGCGCTAAAATGGCCATCGGCACGTGGGATAAAGAGCACTCTTACCGTCATTGATTTGCCCGTCGCCAAATCAGCAGCGGTGTCCTTCATTTTAAAGACGCCAGCAGTGGCCTCATCGACGTCGGCCTCCAGCCTAGCATCTACAAGGCAGTGCTGGTCGTTGCAGTTTGTCAGCGTCATTTCAAGAGCGTAGTTGAAGTTTGGCATGTTTTCATTCACGACGATGCGCTTTTCAAAATCAATTGATGGCGTCGACAGTAGCAGCCGGGGCTTGCTAGCCTCGCCGACTACCGCGCGCCGCAATCCCTTGGCATCCTTGCTGTGAATCCCAAGCAAGGACAGGGGCAACTCAAAGGCTGAGCTTCCCATAATTTGGGGCGTGTATGTCAGCTCGATTTTACCCTCGAATTTTGCCGGAATGCAAAACATGGCGCGTGGTCCAAGCAGCGCCGTGTCGGGCCAAGAGGCTTCATGAGCTTCAGCAGCGGCGAGCTGCTGCTCGTCCTCGTCATCGTGTTCGAGATCTTCGGGGATTTTGACACCAAATTCTGGGTGTTTGCGCAAGTCGAGCGTGAAAATAGCAGGGATGTTTGAGGTGTTGTGGATGTGGAGCGGCACTAAACCCGTAGCACCCAGGTAGATGGAGCCAAAGTCGATTTCCTCTTGTTTGATGGTGCAGGTGGGCACATTGATGTCGACTTTGACGGGCACCTTGATGTTTTTGCCTCCACGAACTTGAACAATAAAGTAAGAGTCGATCTTGACAGGCTTGTTGCCCTTAATCGACACAAGAATCTGCACGTTACCTCCCGGTGAGATCATGCCCTTATCTGGCGTCACTGCAAGTCCTGGACACCTCTTTTTGAGCTCATCCGGATCCACAAAAAACACAGTGACATTGTCACCCTTGGCCGTGAGTGTGACAGCTTTGCGCACCGCTGCGCCTGCCGCAACCGACCCAAAATCGATACTACGCGGTTTGCACTCAAGGTGGCCCTGGTCAGACTCGCCAGCACACATGAGACTCATTGGCTGCCCACCAAGTACGTCAATGCGCAAAGTTGCCTCGTGAGCCGTGTGCTGCGCGGGTTTGTAGGTGATTTTCACCTCCTCTTGGCTCATTGGCTCCACCGTTCCCTGTGATGGGAATGCTACGAAATTGGCGTTGTACTCGACCTTGTATTCCGCAAGATTGTTGGAGGGGTTGATGAGGTACAGCACCTCGGGGGCTCCCATTAAATTGCTGCTAGCGGCAAAGGCAAAGTGTATCTTCTCGCGCGACATGTTGAGCATTACAGGCACCGCTTCTGCTGTCACCCCAACGTCGAAGCTGTGGTGCTCGTTAATGACATAGGTAAATTTGGTGTCGACGGCAATGGTAGCCTCGAGATAGAGGGTCATGTCGAATCCGGCTGTGGCGCCCGCGGGCACCACCTGTGTGGCCGGCGCGCTCTTCTCCAGCGGCTTGTTGCCATGTAATTCGATCCGCACCATCAAACTCTGCATCGTTCCGTTGCTGATAGAAAACGATTTTGAAATGTTGCTCTGGATGCAGACGGGCCCGAAGCGCATCTGAGATGGGTTCGTGGCAATCTGCATGATCTGCTTCGGGTTCAGAAAGGACGAGCATTCCTGGCGCTCCTTTTTCGTCGTGGGCGCTGCCTTGAACTTGTTGAGCATGAGCCTGTCTTCGTCCATCACTTTCGACTTGGGTTTGATGTATGTCGGCCCCTCTCCTGGGCGGTGCTTCAAATACAAGGGTTCATTCGCAACAGGTAGATGCAACCAAGGTTCCTTGATGGTTTTGCTCATGGGCAGGCCTTTTGTGGGTAGGCCGAAGATGCCCAGGTCTAGGGCCGGCTGCGCGTAGTCGGGATCTGCATCGTTGTGTCACGTGTCAGGCGCCTTGTTGCCTAAGCAACACGTGAGGTATGCTGTCACACGTGAGGTATCCTGTCTGTGTGCATGTATGTCTGTGTGTCTATGTGTCTCTTTAAAGGTAGATACATGCACATACACATGTATAGCAAAGGCATGTGTTGGCGTGTCTCTGTAAAGGTACATACATGCACACATGTTTGTATTATACTAATACACAACATCTTAATAAACAACGACCTAATAAACAACGACCTAACACACAACGTCCCAATACACAACGACTCAATACACAACCTCTCAATACACAACGTCTTAATACACAACGTCCTCATACACAACGTCTTAATATAAAACCTTTGCTAATGCACAACCTTTAATTACGCCACCTCTTAATACGCAACCTCAGGCTCTTCTAGTACACAACCTCAGGTCAATGGTCGATATATTCCTCAGGTCAATAGTCCGATTCAGTGGGCACGCGGCAGCTCTGGGCCAAAGCCCTCCGCCGCCGCGCAACCCCGCAAACCCACGCCTTTGCTACTTGACATGTCCGACGCTGCGCTAACAAACACGCTCTACGCGTATACCTACACACTTGAAACAACACACAAACGCACTCGCATGCGCACGCACACACAACAAGTGTATGCACAGACATACCATTTGTTGGGTCGCCACATGCAAGGCCAGTGACATGATTGCCCAGCGCAAAACTGACACCTTCAGAGTCAGAGGCTTTGGTCATGCGCTCGGCATATTTGCCGCGCAGCCAACGTAAGTACTTATCCTCGTTTTGTTTAATTTGGTCAAAACGCTGGCTTTCGAAAGTGTAGGCCACAGTAACGTCATCGACAACGGGCGGAAACTTGTGCCAGGCGCTGTCGCGCTCCCACTTTGTGCGTGGCTCCGTTTTCTGAATGTGCAATTGGCCCGGTGCCTGGAACGTGAATTTCGGCTCAAATGTGTCGTCGGTGGCTGCCACGCCGCCAATCAGCGTTTTTTTGCCGTTGGATGTGCAATTGCCCATGACTCGCAAATCGATCATGCCCACCTGCTGCCCAGTACTGCCGTAGAGCACAAAGGGGATCACCTGTGAATGCAACCCTCGCTGCGACGGCGCAAACGACACCACTATGTCGAGCGACTGATACGGAAGTAGGCGTCCTTTCGAGGGGCGAGCTTTGAAATGCGGCACTTTCTGTGAATCAAACACAATGGGCAGCTCGTCGTTGTGGTTGTGGATTTTCACCGAGATTTCTGTGCACGTGTTGGTGGGTGTGTCGACAAATTCAAGGCTGAATTGTGAAATACTCACTTCAGGTGTCACCGTTCGCCCGATCAACTTGATACTTGCCAGCATCTCATCCGGCGACGTGACCATACTGCCTGTGAAATTTGCCGCTGCCTCGTGATCCTCGCGCTGCTCACTTAGTTTCAGCTGTTCTTTGAATCCTTTCAGAATCGGAATGGGAGGTGGGTGGTATGTCACTGTAAGAAGAAGCTGCTCGAAAGGCTGCAGCGTGCCATTGGAGGGTTCGATTGTCCAGAAAGGCACATCGTTTTCATGTATATCCATCCTGCTGATAATGCTCTGCACGTTGGCGGGCTCTGGCCCGTCATTAACCAGCGTCACTGGCAAATCGCGTGTTTCGCCTATGTAAATGGTGCCAAACTGCAGCGAAGGTAATCGGCCCGAACTCTCAGGTGAAACAAGTTCAAGCACGTGTCTGACTACCAGAGCACTCATGTCGAGTGGCTCTCCAATGGTCTCATTGTTCACCTTTACCTGAGCCATGGCACGCTGCACCCCTAGGTCATCTCCGGGCGCAAACGTGACCTTGACACGGATAAAGCAGTCATCACTGCCATCAGGACCCAGGCGGCCCACCATGGGCTCAATTGTAAAAGCCAGGCTATCATCGCGTACAAACTCGAAGTCGGCAGCCTTTTTGCCCCGGTTGACTACATCTACATACCGGATGTTCTGGCTCGACGGAGGCACAGCACCAAAAATGCAATAGCTGTCAAAGAACAGTTCGGGGCGCGGCGCAAACGCGTAGATGGGCAAGGTGATCTTGTCCGACTCGCACATTACTGTGATTTCGTCTTCAAAGTCTCCGTCCTCCGTGTGAAAATATTCCAAGTCCGCCGACACCTCGAGACCCGGTGCCACGGGTATGGAGGGAATTTGGTGGAGGGCAAACTGCTTGAGCTTCGGCGGTACAAATCGGATGCGCTTTACGCGGTCGCTACGGTTGACGACGGTGATGGTCAGCATGTGGGTCACATTTGGCTCGGTGTCCTTGAATTCGGCAACCGCAGGGAAGACGCGAATGAAGTTGCCTGTGCTGCCGAGCTGCCGCTGCAGGTGGCTGGCACGCGGCTCCTGCAGGGCCTGGGTTGCACCCTCTGCGTTTTTCCCCACATATGTGTTTTTCGAGTCGACGCGGATGCCGCCGAGCGACGTCAGCTGCGCAATCGTGGAGGGCAAATTGAGATAATCAGATAACGGGGATGAAGCGGTGCGGTCAGGAGGAAAGAACAGGCACATCAATACAAGAGATGCAACAATGCATACTCGCAGCAATGGAGCAGGAAGAGGAGGTTGCACGCCAGGAGGAAGAGCGCATGATGAAAGCCGGGGCAACACACCGAGGCGCGCAAATCACGGGTCGCCGCGCGTGGGCGCAGATTGCTGCCCACATTGGCCACAGAAAGTTCGCGGAAGTCGGGATATGGCATAGTTCACTCCGTGCGCTGCCGGCACGCGGCGAGGTCGCCCGACTCGAGCGAGGTGCGCCGCTCAAAGTCTGTTTCAACTGAAAAACGGAAAAAGAAAAAAAAACATTGTTCCTTGAAAAACAACGAGGAGGCGCCTCGCGGCCACTTGTCCACGGGGCAAGAGCTCGAAGAGGAAGGGGAAATGCGGGAAAGGATGTCCTGTGTAAGGTCAGCAGCACTTTCAGCGGTAGCCGCAGCGCTGATCCTCGTGGCAATCGTGCTCAACGCGGACCAGCGCAACGTTCGCTTGCTTGCCCGCTGCAACTCGCTGGCCTCAAGCTGCAAATCAAATGACATGGCAGCGCTGGACGACGACGCGCCGCTCACCTTTGCGGCCGATGGCTCCATAAGCGCCGACACCGCCCGCCAGTGGCGGAAAAAGGTGGGCGATCAACCCCTGTTTCTGCTCTTGCTGCGTGCTGCAGGCCTCTGATGCGTGCGATGTGCACAGGCCGAGACCGCAGGGCAGTTTCCGATGCCCGACAACTCATTCTTTGATGCCACAAATTCCGACGTCTGGAATGACAAGCAGGTGCGCTTATTTTCCTGAGAGTGTTGTGTGTGTGTGTGTAAATGTGACTGAATCTGAATGAGTGTGTTTCCAAGTTGGAGTCTGAATTAATAGATGCGGGGGCAGCTGCAGCTTTGAGGTCGGAAGCATGTCTGTGGCTGTGGTTGTGGGCAACGTCTGCGTCAATGTGTTTGTCTGCGTTGGTATCTGTGGCTGTGTCTGTGTCTGTGACTGCGGTTGTGACTGTCACGGTGTCGGTGGGTGTGTTTTTGTCGAGAGTCTCATACAATAATGATATTTCAAAGGTGCTGTTATACAAGAGGAGATTCCTTCTTGTTTGTGTAATGTTGTGATAATATTTGTTTGTGTGCGTGTGCATGTATGCGCGCGCGTTTGCATGTGTGTGCACAGGATGAGACGTTTAGCGAGCCTGATTTATCACGTATTATCTTCAGGACTCTGAATCTAAATGTCAGTGTCAATGTGTGTGTGTGTATCTATCTGTCTGTCTGTCTGTCTATTTCTCTCTGTCTCTTGTTTTTCCTCTGTCTCTGTCTCTGTCTCTTTCTCTGTCGCTGTTTCTGTTTCTGTCTCTGTCTGTCTCTATCGCTGTTTCTATCTCTGCCTCTGCCTCTGCGTCTGCCTCTGCCTCTGTCTCAGTCTCTGTGCGTGTGCGTGTGCGTGTGCGTGTGCGTGTGCGAGTGCGTGTGCGAGTGCGTGTGCGTGTGCGTGTGCGTGCGCATGCGCATGCACGTGCGCATGCACGTGCGCATGCACGTGCGCATGCGCATGCGCATGCGCGTGCGCGTGCGCGTGCGCTTGCGTGTGCGTGTGCGTGTGCGTGTGCGCACGCGTG
>Ga0105052_10006875_pt1 | contig 11359 bp, 10 predicted proteins | sample FRY03_FD_78094 | JGI IMG/M metagenome (GOLD analysis project Ga0105052, IMG submission 78094) | Freshwater microbial communities from Lake Fryxell liftoff mats and glacier meltwater in Antarctica - FRY-03 | ecosystem: Environmental > Aquatic > Freshwater > Ice > Glacier meltwater ... | reverse complement strand
TGCCTTAGCGACACAGATACCCAAATAGCCGCAGATGGCGTAGTGACTCTGGCGTTTTGTGCCGATGCGAGAACGTACAAGATTATTGATGCCGCTGAATTAGGCGTAGGTCAAGAAGCAACTCTGTTGGAAAGTGCGCCTGTACTCACATTTGACCCCGCAACAATGAAGACCACGTTTGATGCCAAGACATACGGCAAGACTGTTCACGTCTACGCCTATGACAATTTTGACAAACTTATTGGACACGATGTTGTTACGACCGAATTTTTAGACGGTTGTGACGAGGCACTTTGTACAACTGCCTCAATAAGAGTTGCTGGATCTATTGAAACTCCAGATATCAAAGCGTCTAGCAACAAATTAGTCAACGGTTCATTTTCAGCCGATGGATTAGGATGGAATGGCGTTGACGGTGGCGCCAGATGTTCTGGTGGCTCTCCAACAATGGGTTTTGAAGGCCCAGATGGTTTGGTATTTTCTTATACCAACAAGACCGTGACCCAAACAATAACTATTGCCCAACCTTCAAATGTTCAATTTATTTACCAGGTGCAAAATAGGCCGGAAGAGTACATTCACGGCAAATATTTAGTAGAGCTCTCTGATTCTGACGAGAATATTTCATCTGGAATTCAAACTTCTGTTATTAGTCGAACTGAATTTAGAATGGAAGTAACTACCACCAGTCCAGATGAACAAGTTATTGTGTCAATTTCTGGAAACGATGGTGGTCGAAATTGGGCCGAATGTTACGGACCAAAATTTACAAATGCCTCCTTATTGTTGACCCCCGTACAAGTGGCCGAGTCGTCTTCGACAATTCCGGAGTCGTCATCAACTGTTGTCGAGTCGTCACCATCAACGCCCGAGTCGTCATCAACTGTTGTTGAGTCGTCTTCAACACTTCCGGAGTCGTCACCAACTGTTGTCGACTCGTCACCGTCAACACTTCCAAAATTAACATCTATTGTTCGTTCACAAGAAGTGAAGTTTGATAGCCCCACTCTCGAAACACCAATGGTGATCTTGGCTGGTGTTGAATCCTTGTTTTTCGACACGGCCACCCAGGCTGCGATTCTTAGTTCTGTGAATAAACCAGTGAAGTCGATGACAGTGCGGATAGATAATGGTGCACCAATAGAGCTAGGTGTTGGTTTAGAAGCAACTCTTGATGTACCTGCAGATGCCAAAGTGATGGAGTTCACTGCAGTAACAACCGATGGAGAGTCTGTTGTGGTGACAAAAACAATCGAGCTAACAGAATCTGCAGTAGCAGAGGGGAGCAACTCGTCGAGCAACACTGTGTGGTTCATACTGGCAGCGATTGTTTTGATCCTTGCTTTGGCAGCCGTTCAGGCTCGTCGCAAAAAGACAAAAGCGTAAGAGTTATTGACCGGTAGGTAGACCGGCAAATGAAAGTGCCTCGTTGATGGTGCTGGCCCGATGGATGCGGATGCCAGCACCTGAATCGGGTGCACTAGCGGGCACAATGGCTTGGGTAAACCCAAGTCGTGCTGCTTCGTTGAGGCGACGGGCAAGGTGACCAACCTGACGAACTTCGCCGGCGAGTCCGACTTCACCGATCACTACAAGATCTGCTGGTAACGCAATGTTTGCTACAGCTGAGACAAGCGCCAAACACATCCCGAGATCAGCACCAGGTTCAGTGAGTTTGATGCCACCAACTACCGATGCGTACACCTCGTGGCTAGCGAGGCTGACACGAGCGCGTCGTTCAAGAACGGCCAGCAACATTGACAAACGACCATGATCGACACCTTGTGCGCTGCGACGCGCTGGAACTGCAGAATTGATTGGGTTGGTCAGGGCTTGTAGTTCGACAAGAAGTGGTCGCTGTCCTTCAATTGTGGGAACTACAACTGAACCGGGCACGCCCGTGCGGCGATCGGTTAGAAATAACTGGCTGGCGTCTGGCACGCCGATAAGACCAGCTTCGGTCATCTCGAACAGACCGAGTTCGTTGGTTGGCCCAAACCGATGTTTTGATGCGCGCATAAGCCGTAATGCGTTATGTCGCTCGCCCTCAAATGACAACACGGTGTCGACAACATGTTCAAGAACGCGAGGACCGGCAAGGCCACCTTCTTTGGTGACATGCCCAACTAGCACGATGGAAATATTGCGCCGTTTGGCTTCTTGTACTAAACGGTGAGCGCATCCGCGTACTTGTACAACAGAGCCTGGTGATGATCCAAGTTCTGGATCAACAACTGTTTGGATGGAGTCGATAACAACAAGAGTCGGATGAACGGTGTCGATTGTGTTGAGAATGTTGGGCAATGACATTTCTGACAACAGCCACAACTGCGGACTAATAGCACCAAGTCGATCGGCGCGAAGTTTGACTTGTTGGGCACTTTCTTCAGCAGTGACATACAACGAAGGACCAGTTGCGGCGGCGAGTAGCTGTAACAGCAGTGTGCTTTTGCCGATACCAGGTTCACCACCTAGCAATGTGACAGAGCCGGGAACTAACCCACCTCCGAGAACACGATCAAGTTCTTCGATGCCAGTGGGAATCGGATGGCTATCGTTGGAATTGATATCGCCAATGGGCAATGCAACGCCTGCTGGTACGAGTGCAAGTCCAGCAGCGAGAGTGACCCGTGAATTATCGGGACCTTCAACATCTTCGACGAGTGAGTTCCATTCTCCACACACAAGACATTTTCCCGACCACTTGGGAAATGTGCCGCCACATTCTGTACAGCGATGAACGAGTCGAAGTTTTGCCACGACGTGACTCTAGAGCCGGGGTGTAGGTCGGCGTGTTCGTTTCGAAAAGATCACCATTGCGGCGAGGCCAAGCGAAGCGATAATCCACAGCGCAAGTAGCCCCTGTAGAAATACTTTTCCGATCCGCGAGACAGATGAAGCGACATCGGTATTGAGCACACTTGTGGCTAGGTCGGTCGGGGTTCCATCCATTGGAACGCGCCAAGTAATGGTTCCATCGGTTACCTGACCTGTAGTGGTCTTGATCGTTCCTGGCAATGAAGCGGTAAATGTAATGCCCACAGCGTCGCCAAGGTCCATTCTTGCTGCCTTGACCTGTTCTGCATACGGTGCTCCACCAAGAAGAGTGTTGGTGGCATCATCGGCGAAGGCCTGTAGTCCGCCGCTAACTTCAAGGCGCCCAGCGAGGCTCCACGTGCTGTTTGCCGACTTTCCTGTGCGTGTCAGAACAGCATTGTGAAGTGGCCCTCGTGTTCCGTTGACCTGTCTCAAAAGCGCGGTGGCTTCAGTGGGGCCATTAAAGCTGTGGGTGATGGTCAAGATGAGCCCGCCCTCTTTGGTGTCACGCGGTCCATCGATTTTCCAGCCAGCAGCCTTGAGGTCATCGGTGCGAATGTCTGCTTTCAAGCCCGGAGTTTGAGCAACTATGTCTTTGTCGGCGGTGACAACGACAGATATTTTTCCTGAACCGTTCGGTGTGACAACAATTGAGACAGTTGAATCAACGCGACATGAAGACAGCAACACTGCGGCTGCTGCAACGACGCAGAAGCGTGAAATACGTTGAGGGATCACTCAGTTATTGCAGGTGCGTCACTAGCAATCGGACTCTCGACTGGCGCGTCGACAGGTGTGTCAATCGGACTGTCGACAGGTGTGTCAACTGGCGCGATAAGACCTTCTACTGCGCGGAACACGATGTGACGCTTGCCTGGATTTTCAGGGTCGTCTTCAGCATCGACAACGATGATCTGACCAGCAGCGAATTGCTTGTACAGAATTTTCTCGGATAACGCATCTTCGATATGACGCTGAATTGCACGACGAAGTGGTCGAGCACCAAATTGTGGGTCGTAACCAAAATCTGCAAGCAGCTCTTTAGCTTCTTGTGTGAGTTCTAAGCCGAGGCCTTGACTTTCAAGTTGGCCCGTAAGACGCTTTATCATCATGTCGACCATCTGCACTACTTCGGGCTTAGAAAGCTCATGGAACACGATTGTCTCGTCGATGCGGTTTAGGAACTCTGGGCGAAAGTGGGTCTTGAGTGCTTCGTTGACTTTGCTTTTCATACGCTCATACGAGACCGCTTCGTCGCCCTTGGTAAACCCGACATTTCCCTTGCGCAGGTCTGATGTACCCAAGTTGCTTGTCATGATGATAATTGTGTTGCGGAAGTCGACAGAACGACCTTGACTATCCGTAAGACGACCCTCTTCAAGAATTTGGAGCAACGTGTTGAACACATCGGGATGGGCTTTTTCGATTTCGTCGAAAAGCACAACCGAGAACGGCTTACGACGAACAGCTTCTGTGAGTTGTCCGCCTTCTTCGTAGCCCACATATCCCGGAGGGGAGCCAACAAGTCGGCTGACGGTGTGCTTTTCCATGTACTCAGACATGTCGAGTGTGATCAGTGCTTCGTCATTGCCAAACAAGAACTCTGCAAGAGTTTTTGCTAACTCTGTTTTACCAACACCAGTTGGTCCGAGGAAAATAAACGATCCGCTTGGACGACGTGGATCTTTCAATCCGGCACGCGTGCGGCGAATACTTTGTGACACAGCTTTAACGGCATCTTCTTGGCCGATGATCCGTTTGTGCAGTTCACCTTCCATGTTGATTAACCGTTCTGTTTCTTCTTCAGTCAACTTGAACACGGGTATACCAGTCCAGATACTGAGCACTTCGGCGATTGCTTCTTCGTCGACTACATCGAACAAGTTGATTCCTTGTGCCTTGATGTCAACTTCTTTTTGTGCTTTTTCTTCGAGAAGGGCACGTTCTTGATCGCGTAAACGACCGGCTTCTTCGAAGCGCTGGTCTTCGATTGCCTTCTTCTTTGCCTCTTGAACTTCAGACACGCGATTCTCAAGATCTTTGAGATCTGGTGGAGTTTGCATCCGCTTGATCCGCAAACGCGAACCAGCTTCGTCGATAAGGTCGATCGCTTTGTCTGGAAGGAAACGATCTGCAATATAACGATCTGCCAAGTTGGCTGCTGCAACGATTGCTTGATCGGTAATGGTGACGCGGTGATGGGTTTCGTACTTCTCGCGAACGCCCTTCAAGATTTCGATGGTGTGGGCAACTGTCGGCTCGTCAACTTTGACTGGCTGAAAACGACGTTCAAGTGCAGAATCTTTTTCAAGATGCTTGCGGTATTCGTCGGTTGTGGTTGCACCAATTGTTTGCAATTCGCCACGCGCAAGCATCGGCTTCAAGATGCTTGCTGCATCAATGGCGCCCTCTGCTGCACCTGCACCAACGAGAGTATGAATCTCGTCAATGAACAACACGATGTCTCCGCGAGTTTTGATTTCTTTCAGCACCTTCTTGAGGCGCTCTTCAAAGTCTCCGCGGTAACGGCTACCAGCAACAAGAGCTCCAAGATCAAGTGTGTACAACTGCTTGTCTTTCAAAGTTTCTGGAATGTCGCCTGACACGATCTTTTGGGCAAGACCTTCAACAATGGCTGTTTTACCAACGCCTGGTTCTCCAATAAGAACAGGGTTGTTCTTTGTGCGGCGCGAAAGAATTTGCATGACACGCTCTAATTCGCGGGTACGACCAATGACGGGGTCGAGTTTTTTCTCGCGTGCAAGCTGCGTGAGATTGCGCCCAAACTGATCGAGAATCTGACTGCCACCCTTGTCGCCGGAATCTTCTTTTGAGCCAGCAGCAGCACCTGTTGGGGCATCGCCTTTATTGCCAGGGCCCTGATAGCCAGACAACAACTGAATGACCTGTTGACGAACTTTGCCGAGATCTGCACCAAGCTTGACGAGTACCTGAGTGGCAACGCCTTCGCCTTCGCGCAACAGGCCAAGCAAGATGTGCTCGGTGCCGATGTAGTTGTGGCCAAGTTGAAGGGCTTCACGCAACGATAGCTCGAGCACTTTTTTAGCCCGAGGAGTGAACGGAATGTGGCCAGATGGTGATGAACCGCCTTGACCAATGATCTCTTCCACCTGGGCGCGTACGGCATCAAGCGATATTGACAATGACTCAAGGGCTTTGGCCGCAACGCCTTCACCCTCATGGATGAGCCCGAGCAGGATGTGCTCGGTGCCAATGTATGAATGATTAAGAAGTCGTGCCTCTTCTTGGGCAAGAACAACTACGCGGCGAGCTCGGTCTGTAAAACGTTCGAACAAAGGAACCACCCTCTTTGGATCGGTGGAATAGTAAAACAAAGTCTATCTGTGGACAAGCAAGGAAGCCCACCGCTCCTCTAACATCTTGTTGTGACCACATCGCCTCTACTCGGCTTGCCGCATATGGAAAGTGACCGCCTGAGGGTGGAACGGGCGTTGCTCGATGCTGTCACAACCTCTGATCCCTATCTCACCGAGATCGCGTCGCACCTTATTTCTGCTGGTGGTAAGCGTTTGCGCCCAGTTTTTACGCTGGCGGGCTCTTTGGTGGGTATCGACGGACCTGCATCAGAGTCGGCCATCTCCGGTGGTATTTCGTGTGAATTGGTTCACTTGGGCTCTTTATATCACGACGACGTGATGGATGAGTCAACCACCCGTCGTGGTGTTGACACTGTGAATGCCAAATGGGGCAACCTCCAGGCCATTTTGGCAGGAGACTTTTTGCTGGCGAAGGCCTCTGAGATTGCCGCATCACTAGGAACCGAAGTTGCGGCCCTTTTGGCCAGAACTATTGGCCGGTTGTGCCAAGGACAGATTGAAGAATTGCGTCATACATACAATGTTTCACGCACGATGTCGTCGTACCTTGTAAGTATCGATGGCAAGACCGCATCGTTGTATTCCACTGCTGCTCGCATTGGTGGGCTGGTAGCTGGGCATGATCGCTCTGTTGTTGATGCACTCACGGCCTATGGAACTGCCTACGGAATGGTGTTTCAAATCGTTGACGATGTTCTTGACCTCACAGCCACGGACGCGCAACTTGGAAAGCCTGCTGGTCATGACATGGAAGAAGGTGTGTACACCTTGCCTGTGCTGCACGAGTTGGCTGCTGGTGGACCCGCTGCTCGTGAGTTATGTTCGACGCTTGGCAAACCATTGAATGAATCTGAGCGGCTCAAGGTTTTAGACATTGTGCGTTCTGGTACTGGTGTCCAGGTAGCCATCAAGGCTGCACAGAGTTTTGTAGATGATGCAGAACGTGCGTGCGACTCTTTGCCGACTGGCGAAACAACAGATGCCATGCGTGCAGCAGCAGCCGCACTACTGGCAAGCGTTTCTTAAAAAAGTGCCACTACTGCTGCAGTGCCGCTAAGTGCAGCGGCCTCTACACGAGGACCGTTAAACGCGTCGCCGGCTATGGCAAGTGTTTTTGTTGCATCTACCCAACATGGTTGTGGCCATGTTGTTTGTGGTGTTGCGAAGCGCCATTTCTTAAATTGGCTCTCCAGCACACGAGCAGTGCCAATATACGGCTCTGCGAGAATCAGCAATTGGGCGTGAGTCTGTGTGGAGTTATTGTCAAAGTGTTCAAGACTCCAACGTGGGTTGGCGTGGAACGTGAGTGCTGGTGATGCTGCAATTCCTTTTGCTTGGTTGTCTCCAATGAAAGAAAAAACATCATCAGGATTTTGTAGACCACCGGGGGTTGGAACATTGTGATGATGTGAGTCAAGTGTGACGAGTAGACACAATGTGCGGTCGTAATCGATGGAACGTAACTCTGTCGGCATTTCAATCCCTCCAGAAAACATCAACGAAAATGACTGTGGAAGTGGGGCCGTCAGTATTACTCTGTCGGCCTCGTGTTCAATTCCATCGTCAGTGATAACGGTCCAGCTGGAGTTATTGCGCCGTAAAGAAAAAACCAGAGAATTGCAACGAACATCGATGTCTGTGGCGAGATATTTTGCTATGGAAGTCATGCCATTTGTCCCGACATAACGAGGGTGGCCATCGTCATTGGCAAACCCACGACACCACTCACGAATCACTCCAGCAAGCAGCCATTCTTCAACGTGGTGCGCGAATTCTGCACTACGAACGGTGAAGAACTGAGCACCGTGATCGAGTGTTGATGTGCCAATCCGCCGAGTTGCAAGACGACCACCGACTGAACGTCCTTTGTCAAAGACAGTGACATCGTGTCCTGCTGCTGTGCACGAACGAGCTGCCATAAGTCCCGAAAGACCAGCACCAACAATAATGACTCGCATCTGTGCTGCTAACGCTACTTGGGCGACTTGATGTGAATCGGTTTAGCGCAGGGTATGTGCACCAAGAATTAATTCACGCGCCCATGTGTCTAACTGACGCCCACCGATTCGTTCAGTAATGATGATGGCTTGCGATGGGTCTTCGACCATGCCACTCCACCGGATGTAACCACCGATGATGCCAAGAAGTCGATCTCCAACTTCTTCTGAATGCATAATCAATTTCATATTGCGTCCAAGGAGGTCTTGCAGTTCGCGATAGAACAAGCGTAAAAATGCGTCCGTATCGTCGGCACCGCTTAATGGTCGATGTCGATACGCAAGATTAAGTTCCGTGTATGCGTGCAAGTTGTGGGGAGCTGCGATCGTAGAAATAACAAGATCGAAATGGTTTTCTCGAAGCCAGATTATTTCTTCCTGACGTCGAACGCGACGATGGTTCTCTCCGTAACCGCCAGGTCGCTCGCAAATAGCAAGGCGGTCTTTGATGACCCATGTGAAATTGCGAGGGGTAATTCCCAGTGCCCATTTTCCGCGAAGTTTCGGGGGCATCTAGGTCTCCATCTCATGTGTCGCCTCTGGTGAGGTGCGAAAAATTTCCGCTCCTCAATTTACCCCATGAAATGCAAGAAGAGTCGCTGTTTACTACGACGAATTTGCCGATTTTGCCCTATTTCACAGGCTAAAACCTCGCCACGAGCGACAGCGAGGATTCTTTCAATGGTGGCGAGGTCTGGGGGGTACGGGTCTGACAACCACTGGCGGATAGCTCGGCTGGCAAGTGGGAGCGGTGCGCGGGCAAGTCCTTGGGCATCGGTTGGGTCAATGGAACTAGCTAATTCATCGAGCAGATCGTTGTCATCGCGCAACACTGTGGCCGTGCGGGTCAGCAGTGGAACAGGGTCGCGTAAAGAGATGTCAGCAATGAGTTCAAGCAGTTCGTGGCGTACACGGTTTCGCAAGAACGCAGGGTCGCTGTTGGTGCTATCGGTAACAGTTGCGACCCCAAAATGGGCACATACTGCAAGAGTCTCGGCTCGACGTAGTGCCAGCAATGGTCGCTGTAACCCGGGGCGCATCGCCGAAAGGCCTTGTGCTCCAGCGCCTCTGAGCAAGTTAATAAGAACCGTTTCTGCCTGATCATCAGCCGTATGACCAGTCATTGCACCCACTGGCAGCACTGAATACCTGGCATGTCGTGCCCTGGCCTCAAGATTTGAGCCAGATGCCACGGTGACCTGGTGTGCAACGACCGGAATTCCCAATTCATTGGCAACGGGCATGATGACATCGATATCGGTAGATGAGTCGGGGCGAAGCCCATGATCAACGTGCACTGCAGTCACGCTGAGGCCGTGGGCATGGGCAAGGAGTAATAATGCCATTGAGTCGGGTCCACCCGAGACTGCACAAACAACTTCAGAGGTTGGTTCTGGGAAATTACAACGGGCGATGAGTGCGTCCAGATATGAATCGGTTGAGTCATCCATGAGCGGATGCTCCATTGAAGTAGGGGACTACTTCTTGTTTTGTATTTGGCGTTGGCGACGATTCGGGTAGCGAAGCGAGCTGACCTTGGTGACGTAACCGACAATTAACTGAACAACGGCACCGACACCCCCGACCAAGAGAACTATTCCTAGCCACCAGTGCCAAACAACCGCTGCAAACATATTCTCAGCCTACAGACTTGCCTACTGAGGTGTCTCATCTGAGAGGAACGCATCCCCAAAACAGGCTTTTACTTTGTCGAGTAAACCTGGTGGCAGTTCGTCTTTCTGGGCCTTTTCTCTGATAATCCTCTTGAGGTCAGCGTGGAATTCAAAAGCCGGCTGACAATCGAAGCATGTTGCAAGATGTTCCATGATGTCGTTAACGGTGGCCGCTGGCAGTTCCTTGTCGAGGAAGCGGTGCAGTTCTTCTAATGTCTCGGTGCAATTAGCCATCTATGGCTCCCTGTTCTGTGGCGTATTCGTACAACATCTTGTGCATCGCTTTTCTTCCCCGATGAAGGCGTGACATAACGGTTCCGATTGGAACGTCCAACATATCGGCAATTTCTTTGTAGGAAAAACCATCGACATCACACAGCAATACGGGTAGGCGAAATGCCTCTGGCAGTTCTTCTAAGGCCTTCTTCACTTCATCATCTGTGAATAGTTCCATCATTTGGTCTTCTGCAGATTGGCTAAGTCGTGACTGGTCAATGGAACCAAGACGTCGATAGAGGAACAATTCTTCAACATCATCAAGTTCAGTTTCCATTGGCTTGCGTTGTTTGGCGTGGTACTGATTAATAAAGGTGTTGGTCATGATCCGAAATAACCATGCACGAAGGTTTGTGCCTTGTTCAAAAGTGTCGGATGCTCTCCAGGCTTTGAGGAATGTCTCTTGGACTAAATCTTCTGCATCGGAACGATTACGGGTCATTCTTACGGCAGTTGAAAACAACTGGGGTGTGTATTGCATCGCATCTTTTGCGAAGTCCTCGCGGGCGCCCACCTCGGGTGCTATTTCCGGCTGGGGATCTTGCTTTTTGCTACGTTGTCGAGCGCAATTTTGAAACGTTCGAGAAAAGACGCCAACTCAAGTCGTTCTTCATCGTCAAACTGATCCATGATTCCGCGCAGGATCTCAAGCCGACGTTCATGTGTTTTTGCATGAAGCAACCGCCCTTTTTCTGATGCTGCAATATAGACAACTCGACCGTCACCATCGTGAGCAACACGCTCAACCAGTCCGTCTCTCAGCAACCGTTGTACGGCGCGCGTGGCAGTGCTTGGATCGATGTACATCACTTCTGCGAGGTCTCCCATACGTACAGATTCAACAAGCACGAGAAAGTCGAGTGCGTCCATTTGTCCAGGCTCTAAGGCACTCCCGCCCAGACCAAACATTCGGTCGCGAATCGCTCCAGCGGAGGCACCTCTACGAATCTCTCGCCATGCGTAACCAAGGCGACGAGCAACCTCCCGCTCAGGTTCATTGGTGAGATCGACTGGCGTCCGATGTGGCGACATGCAGTCATTAGGGTAGTCCTATGTCGGATACAGACGAAGGATCGGAGTTACCTCCTACCCCACTTGATTCCTTGGGGATCCTGGCCAGCCAACAGGCAATGCTGAACGACCATTTACGCCATATTGAGATGTATACAAAAAGAGGACTCCTTTCGCTGTTGTGGCACGAACCACACGGTGTTGCCCGGCCCATTGGCGTGGTGAT
>Ga0105052_10006874_pt1 | contig 11361 bp, 5 predicted proteins | sample FRY03_FD_78094 | JGI IMG/M metagenome (GOLD analysis project Ga0105052, IMG submission 78094) | Freshwater microbial communities from Lake Fryxell liftoff mats and glacier meltwater in Antarctica - FRY-03 | ecosystem: Environmental > Aquatic > Freshwater > Ice > Glacier meltwater ... | reverse complement strand
CACCGTATTCGGGCTGATGCGTATCGTCACCGATGACGCGAAGCCGGTTCCCGATGCATTGGTTGCCTGTACCAGCACGGCGAAATCGCCACTTTGCGTTGGCGTTCCGACGATCTGCCCGGAGCCATTGACCGACAGGCCGGTGGGCAGCCCGCTCGCACCATAGGCCGTGATCGTTGGATTGGTGGCCGCTATCTGGATCGGGGTGATCGCCGAGCCCAGGGTGCCCGTCACCAGCGGTGCGGCCATCAACGGCACGGTCACTGTCGGCAGAGTGGTCGGAACGATGGTGAATGTCACCGGGTGCGTTGCGCTGTTCCCCGCAGCGTTGGTCGCCACCAGGTCGGTTGTGAATGTCCCGCTGGTGTCGGGCGTTCCGCTGATCAGCCCGGATGTGGTGTTCAACGAAAGGCCCGAAGGCAGTGTCGACGGACCCACCACCGAATAACTCAGGATCGGCGGGTTGCTGGCTACGATCTGGTAGCCGGCGAACGGCTGGTTGACATTGGTCGACACCGCATTCGCGCTGGTGATCGTGGGCACCACGATCGGATTGATGCGGATGGTGCGGCTCAGCGGCGCACCCGAGCCGGCAATATTGGAGGCGCGCAACACCACGGGAATATCGCCACTGGTATTGGGCGTGCCCGTGATGACGCCAGTGGCGGGATCCACGTTCAATCCGATCGCATCCAGTTCGGTGGATGAGTATGTGACCACCGGTCCGGATGTCGCTGAAATATTGAAGTTCGCCCCGGCAAGGATCGGGGTGCCCTTGGTCCCGGTTGCCGACACGGTCGATAGCGGCAGCGTACTGGCGATATTGGATGGCACGACGGCGGCATTGATACTGATGGTGACCTGTTCGCTCGTCACGCCGGCAGTCGTTGCTGCGGTGATCGTGACGACGGTTGAACCCGTGCCCGTGGGTGTGCCGGCAAGACGCCCCGCCGCGGTGTCAAAGCTCATGCCAGCGGGTAATGGAGCGAGACTGTAGGCGTTGGCCCCGGCCACGATCGTGCCGGTTGTCGTCACCTGGTACGGCGTGCTGATCGCAATGCCCTGGTCATAGTTCGGCGGATTCCCGCTGTCAATACCCACCAGTGTGATCTGCACCGTCCGGCTGACCGTGCCGTCGGACGGCAACGTGGAGCCGGTCGTGACGCCCGTCACGCTGAGCGCGAACACGCCTGGCACAGAAGCCGTGCCAGTGATTTTTCCGTCTGACTGAACAGACAAACCTGTCGGCAAACCAGTCCCACCGAAACCGGTTGCGGTGCAGCCATTGCACGTCACAGTGGACAGGGGACTGAGCGTTGTGTACGCAAGTCCCTTCACGCCCACCAGCGGCGCCAAGGGCGCGCTGATGCCGATGACCGTGACAGCGACAGTGCGCGCGTCAGACCCGACATCGTTGACAGCTGTGGCGGTGAAACTCTGGGCCCCAAAGGTTCCTGCAGGGGCCGCGTAACTCACCAGGTAGCTCATCGATGAACCCGCGCCGACATGCGATGCACTGGCGGCAGCATTACCCGTCGCCGTCCAACCCGATGCTGCGTCGCGCGCGGCACCGCCCGTGCCGTTGACCTCAAGGCCCGAGTAGATGTTCTTGCTGCCGATCTGGCCGGAGCGCACCCGCATCGCCAGCAACGTGTTCCCGTTGAGGACGTTGAACAATGGACGTTTTTGCTGGCCGATGTACAGCGCCAGCGACGTCAGATCACGTTGGTAGTTGACACTGTTCTTGAACGCGATCAAGCCAGCGTTGAGATTCATGCTACTGTTGTTATTGATGGCATTGTCAATGTGCAGCCGATTGTTCGACGCCAGCCGGTGAGCGTCTGAACCCGCGGCCGGAGACGTATGGCACCCGGCGCAGCCTTCGCTAATATACAAAGCGGCACCAGCGGCCACCGACTGGGCTTGGGCGGGCAATGCCAGCAACACCACCATCAACAGCGCAACGCTAGATAGCATTTGCCAGACACGATGCAACGCCGGGCCGGCTGTTTGGAATGGCAATGACGGCCGCGACCTGACGCTACGCAGTTGAGCAAGAAGAAGTCCCTGGGGCAGCGGCAGATTCATATGCAATTCATCTCTGAGTCTTGTGCGTCCGAAACGGTTGACATTGACCGAACCATCAAAAAGTCAGGGCGTTGCATGGATTTTTGCTTCGTCAGTAGAACCTGTGGGTGAGTTCTGGCTCCGGCAGTTTGCCAAGCACATGATATAGCGCGATTTCCGTGATCCTGAAGGTCCGAAATCCGTATGATTTTCTCATGGTCACTTTGACTTTGTTGTTCAGTCCTTCGACGACTCCACTGGAGAACTGCTTTTTTGCGCGGAAATAGTTCAGGATGAGTTCGCGATGGTTGCGCAGTGTCTTGGCGACCTTCTTCATGGGCTCGATGCGTGAACGCATGACCAGAGCGATCCATTGGTCCAGGAATTTCCCGGCCCACGTTGGCGAGTCGTAATTCCAGAAGTGAGCGAATTGCTCCTTGAGCAAATACGACCGAACCGTCTGCAGGTTGTATTTCAAGATGTCGCGCAACCGGATGCGCTGATTGCCGGTGAGGTTCTCCTTGCGCTTGAGCACGCACCAGCGCGTCTTCTTGAGGACCGGCTCAAATCCATCCTGGACCAGCCGGCGTGCTTCGCCAGCGCGCACCTCATCGAGGGCGAGATTCATCTTGGCGACGATATGAAAGCGATCCAGAATGTTCAGCGCATTGCTGCAGCGCTCACGGATCACCCGCAAGTAGGGCTTCCACATGTCCGAGCAGACGAACTCGATCTTGCCCGACAGATCGGCGCCGATCATCTCGAAGAACTGCTCGAACGTTGCCACCGTGCGCTCCTTGCCAACCCACAGCAGCCGGGTGCAATGCGCATCGATCTGGTAGACCAGCGTCAGGTATTTGTGTCCCTTGCCGTAGGCAACTTCATCGACTCCGATGGCCTGGATCGGTCCCAGGGTGCGCCGCTCAAGTCCCCATGCCACCACAACCTCGACCGCCTGGCAGACCTTGTCCCAGGAGGTGCGAAACGACAACGCCGTCTCCTTCCACGACAGCTTCCTGGCCCAGTGCGCCAGGAACAACACGTAGGCGGTGGTCATCTGGTGCTTGCCGCAGCCCCAAGGCACCTCTTCAACTTTGACGCCACACTGGCGACAATCAACCCGGCGCATCCGGTACAGTAGAAAAACCATGAAGCCCCAGAAGGGGACGAACTCGAAGCGGCGCACACCCAGATGGTCGTAGGTCGCCCCCGGGCGATGGCAGATGGAGCATTTCGCTTTGGAGCCAACCCGTGGGCGCACCTCCACTTCGATGCTCTTGGTGTGCTCGCACAGGCGCGCCACCACGTTGACAAAGCCTGGAAAATGGTAGCAGTGGTTTAGTAGAGAGATCAGACGCATGACGAAAAAGCAAAGGGAAGAATCGAGCGCCATCGTAGCGCTGCCAGACTTGGCAACCTACTGCCCAGATTTGCCCACTTGGCCCACCAGCTGGTGTGGCCAGGCGCGTGATGTCATCGCCGGCGAGCAAATCGTTGCGGTGTTCACGCCGTTCTTGCTGGCGCTGCTGGCGCAAGGTCTGTCGCGCAAGACCCGCAACCTGCACCGTGACAACCTGTGGCTGCTCGGTGGCGAAATCATTGGCAACATCAACGACACGCCCAAACTACGCAAGCGTGCGCTCAAGGAGTTGATCATGGAGGCCGTCGCTGGCGATGAGGGGCCACTGATTCATGGCGGCTTTTGCGAGCAAGAGCAGCGCTCGTTTGATTCGACCTGCAAAAAGCTCCATCGGTTCTTGGTGGCACACGCCGATGACAGCCCAGCATAACGACCCAACATCACAACCCAAAGCAGAGCTGCCGCCACATCGGGCCGGCAGCTGTGCTTCGGGCAGCTTCGCGCAATTCAAATTTCAACGGCTGTTGGCAAGCGCAAGCGCGTCAGGCCGAAGGCTCCAACTCGGGGAGCGGTGGGCAAGTCACGCACCGCGCAGCGGCTGTGCACAGGCTCGTCCTGTGTGCAGGTGACTTGTCCACGGCGGGCGCGTCGGCTGCATCGCCACCCTATCAGGTTTGGCGCAATCCAAAATCAAAACTACCGGAAACTACCCACAGATTACGCCGACGAGCCGGATTTTTGGGCAATGAGTAATCAATGGAAATGTCCGATTCGCCGACACATCCACGCCTATACCAGCCCGAGAGTTGATCTACCGCAGCAATCAACCAAAAACCACGGCCTCACAGCGTACAGTCTAGTCACATTGGCAATCAGATGTAACCCCAGATCACGATTGCGTCAGATGTCAGCCGGTTTTGTGGCCTTACCCCCACGAAAACTAGGGTGAACCCGAATGTCTTGACAGGCCTTGAACATGCGGGTGCGGCACGGTTCGGCATTCCCGTCGCCAATCGACTGATCGCTGCAGTAAGCTGTGGGCATCCTCAGGCGGGTCGGCGCAGCAAGATGCGCAGCCCAACCTCTACGACACCTCGTCCATGCCCACATCTCTGGAAATCGCCCAAGGCCATCCCTCACTCGAAGCCGCCGTGCGTGACTGCCGCAAGATCCTGCATCGGCGCTCGCTGGTGGCTGCCGGCGCCAGCATGGTTCCCATACCCGGGCTGGACTGGGTGGTCGACGCGGCCCTGCTGTCGCGGCTGTTGCCACAGATCAATGCCCGTTTCGGCCTCACGCCCGAACAGATGGCCCGGCTCGGGCCGGGTCAGCGCGAGCAGGTGCAAAAAGCCGTCCAGGGTGTTGGATCGATTCTGATCGGCAAGTACATCAGCAAGGAACTGGTATTTCGTGCGGCACAGACGATCGGCGTGCGGCTTACAGCCAAACAGGCAGCGAAATACGTACCCTTTGCAGGCCAGGCCGTCGCCGCCCTGGTTGGCTACTCGGCGGTTCGGTATCTGGGCGAGCAGCACCTGAGGGATTGCGTTCAGGTGGCGCTGAGCGCACAACTGCAGTTGCCGGCACCTGGCGAGCAGCCACCCACCAACCGGCCACCCGACAGCAAGGCGCCGGGCCACTGATTCAACGCCGGTTCAGAACCGGTACGAGGCCGCCAGATGCATCCGTATCGGATTGCCTGACGGCGCCGCACGCGCACTGTCGAAGGCCTTGGCCAGGTCCAGTCCCAACTGGAATTTATCGATCGTCATGCGCAGACCGACGCCAGCCGACATCAACGATTCGTCGACGCCGCCACGCACCCAGACCCGCCCCCCTTCGACAAACACGATCGGTCGGATCTTGCGTTCACCGATGCCCGGCCCCATGCCCTCAACGTTCCATTGGTAGCCACGATCGCCCGAGACCACGCGATCCGAGAATCCACGTACGGAACTGGCCCCACCCAGACCGAACTGTTCACCCGGAATCAAGGAGTCGTTGCTCAACTGACCCTTTAAGCGCCCGCTGACCTGCCAGCTACCCACCAAGGTGGCAGCCTCCAGGTTGTAGCGGATCGCATCCCAGCTGCGGGTGCCGCCATTGGCTGTGTGATTGGCCGAGGAATTCGAGGTGCCGCCACCGATATTAAAGGCATAGTCGACGCTGCCCGCGACGAGGCCCCAGGTCGGTTCGTCGCGGAAGGTGTACTGCAAGGACACGACCCGCGAGCCCACATTGGGCTGGATCTGCGCGCCGTTGAAGGTGGTACTGTTCTTGAAATAGCGGTCATCCAGTCCGACCGCCACCGTCTGCTGTAAGGCGTCGACGCGGCTCAATGCCTTGGACAGGCGCACGCCGACAAACTGGCCACTACCGCTGATGTCAAACACACTCGTACCTTGACGAACCTGGCCGGAATTGACATCCGAGCTGACGAATGCGGCCGACAGATTCATGCCGGTGCCATAAATTGGAACCTGGTAATAAGCACCGATCAGGCTGACATTGTTCGGATAGCCCGGGTCGGTGGTGTACGACACCGTCATCACATGGTCGCGGTCGAACAGGTTGGAGTGCTGGAACCCGCCGCTGATGCGCCGCGTACGCATGGCCGGGCCGCTGCCAGTGACTTTCTCGTTCAACGTCATCGACGCGAAATAGTTCACCGGGTCGGAGTCCTTGACCTTGATCTCGGCGTCGACCGCATTGGGCTCGCTCGACTCCTTGAACGTCACCGTGACCTGCTTTGCCGGGTTCGCGTTGCTCGCCGTGACGTCACGACCCAAGGTGCGCACCTCGGGAATATCGCCCTCCTTCAGGCTGCCCAGGCTACGCCGGATGTTCTCGTCGGAGAAGAACTGGTTGCCGGTGACCTGAACCTTGCCGACCCGGATTTGAATCACCCCCAGCTTCACCACGCCATTTTCGGGTTTTTGCTGCGGTACGAATACGCGGTGAAAAGCGTAGCCACGACTGCGCAGGTCACGCTCGAGCGCCTGGGCCGCACCTTCGATATCTGCCAGGGTCTTCTTAGTGCCCACAAACGGTGCGAGCAGGGTCTGCGTCTCCTGATCGGAGATCGGCACGCCGCCGTCGATCAGGTAGCTCTGGATGTCCAGTGTGGGACCGGTCACCTCCGTTGGCGACGCTGTTTGTCCAATCGCCGCGGCCATCGGCATGCCGATGGCAATGCACAGCGCCAGGCCACGAAGCCGCCGGGGCATCATTGCGATTGCTCTCGTTGTTGTCCGCATGGCATTACCCTTCACAGTCTGCATATTTCCTGTCCTGGTTGGCCCAATGTGATTCCGAACAACTGGAACAACGGGCGATCGGTCTGGCTGAACAATTCTGGCACCGGATAAGGATCGCCTGTCAGGAATCCGGGCACCGGCGACATACGCACGGCGCGTCCGTCATCTCCAACAAAGCCTGCCTCGCCGACGCCCATGTCCACGCGCGCACCACCGGATGTCAGGAACACGTGGCCATCGCGCACGTACACATAGATGCCGTCGGCGCCGGTGGGCTTGACACTGGCGAACAGGTTGTCCCAGTCGACGTCGACCTGATCGGGCCTTGGCGCCAGCTGGCGCGTCAAAAACTCAGGCATGGCACGCAGTATGCGACCCAAGCCATCGTTGCCGATGAAACCGGTCTGGTTCAGGCCGACATCCAGCGGGCCGACAAAGAAATAGCTGGCACCTTCCCAGGTCTGCAGGAACAGGCCGTCTCCCTGGCCCGGATCCACGGTGTTGACAGCGCTGGAGGTCTCGCCCAATGAGGGATCGACGCACGGCCCTTCACAACTGATGTCCATGCCGGTGCCGCGGATGCCGACCGTCGCGGTCAGCGTCCTGATCGAGAAAGAACTCGGCTCCTTCTTGCCGATCAAACCCGTGAACAAGCGCAAGCCACCCTTGAGCAGCGAGACTGCAAAACTGTCGGGGGCCTCTGGTTTGTCGTAGACATAGGAGTCGATGCGGATCACGGTATTCGGATTCACCGAGGCCTTGGTGCGGTCCCGGAATCCGATCACGGCTACGCCATCAGCACCGGTGCGCAGATCGTCGCCCTGGTACAGCGCAGCTCCCACCGATAGCGGCCTCGGGCTTTGACCCGGCAAGCTTGCGGTGATGCGGCCGCTGGCGCGCACCACACGGGCCACCACCGGCCCTGTGCCCGACAGCCCAGCCACGGCCGCGGTGGCCGCCTGCGGTGCGACGCCTTCCTGCCGGCAGTCGTCGCCGCAGATGCGGGCATCGAAACTGGTGCCGCGGATACCCAGCGTCGCGGTCTTGACCTTGAACTCGAAACCGGCCGGATTGCGCTTGCTGACCAAGCCTGTGACCATGCGAACACCGCCGCGCAACAAGCGCATGAAGGCCGATTCTTCGCCCGGTTCCTGCTTGAACCGATCGATGGCGAATGTGCTCGACGGACGCAAAGTGAACTTGGTCCCGTCGTCCAGCGCGACCACGGCGAAACCACGCTCGGTGGTCGATATGACGTCGCCTTCGAGCACCGTATCGCCCCGCGCCAGAAAACGGTAGGCGCCATTGGGTTGCTGCGCCGTGGCCATGCCCTGCAGGTGCGCGACTGCGCCAGCCTTGGATTGCGCCGCGGCGCCGGTAGCCATCACCACGCTTGCCAACGCAAGCAATGCATGGAACCAGGACCGCCGTACTGCAGCCACATGTGACTTGGCGATCGTACCCAAGCGTTCGAACAAAGAGGATTTCATGTTGTCGGCCTTGTCAATAGCACTGGTTCAGGCGCCGATTCCTCAGCTCCAGCACACCGTCCTCGTTGTAGAACGCATCAAACAGCCCGTAGCCCAGGTCGGACAGCGCCAGCAGGTTGTTCGCGACCAAGGCACCAAAGTCAGTCGGCGGCGGTATGAACGCGAATACGCTGAACGGGCCGAACAGATTGGTATCGCAGCTGTAGCAGATGCCGGTGATGTTGATCGTGCCAGCCTGGGTTACGGTGATCGTGCCACCCGTCAGGAATACATTGCCGCCACCGAAAAAGTTGAAGACATTGGCGGTGATGGCGGCGGCGGCGGCAGAACTGATCAGGCTCAGGTCGCCATTGGTCGCCGCCAGGTTGAAGATGCCGGCATTGATCGTGGCACTGGCCCCGGGGCCTGCACCTGCGAGCAGGAATACACCGTTGTTCGACACCATGTCCAGCGTCGGCGGGTCGATCAGCGCGGCGCCTTGCGCACCCCCCTTGAGCTCGATCGGACCGTAGATCGTGCTGATCACTGCCGCGTCATTGGGCACCATCAGCGCAGCAGTGGCTGCGGTACTGGCACCACCCTGGATCAACAACTGGCCCGCCACCATGGTGTGCTTGCCGTCGGCATAGATCTGCGCCTCGCCAAGACCATCGATGCTGCCGATCTGTACCAGTCCGGCGGAGTTGTAGTCCATCAGGATGGTCTGGTCGGCTGCGGTCATTTTGTCGGTCGATATGGCAGCCAATGAGCCGGTCGTGCTGCTGGTGTTGAAGACCGACAAGGTGGCCGAGCCCACGGTGCTGCCGTCGCCATGCAGCATGATGATCTGATTGCCGCCCGCAGTGACTCCGGCAAACGGCGACGAAACCGGGGCCGAACTCGATAATGTGATGCCCAAAGTATCTGCGCTGATCGATTGCGAACCAGCAGCACTGACATAGGTCAGCCATCCCGCCTGATTGGCAATGGTCATCGCGCCACCAACCGTGATCGACTGGGTCGCACCAAACGTCGGCTCGGCGGTTCCAAGCGCCTCGATGCTGGTCACGCCAGTGCTGGTGGTGGCCGCTGGCGACAGCAATGCCAAGGTCCCGCCAACTGAAATGGCTTGGAGGCCGGTAGTTGCATTCTGCTTGATCCAGGTGTCCGATCCGACGCCACCGCCGGTGACCGACATGTTGCCTGTCACACCCAGGCTCTGATTGCCACTGGTGGTGTTGCGAATCGCCGTTTCGTTCAAGCCCGGCGCACTGCCGCTGCCACCAGTCATGGCCAATGCACCCAGCACGGAGAGAGTTTGCCCGGTCGAGGACAAAAGCATGGCGCCGGCATTGTCGCCAGTGCCACCCGTCACGGTGAGATCGGCGCTGGTCTGCAGTGTCTGAGAGCCCGCAGTTGCAGCCATGCGCGCGTAGGCGCCGGCAGCAAAGCCACCCGCCAGCACAATGTTGTCGGTCCGGTCGTTCGAAAACCCGAAATTACCGATGGTCTGATTGCCGGCTGTCGTGACGATCTCGGCATAGGCTCCCGACGCGTTGCCTGCGACGGTGATGGTGCCACCGGCGTCAATGGTCTGACCCGTCGCCGCGTTGATGAAGGCCGCAGCACCGCTGCCGGCACCGGCCTGCAACAGGATCGAACCCGAAGGGTCATTGGAAAATATCGACGTATTGCCGATGGTCTGGAAACCGGCCACGGATTGTATGGCCGCCGTCATGTTGGCACCATTGCCACCGATAACCGACAAGTCGCCTCCGGTTCGAATCGTCTGGTTGTTCTGCGCCTGAATGCGAGCGATGCCACCGCTGCCAGCCTGCACCAGGATCGAGTCGGTGGCTTCATTGGAACTGGTGGAGGTCGAGCCAATCGTCTGTGCCCCACCTGTGCTGAGGATCTCACCGTAGGCACCAGCGCCGGAGTTGCCCTGCACCGTGATGGTCCCGCCGGTGTTGATGGTCTGGGTGCTGCTCGCCTTGATCGACGCGAACGCCGCATCGCCAGTACCCGCGCGCACCAGAATGTCGCCGGTCGGGTCGTTGAAGCTGGTACTTGAAGTGCCGATATTCTGACTACCTGCCGTCGTTTCTATCGACGCCGACATGCCGGAGCCCGACCCACCGAGCACCGAAATACCGTCGCCTGCGCGGACGGTCTGGGTGCTACCAGCCTTGATTTGAGCCTTCCCACCCGCGCCGCCTTCTACCAGGATCGCCGCCGTCGGGTCATTAAAAGAAAAGAATGTGGGTGTGGCCGTGGAACCGACGGTCTGACTGGTACCAGCGAGCAACTCGGCATCTGTACCAGCGGCGCTTCCGCCGATGACCCGGATGTCGCCGGAACTCAGGATGGTCTGGAAACTGGCCGCCCGAACCGATGCATAAGCGCCGGTGCCGCCACCGCCCTGCACCGAGAGCAGATCGGTGGTGGTGGACGAAGTGTTGCCCAACGATTGGCTCGAAGTGCTGGAGACGATTTCAGCAAAGGCGTCCTGACCCGATCCACCGGTCACCATCACCGAACCTCCGATCTGGCTCATGGTCTGACTTTGCACTGCAGTGACACTTGCCGAGGCCTGATTGGCTGATCCGCCACGCACGGCGAAGTCCCGACCTGCCGTGATGTTCTGGAAGCCAGCCGACGTGACAGACGCGACTGCGTTAGCGATGCCCACCGAGCCGCCGTCGATCAGAATGTCGCGGCCCGCGTTGAGGGTCTGGGTCCAGCCGGCCGCGTTGTGCATCAAGGTGGCGCTGCCACCATTGGCGGCCAAGACGATGTCGCGCCCGGCGAAGACATTGTTGTGACCGGAAGCCGCGCTCTGCGTGATCAAGACGCTGTCAACAGACAACGCGCCCGCCCCGATCAGGACGTCCTGCCCGGCGCGCAGATCGTAACTGCTGGCACTGATCGTGCGGGGTCCGGCAGAAGCCTGAATCAGCAGATTGCCGCCGCCCAGGTTGTAGCCGGCATTGAGTGCCAGTGCGGTGACATTTCCAATATCACCACCGACCACGATATTGCCGTCGGTAGACGTCAGCGAGAACGCCCCTGCGGACACCGGGCTCAAAGCCGCGAGTAGAAGGTCAGTGCCGCCCATGTTTCGAGTGATGCCCAGCGACGCAAAATTGGAGTCGCCGACGCTGATCGCGCCGGTACCGCTTGCCGACGTCGTTAGCGCTAGATTCGT
>Ga0105052_10006859_pt1 | contig 11380 bp, 10 predicted proteins | sample FRY03_FD_78094 | JGI IMG/M metagenome (GOLD analysis project Ga0105052, IMG submission 78094) | Freshwater microbial communities from Lake Fryxell liftoff mats and glacier meltwater in Antarctica - FRY-03 | ecosystem: Environmental > Aquatic > Freshwater > Ice > Glacier meltwater ... | reverse complement strand
GGTCCACGTGGGTGTAGATCTGGGTGGTCGAGATATTGGCATGTCCAAGCAACTCTTGGATGATGCGAAGGTCGGCTCCGCCGCTGAGAAGATGGGTGGCGAAGCTGTGGCGGAGAAGGTGGGGATAGACATTGGTGTCTAGTCCGGCCCGGGCAGCATATTGTTTGAGAAGCTGCCAAACGCGTTGGGGCGTGAGTTTTCGGCCCCGGACGGAGAGGAAAATCTCCGCCCCGGAGCGGGAACTGACTAGCTGGGGACGTTCGGAGGCGAGGTAACACTGGAGGGCCTCGCAGGCCTTTTGACCCACGGGCACGATGCGGGTTTTGTTCCCCTTGCCGGTGACCCGGATCATGCCTTCGTCGAGGTTGAGATTCTCCAAGCGGGCCTGGCAGAGTTCCGACACCCGCAGGCCGCTGGCGTAGAGGAGTTCGAGCAAGGCCCGGTCGCGAAGACCCCGGGGGTCCGTCGGATGGATGCTTTCGAGGAGACGTTCCACCTCAGAAGCATTGAGGGTCTCCGGCAGATAGGATTCGATCCGGGGGATGGCTAGATTTTCCGCCGGATTCTTCGACAGAATATTGCGGGCCAGAAGGAAGCGGAAAAAGATCCGAATGGCGACCGCTTCGAGTTTGATCGACGCGGCGGCGAGGCCGGCACGTTTCCGCCAAACCAGAAAGTCGGTGATGTGGCCAGGTTCGACTTCGGCCAGGGAGTTGCTGGACGCGTGCTGGGTCAGCCAGTGGCAAAAGGTCTCCAGCGATCGCCGGGTGGAAAGTTGGTAATTCGTCGAAAGCCCTCGCTCGATGGCGAGCCAGACAATGAACTGCTCGAGGGATTCTTTCATTGGTCATTGGTCACTCGTCATTGGTCATTGGTCATTGGACCGTAGACTTTGGACCTTGCTTTACACCAGCAAACGCCCGGTGAGAGCACGGTAGGCTTCTTGGTACTTTTCCGCAGTTCGGGCAATGATCTCCGGGGGCAGTTCAGGGGCCGGCGGTTGCTTGTTCCAAGCGATAGACTCAAGGTGGTCGCGGACGAATTGCTTGTCAAAGCTCGGCGGGTTGCTCCCGGGCTCATAGTTCGCTTTGGGCCAAAAGCGGGAAGAGTCCGGGGTGAGCACTTCGTCGATCAGAATGACGGCCCCGTCGATGATCCCAAATTCAAACTTGGTGTCGGCCACGAGGATGTCCCTTTGCGCGGCGTGGGCGCGTCCGTGTTCGTAGAGTTCGATCGAAAGGCGGCGAACCTGGAGGGCGATCTCATCCCCAAGGATGGAGCGGCATTCCTTCCAGGTGATGTTTTCATCATGGCCGGTGTCGGCTTTGGTCGCGGGAGTGAAAAGTGGCTCGGGCAGGCGGTCGGCCAATTGCAGTCCGGGAGGAAGTTTGTGTCCGCCGACCGTGCCGGAGGCGGCGTATTCCTTCCATCCGGAACCAGCGAGGTAACCTCGAACCACGCATTCGACCGGGAGCGGGGACGCTTTCTTCACAATCATCGAGCGGCCGGCAAGCTCTCGTTCGAAGCGATGCAAATTCTCCGGAAAGGCGCGAAAATTCGTTTCCAACACGTGATTCTCGACAAAGTCGAATTTTTCAAACCAAAACGCCGAAGTCTGGGTCAGCACCTCTCCCTTGCGGGGAATGGGGTTGGGCAGGATGCAGTCGAAGGCGGAAATCCGATCGGTGGCCACGAAGAGAAGAGACTCTCCAAGGTCGAAGACTTCGCGGACTTTGCCGCTGCGTAATTTTGGGATGCCGGGAAGATGACATTCAAGATCGTCCATGCCGCAACTCTATGGGGGAAATCTGCAGGTGCAAAAAGGATTTTCTTATCCTGCCTTCAGATCACGCTTTTTTCCCGCACCGGGGGAGGAATCTCCGAACCGGTTTGACCTTCACGCCACTCCCTGTCGCGTTCCCCGCCGTGGCCACCTGCCTTATTTTTCCTCTGGAATGGCCAAAAGGGACAGCGAAGAAGCCGCTTCGGCCGGCTTGGCTTCGGCCTTCAATTGATGCTCGGCCTCAATCCAGTCCCCATGTTCGTCGCCATGTTCGCCACGGGAGCGTCGTTTTTCAGAGATAAAATAAGCCCGCATCGAGATCAGCTCGATGTGGATGATGGGTTCAGGCTTGGACGCTTTCTTCCGGCCCGGGGTGCCTGGCGCTTTTTTGCCCCGGGGTTTGGCCACCGCCAATTTGGCCGCCTTCGGCCCAGCCGGATTTTTCGTCGGCTTGGCTTTCTTGGCCTCTTTCGGTTCCTTGATGTCCCCGTCTTCCTTGGATTTACCGCCCTTGTTTTTTTTCTTTTTGTGTTCCGACATGATGATTTTCGGCTGTTTGCGATCTAGCTTCCTGACGGTGGCCTTGATTGGCAAAATAAATCTTCAAAAATATTTGCAACAAATTAGAGTCCTCGAATGATTGCCTTTATTTTGCGGTGGCTGATTACAACGATTGCCGTGGTAGTGGCGGCCCATCTCCTCCATGGGATCAGCTATGATGGCTGGGGCGCGCTTCTGGGCGCCTCCCTCCTTCTCGGGATTATCAACGCCTTCGTGCGCCCGGTTCTACTGCTGCTCAGTTTTCCTTTCATTATTATCACCATGGGCGTGTTCATTTTTGTGGTCAACGCGCTCTTGCTCCTGTTCGTTTCCATGCTGATACCGGACTTTTTCGTTTCGGGGTTTTGGACCGCGTTTTTCGGGTCCATTGTCATCAGTCTAGTCAGCTGGATTTTGAGTTCCTTTTTCCGGGGGAGCGATGGGAAAATCCATGCGATCACCCATCATCCTTCGGTCAAACAGGCGAATGCCCGAGTGATTGAATAGGAGGCCGCGGACGGGAGGGAGCCCCGAACGGACACCGGAATCGTGAAAAATTTCTTTCAAAGGGACGACTCCCTGCGGACCAAAATCTGCGGCCTGACCAATCAGGCGGATGCAGAACTCGCGCTGGCCGCCGGAGCGGACGCCCTCGGGTTTAATTTTTTTTCCGGATCGAAACGGTTTCTAGATTTTGAACAGAACCGGGACTGGATCAGCCGCCTCGACGATGCGGCCGCTCGGGTGGCTGTGGTCGTGAACCCGGAGGAAAAGTTTCTGGCGACCTTGCGGGATTCCGGGTGTTTCGATGCGGTTCAGTTTCACGGCGATGAGTCGCCAGAATTTTGCGTTCAGGCCGGATTTCCCATCTGGATCCGGGCCATTCGGGTGAAAGACGAGTCCTCCCTGGGGGAAGCCCTTCAGTTTGACACCCCGCATCTGCTTTTGGACGCTTGGGCCGCGGGGGCCTACGGCGGCACCGGGAAACGCCTCGATTGGGGCGAGGTCCGGGGGTTTGTCCTCGCGCATCCGGCCCGGCAAGTGCTTTTGGCCGGAGGGCTCACACCCAACAATGTGCGCGAAGCGGTGCGGATGGTGCGCCCGCATGCCGTCGATGTGGCCAGCGGGGTCGAACTCGATCCCAGCCGCAAGAACGAGTATTTGATGCGAGAATTTCTTCGCGCCGCCCGCACCGCTTGAGCTCCCACCGGCAAGGTGGAACTTGCCCCTCCTCAGGGTCCCCCCCATCGCCCCTTCACTCCCCTCGCGACTTGTCACCAGCCTCGCAGGCTGCTTGGATGCCCCGCTCATGAGCACCATCTACAAAATTGCCGTCTTGGCCGGAGACGGGATCGGACCGGAAGTTATGGCGGGAGCGCGGCAGGTCTTGCGCGCCGTCGAAGCCCGCTTTTCTCTGCAATTTTCCTGCGACGAACAACTGGTCGGCGGAGCCGCTATTGATGGGGCCGGACAAGCACTGCCGGAAAAAACCCTGCAGGCCTGCCGGGAGGCGGATGCGATTCTTTTTGGTTCGGTCGGTGGTCCGAAGTGGGAAGGGCTTCCCCCCGAGGAACAACCTGAACGCGCGGCCTTGTTGCCCTTGCGCAAACATTTCGGGCTTTTTGCCAACCTGCGGCCGGCAGTTTGTCTCCCGGATTTGACCCACGCGTCGCCCTTGCACCCCGACATTGTCAAAGGTGGCTTTAATGTCCTCTGCGTTCGGGAATTGACGGGCGGAATTTATTTCGGCGAGCCGAAGGGCATTCGCTGGGAAGGCGACGAAGAGATTGCGGTGGACACCATGGTTTACAAGACCAGCGAAATTCGTCGCATTGCCAAAGTCGCTTTCGAAGCGGCGGCGAAACGCCAGGGCCGTTTGACTTCGATCGACAAGGCCAATGTGCTCCAAAATGGCGTCTTGTGGCGTCGCGTGGTTACGGAAATGGCCGCCGACTATCCCGAGGTGACCCTCAACCATCTCTATGTGGACAACGCCGCGATGCAGTTGGTGAAAAACCCCAAGAATTTCGACGTTGTTTTGGCCGAGAACCTCTTTGGGGACATTTTGAGCGACGAGATGGCCATGTTGACAGGTTCGCTTGGCATGTTGCCTAGCGCCAGCCTCGGTGCGGAGACCTCCGGGGTCTCCCGCTTTGGCATGTACGAGCCCAGTGGAGGCAGTGCCCCTGATATTGCGGGGAAAGGCATCGCCAACCCCATCGCGCAGATTCTCTCCATCGCCATGTTGTTGCGATACTCCTGCGGCGAGGAAGCGGCGGCCGTAGCGGTCGAAAAGGCGGTCCGCAATGTCATTGCCCAAGGCTTGCGCACCGCAGATATTCACACTGAAGGTACCACCCGAGTGGACACCTTGGGGATGAGTGAGGCGATCGCCGCTGCGCTCTGAGCCTTCGAAGACGCGAATCAGTCGAGGATTACCTTGACTGAGAGGCACCAGCATCGCAATTTTCCGGGTCTGTAATGGCTGGTATGGCTGAGGCAACGAACGCGGCCGACCCCAGAGCAGGAGCACTCATATTTCTATGCTTAATAATATTTTAGGATTTTTCTCGAATGACATCGGGATTGACCTCGGAACCGCTAACACCCTCGTTTACGTCAAAGATCACGGGATTGTCCTGCGAGAGCCCTCGGTCGTAGCCGTGGCGCAGGGAACCCGCAAGGTCCTCGCCGTCGGGGACGAAGCCAAACGAATGTTGGGCCGGACTCCAGGCAATATTGTCGCCATTCGCCCATTAAAAGACGGCGTCATTGCCGATTTTGAAGTGACCGAAGCGATGTTGCGCCACTTCATCAGCAAGGTTCACAATCGCCGCCGGATGGTCCGTCCCCGGGTCGTCATTGCGGTCCCCAGCGGGATCACCGAAGTGGAGAAACGTGCGGTCAAAGATTCCGCCACCCATGCGGGAGCCCGGGAAGTGTATTTGATCGAAGAACCGATGGCGGCCGCCATTGGCTGCGGATTGCCGGTTCAGGACGCCGCCGGCAACATGATCGTCGATATCGGAGGAGGCACCACCGAGGTGGCTTTGATCTCACTCTCCGGAATCGTCTTCGCTCGCAGCGTCCGGGTGGCCGGCGATGAACTCGACGAAGCGATCACCAACTACATGAAGCGAGCCTACAATCTCATGATCGGAGAGCGGACCGCTGAGGAAATCAAAATCAAGATCGGCTCAGCCTACAAGATGGAGGAAGAGACGACCTTGGAAGTGAAAGGACGCGATCTCGTCGCCGGCCTCCCCAAGACGATCACGATCTCTTCGCAGGAAGTCCGCGAAGCCATGGCCGAACCCATTTCCACGATCGTGGACTCCGTCCGGGTCACCCTCGAACGCTGTCCGCCAGAACTTGCCGCCGATCTTGTCGATCGCGGAATGGTCCTCGCCGGCGGCGGAGCCCTCCTCCGCGGGTTGGACAAACTCCTTCAGGAAGAAACAGGTCTGCCGGTGCATGTGGCCGATGATCCGCTCAGCGCGGTGGCGGAAGGAACCGGCAAGGCCCTCCAAGAAATTAAATTTCTCCGGGCTGTCGCCTCCGTTGATCGCACCTTTGGCGGCAACCACTAACGGTTATCCGGTGCCGGAGACTCGCTTGCACCTTGGTTAGCAAACTATTGCCATGAATCGGCTGAACGGAATCATAATCATCGTCATCATTGCGGTGGCCTTGGTGATTTCTTCGCTCGGTTCCCGGACGATGCAAAACCTCCAAGCCGGCTTTCTCGGCTGGATTGGTCCATTTCTCAAAACGGGCAGCGCGGTGCAGGAGCAACTCGGCTCCATGGGGAAGGGGCTCCAGACCCTGGATCAACTGGAGGAAGAAAATGTCCGTTTGAAAACCGAGAACAAGGAACTCAGCACGACCAACAAGATTCTCCGGGATATCGAAGCCCAGAATAACAACCTGCGGTCCGCTTTGGAATATAAGCAACGCTCGGTCTTCCGGCTGGTGCCGGCCCAAGTGATCTCGCGCGACGCTTCGACCTGGTGGAATACGATCAAAATCAACCGCGGCTTTGAAGATGGCCTCGACGTGGGCGACCAAACCGTGCTCACCGACGCGGGCCTGGTAGGGAAGACCATCACGGTGGGCAAAAACATTTCCACCGTTCTTCTCATCACGGATGAGACCTGCAAAGTCGCGGCCAAGGTCGAAGGCTCGCTGGAAAAGGGCATTCTCTCCGGACGACGGATTCAGGAAGCCGGGGAAGCCGGCGAGATGCAACTGGATTTTTTAACCAAGACAGCCGACCTGCAACCCGACCAGAAGGTGTATTCGGCTGGAGTACCCGGAGGGGTTTTTCCCTCGGGGATTCTCCTTGGGACGGTATCGAGCTTCAAGGCCCGGGCTCTTGACGGCCAAGCCCTGGTAACGCCCAGTGTCGATCTGTCCTCGGTCGAGGATGTCTTCGTTGTGGTGGGGGCGAAATGAAACTTCTGACCGGTTTCATCGCCATCGTGGTGGCGGTCTTCTTCTTGTTGATTTTGCAGGAATTTTTCCCGCCGATGCGCGGACTCCACGGGGCCCGCATCCTTTTGGTTCCGATGGTTTTTTGTTATTTTGCGCTGGCTGCACCGACTTGGGCGATGTTGTTGGCTGCGATCTACACCGGGTTCCTCACCGACCTAATGTATCTTCACGTCGTCAACGGACAGGTTGAAATTGGGCTGGGTTGGTCTATCGTCTTCTTTGTGCTTTTCGGGCTCTTTGCGCATGGATTCCAACCCGCCTTTCAGCGCGGGCATTGGTGGTTGCATCTGGCTCTGACGGCGGCAGGCACCTGCGCGTTCCTCGCCCTCCAATATGCGATGATCAGTTTTCGACGCCCGGGATTTGTTTTTAATGATCTGGTGGCCTGGCGGATTTTGGCCCCGGGCCTGGTGGCGGCGGTTTTTGCACCCTTGCTCCATTTGATCGTGGTTCAATCCGGACACTTTTTCCCTGAAATCACCCGGGAGCCCGGGCGGCATCGTTCCCCGAGATGAGACGAGGCCAAGCATTTCGAGGGATGGTCTTTCTCGCCGCGGTCATCCTGTTGGCGCTGGTTGGGATTACTTTCCGACTTTGGTATGTCCAAATCGCCCGGGGGGCCGAATACACCGCCCGGATCGCCTCCGGCTCGCGGGTGACCGTCCGCATCCCGGCCGTTCGGGGTGAGATTTTCGACCGCAACGGAATTCCTCTGGTCCAAAACCGCTCCAGCTTCGATGTCGATTTTTACCTCCCGGACATGGTGCAAGCCTATCGTTCCGGGAATGGACCGTCGCCCCAGGTGACCTATCGCGGCACGGTTCACAACATGCCCAAGGACATGAAGGAAGCGGATGTCGCCCAAATCGTCTCGGACTCCATTATCCCGCGGCTGGAGGAACTCCAGGTGGCCGAGGATTACAATGCCGAACAGTTGCAAATCCATTATCGCAACAACCGCGAAGTCCCCTTCAACTACATGCAGGACCTGAGCTTTGAAAAAATGGCCGTCCTTTCGGAACGAAATCTGGGGCTCCCCGGGGTCGATGTGACCAAGAAACCGGTGCGGCAATACGTTTACGGAGCCCTGGGGGCGCATTTTCTCGGCTATGTCGGCATGCCCCATGATCTCAGCGCCCTGCCCGACATTCAAAAATTCAATTTCTATGATCCCGACATGGAAGGCCGAGCCCAGATCGAGCTTTACATGAACGACTACCTCAAGGGCACGCCGGGGGTCAAAATTCTCCAACGGGACGTCAAAGGCGTCATCAAGCAGGACGATGTCCAAATCGTCGAACCCATCCAGGGCGACAATGTCTATCTGACCATCGATGCCCGGATCCAATACATCGTCGAAAAAACCCTCCGGGTCGTCGGTCGCGGAGCCGCCGTAGTGGTGGACCCTAACAATGGTGACATTCTAGCCATGGCCTCGGTGCCGTCCTATGACCCGAACCAGTTCATCCCCTCCATCGCTTCGAAGGATTGGAAAACTCTCATCGACGACGAAACCAACCCGCTGCTCAACCGGGCCATCAGCGCCTACGCGCCCGGCTCGATCTATAAGATTCCCGTCGGGCTGGCCGGGTTGCGGGCCGGGGTGGGCGATCGCCACTACAATTGTTCCGGCGGGGTCACCTACGGCAATACCTACATGAAATGCTGGATCGCCTCCAAGGGAGGATCCCATGGGTCCGAGTCGCTTTCCGACGCGATCAAAGATTCTTGCAACGCGTTTTTCTATCAATACGGCAACGCCGCCGGCATCGACCAAATCGATGCGATGGGAAATCTCCTCGGCTTGGGACAAAAGACCGGCCTGCCACTCTCCGGAGAGGCTCCCGGAGTTCTCCCCAGCCCGGCCTATTTGGCCGAATTCAGTCCCCGGGAGCGGTGGAGTGCCGGCTACACCGCCAACACCTCCATCGGACAGGGAATGGTACTGGCCAGTCCCATCCAGATGGCCATGATCGGAGCCACCGTGGCCAACGGAGGCACCTGCTACTATCCCAGAATGATCGAAAAAGTGGTGGCCCAGGATGGCACCGTCGTCTTGCGGGAACCTTCGCGGGTGCGCTCGAGCCTGATCACGGATGGTGGCCTCACCCCGGAGCAAATCGAGATCGTTCGCAATGGCATGCGACGAGTCGTCAATGAAGACGGCGGCACCGCGAGGCGGGCCCGGATCAAAGGTATGGAAGTGGCGGGAAAGACCGGCACGGCCCAGTTCAAGCGCAAAGGCATCGAGGACAACCACACCTGGTTCCTCTGTTTTGCACCCTATGACGCCCCAAAATATGTGGTCTGCGTGATTGTGCAGGGGGCGAAATCCGGCGGCGGGGTGGCCGCCCCGGTGGCGGGGCAAATTCTCGAACAGATCTTTGCCCTCGACAAGAAGCCCGAGGAAACCACCGATGTCGCCGCCGCCGCCGGCGCGTCCGAGGCCACCGCTAAAAGCGAGCCCGCCAATGGCAAAGCCAAGGACAAACCGTTCGAACTGGCCTGGCTGGATCCGGCGCTAGGAAATTTTCAATTTGTCGACAGCGTGGACTTTGACCGGGAAATTCCGGCCGCCACGACCGCCGCTCCGACCGAGGAGGGCGTCAGCATGAATTCGCAACAAGGCAGCCAGGAAACCCGCCCCGACGCACCCAATGTGCGTGATGAGGCGGATGCTGGCGGACGCGTCCAAAACAAGGAACGGAACAAGTCCGGCCTCCAAAAATTCTTCAACTTCTTCCGCGGCGGAGACCGCAAGGCGAAACCGGAGCAATCCGAAAACCGCTCGCGGCGTTGATGAAATCCACCCTCACCCATCAATTTTTCTCCCTTCGGGGAGCATCACCCTTCTTATCACATGATCGAATCTGTAAAAAAACTTCTCGGCCTGGGCAAAAAAAGCACCGGGATCAAATTAATTGTCAGTTGCGAGCGCCTCGAAAAGCGTGTCGCCTTACTGGAGGATAATCGTCTCGAGGAATACACCGCCGAGCGCGACTCCGACCGCAACATCGTCGGAGCCATCTACAAAGGCAAAGTCCGCAATATCGAACAGGGCATCAAGGCGATGTTCATCGACATCGGGTTTGAAAAAAATGCCTTCCTCCAGTTTTGGGACGCCATCCCCGCCGCCCTCGACAGCGGCATCGAAGCGGTCAACCGAGGCGGCAAGCCGGCGAAAAAGAAAGGCGCTAAAATCACCCACAAGGATGTGCCGAACATCTACCCGGTAGGGTCGGACATTTTAGTCCAAGTCAAAAAAGGCCCGATCGGAAACAAAGGGCCCCGGATCACCACCGACATCAGCCTCGCCGGCCGGTATCTCGTTTTGATGCCCTTCAATGAACAATGCGGGGTTTCACGAAAAATCGAAGAGCCCAAAGAACGGGAACGCCTCCGCAACATCCTTCGGGATCTGGAGATCCCGGAAAACATGGGCGTAATCATTCGCACCGTCGGTCAGGGTCAGCGGGCCCGCTATTTTGTCCGGGATTTGAGTATCTTGGTGGACCAATGGAATGAAGTCCAACGCGGTCTGGTCGAGGACCCCGCCCCCGCCTGCCTCTTTCAGGAACCCGGCCTCATCGGCCGGACCATTCGTGATTTTCTCACCGACGAGGTGGACGCCGTCATTGTTGATGATGCCAAGGCTTGCGAAGAAATGCAGGAGATCGTCGGACAGATTTCCTCCCGAGCCAAAAAACGGATCCAACTCTACACCGGCGCTCAGCCGATTTTCGATTGCTTCGGAGTACAGGCCCAGATCGATTCCGCCTTTCACCGTCAGGTCTGGTTGCCTTGTGGCGGTTACATTGTCATCGATGAAACCGAGGCCCTCATTGCCATCGATGTGAACACCGGCCGCAACAAAGGCAGCCGCGACATGGAGAAAACTATTCTTCAAACCAATCTGGAAGCTGCCGACGAAATTTGCCGTCAGGTCCGCCTGCGCAATATTGGAGGCATCATCATCGGCGATTTCATCGACATGAAACATCGCCGGGACCAACAGGCGGTCTATCAGCGTGTTCGTGATCGTCTCAAACGGGACAAGGCCCGCACCCATGTTCTGCCCATTTCAAGCCTGGGACTTCTGGAAATGACCCGTCAGCGTGCTGCCGAGAGCCTGGCCAGCACCCAGTTCATGGCCTGTCCGCATTGTCAGGGCAAGGGGAACATCAAGAGCCCCATGACCATGAGTGTGGAATTGCAGCGGTCTCTCCACGCCATCATGCGCAAATTCCAAGATACGGTCCACGAGGTCAAAGTCATCGTGCATCCGGACCTCCTCGCCCGCTTGCGGTCGGAGGACGAAGAACATTTGGTCGACATCGAACGCCGCTACGCTGGCCGCCTCAGCTTCAGCGCCGACCCCGCCTTCCACGAGGAAAAATTTGTCATCACCAACGCGATCTCCGGTGAGGAATTGAAGGAATAATCCTAAATAGGAAAATGCAGGTTCACCACAGAGGGCACAGAGAACACAGAGACAAGGATTTACAAAAAATAGATAGGTCAATGGGCAGTCACCTTCCAGATGACATCCCAGAACTCTTTCCG
>Ga0105052_10006856_pt1 | contig 11385 bp, 15 predicted proteins | sample FRY03_FD_78094 | JGI IMG/M metagenome (GOLD analysis project Ga0105052, IMG submission 78094) | Freshwater microbial communities from Lake Fryxell liftoff mats and glacier meltwater in Antarctica - FRY-03 | ecosystem: Environmental > Aquatic > Freshwater > Ice > Glacier meltwater ... | reverse complement strand
GGGACGAGGGGTTCCTAGAGGTGAAAGAAGCAGAAGCAAATGAGCAGCACAAAAGCATCATCGGTGCGCTCAAAGCTGCTGCTCCGAAGTGGGAATTTGAGCAGATCAACTTTGTGGTGGGTAGCACGTGAGCACTATGGACACGCGTGGCTACGTGGGCACGTTGCAGCCGCCCTAACACGGCGCAAACTGAAAAAAGTGAGAGCCAGCGAACCTCACCTGGTGTCTGGGCGCGCTCGCCCCGGACGTGCTGATGCCTGCCGCCCCGCACGGTCTCGCTGCAGCGCTGCGCAGCAAAGAGGGTGAAATACAGAGAAGCTTGTTAAATGGGCAGGCGCGCCAGCACGCTGCGAAATGCGTCAGGTGAGGCGCGCATCACCTCACCTAGGACCAGATTGAGGGTGCCCAGGGGTGCCGTGGTGCCCACCGCCCTGCTGCGGCACGCTCAGCCTGGCTTCACGCCAGATCTGGAAATTCGGGGCGAGCTTGGGACCCTGCTGGCGGCCCCAAAAAAGGGCGAAAAGCTGCAGTTGAGACACAGGAACCCTTGTCTGGGGTCTGGTGGGTGCGATCACAGGGTGCGTTTGTGTCTCCTGTCCTATGCGCCGCCGCTAGCGTTGTTCTGGTGCTGATTTCGCCATGTCCTCTAAACCGCTGGTTGGAGATGACGGTCACCAACCTTAATGTTCTTGTCTCAAAAGTCAATTAATTTAAGTTGTGAAAAGAGCAATAAGTTCTTGTTCTGGGTTGCAGATTCAATTTGAGGGTCATTTGAGGCCATCACTGGCCCTGGGACCGTGATTTCCCCAATATCGGGTCAACAAAACAAAGCAACACACACTCACAGACTACGAGCTGACCATGCTCAGCATACTGTCTCGTAGGTCATTTGATACCAGTGAGTCATGCACTACACTCAGAGCCAAAGACAGTGCACTCCAGGGAATACAGTCACAGCCGACGATGACCTCTCCATCTCTACCTATGACTCAGGAGACACATATAGAGTGCAGCTACAGTTGGATGGGTGGCAGACTCTGTGTAAGGCGGACCACATAGTCGTACAGGCATGCTCAGCCACACCCAGCACCTCAACTACAAACTCATACACACAGATGTCACCAGACTTCTATATAGTTTGACTGGCACCTGGGATAGAGCATGACTGTCCATGGGCTGAGATAGTGGATGAGGCTACACGACTTGGGAGCCTACTGAGTGCAGCAGTATTACAGCGTAATCAGAAAGTCATTGTGTCTACGCTGATGACTGTAGTCGATGGCCTATTCATGATTGAGATTCAGATAGGCGATACTAGATGCACTGTCTCAGCGGATGGGGTTGACTGTATCTGGTGGTCACGCATACCTTATTTTATTTTATTTTAAATTGCTTTTATTACTGGAAACAGTAGTTTAGAACCCTTGATTGAGGGTCTATGTGCTCAAATCCATGTGAATCTGAGTTGACGTGTTTTTGGCCGGAATGATCTGTGCCCTATTGACCATAGTCATTGTGCTGCCACTAGAGATCTATGTCATAAGTGGTCTACAAGTGCCGTCATCCAGCATAGCCTCATGCACCCAGACCATGCTGCACTCATGCGCACTGGGTAACATACTCAGGCACCAGGCTACAGTCAAGCTCACTAAGTTTTGGTGATGGACTACCAGACTCATGGGCACTTTGTAGGCTATGGGTCTATGTGACTGGTATCCATGAAAACTTGATGACCACCCAGGCATTCGACTAGGGCTATCATGGTAGCTGGTGGTGGCCTCCAACATACTCCCGCAGCTGGTTGGAATGCTCTTCTGACTCTGGACTTACCTAGTGCTTGTGCCCGCCCTATGAGCTAGTTTGCCTATGAGTGTGACTGTGCTAGTGGTGGTACAGGCTATCGATACTAGCCTAGTCATGAGTGTGGATAGCTCTATGACCATGGTCTTAGAGTGAGTCACAGTGTCTGAGCATGCTGGGCTCAGATTCACACTCATAATGCCACTGTCAACTACTAAGCCTCTCCACCATGCGTCCGAGTTGTCGTTATGGGGCGTGCTTAAGTCAGTCAGTGTAGCCCCAATGCGGGTCAAGGTCTTAGTGTGCACCGTACTGATAAATGCTGCACCACATGAGTTGGTCGAGTATGGTGATGAGCCCAGTAGGACCAGCGATGGTGACAGCCCAACCCAGCTCTGCAGATAGCTGGTGACCTTTGTCATCTGTGGTCTGGACCATACTGCACCATACTCTCTGTATGTGGCCCTGCACCCACTGATGTAGGCCATTACATCACCATGACTCAGTGGCATAGACTAGATGTTCGCCCACTAACAATCTGGCATACCTGATGCAGATACAGTGTAGACCATCCTGTATCCAGACGAGCCGAGTGCTGCATCCACTACCTGCGTGCCCTTAGGCAGTTTCATAGACGCTAGTCTGCTACCACACGTCTGAGGGCAGTTGTGGTGCAACATCATGCAGCCTGTGCATAATAGTGCTGTACCCATGTCTGATCTGCACCACACATCATCCAGTAGCCGAGGTCCAATGACAGCTGGTGCCTGATCAGCATTCATCACTCCGAATGTGGATGTACCATTGTTATCGAGGTGAGACTCATGACTGTCGGGCACGTACGACAACTTCATCTCTGGCAGCTGATTATGGATGTAGGCATTCACGTTGAGGATGACAGGCTCATCTGGTGACTCAGCAGCTGTCTTAGCTATGTAGTTCATGACCTCCACCATGCCCAATGCACTGTACAGCACTCCCAGTTTGTGACACAGATGCTCATGGACTAAACCACCTGCAGACTTCTTCATATAGGTGATGCCCAACAATATGATGTAGCAGTGGGTGATGTCGTCGTTTATGACCACTGTGCCCTTGATGTCACCTATGGACAGCTTACAACCTTCAGTGAGCCCAGTGTAGACGACATTGACTCTACGATATGTCTTGTCCAGTCTGAGGCCTGTAGTATGCCCCAACACACAATCTCTTGGGGCATTGGGGAACAGTGTTGAGCCAATAGATATCTCCGTGACTCAGCCAGACTCTGATCCACTGACGACCTCTGACTCAGGCACGTCTAGCCATCTGGACAGTGTAACCGATTGACTTAATTGCCTAGAGATTACGAATGCATCTAGTGTGGAACTCGGATGACGCTCAATTCTCACCTTGACCCCTATAGCTGAGTCATAGAAAATATTGTCTACTGTGAGCCCCATTGGCGGTGGCGCATCTATGATTCTGGTGACGCCCTCTGTGCACATCGTGGTCCTCGGCACAGCACCTTGGAGTATGTGTATGCCCAAGTGCACCCTAACCCCATTGCAGGCCATCATACTCGGGTACGCCTCAACAATGTCGGCATGCAGACTACACTGTATGGCACTGGGCATTAGTGATGCCTCAGTAGGGTCCAGGTACAGTCTGCCTATGCCATCCACATTGAACAGCGACAGTAGTCAGCCACTGACAGCCGTCACCCACACTCCTGGACTAGTGGCAGTGTCAATGACTATATATGGCACACCCTCAGGTTAGTGCAGTGTAACCTCAGCTTTGAAGTCCATTCTAGCCTTGACAAACTCTGATATCCACACCCTATGCCAAATAACTAGATTGCCATTCACGTATATGGGTATCAGCTGATGTGCACCACTGAGCATCGTGGCCACATCCAATGGACCACAGTCCACTTGTGCTACATCGACTGTGGGTGGTGGTCGACTTGTGAGCCTCGACATTCTGGATATGCAACAGCATGTGGTGGGCAATAGCTCATATCCAGCTTTGTGTGAGTCATGGCTTGACCTTGGACATATGAAGCCACGCAACTTCAACATTATGCCCACCCGAACTTCGACATCCAGATACGAGTTATCGACGTCGTGCCTCTGACGGCATGGGCCCTGCACGTTGATTGCACTACTAAACGAGATGTGCGCCTGATTAGAGTGTCGGTCCACTGGATTGGTGTTCGGCTCGACCGTCACGGTCGGGTATCGACCATTGAGGCACTTGAACTCTGCACCATATGAGGCATCGGCACATATGAGTTGTACAGCCACAGTGGCCATGTGCGACATAAACCCCACATCGTCCCTCACTACTGTGAATGTTGACTTAGTGTTGAACCAGACGTTGCGGACATTGTAACCTCCAGACTGGGTATGCACGAACACCAGTGGGCACACCTCGTCTTGTGGGTAGGCTATGGGCAGGGCTACAAGTCTAGCCCGACTGCACATTGGGCTTGCAACTGTAGACAGCTCGTGGATGTGCCTGAGTTGGGTGGTGTTCGCGTATGGCCTCAGCGACCTCATTGTCGCAAATGTGGCTCTAACTAGGGCTATAGACCCAATGTTGCGGTGGCGATTGGCCATGTCCTTGGCACAGTACTTGTGGTATGCCAGACTTGGGAATCGAGTGTCCAGATCACTGTCACTCATACAGGTGTCGAGACTGGTGCTCATGGTATCGGGGAGGCCCTATTGTTACCAATTCAAGTGGTGTGCCTATGCGATGTCGCAGTGGTGACCTAGGTGAAGATGGCACTCAACCTGGGGGTCGAGAGACTGATAGCCTCCAAGCGCCAGAAGTTCGACAGTTGCAAGGACATATCAGAGCAAGTCGAAGTCAATGCCATCATGTACCTAACCAGCCACACCAAGGTCGCATATGGTGGCAAACAGTACTGTGTGTCGCAGCTGGGCCAACCCGACCAGCACGTCATCAGCATGAGTCAGACAGTCATCAAGGTGGTGTCAGCAGCTGCATCACACTACCGCAGCCTCATAGACCGTAGTCCACCACAGAGCTGGGAACGGCAGACTCGGATGACTGAGCTCATAGCCCAGAACCTAGACGATGCGCCGTCTATACCATTGAGCGCACTTGATGGCCTAGTCAAGGTGTCACTGTGCTCACCAAGCTGCTATCTAGTATACTCATGGGACTGCTAGACTATCGAATACTGCATCAATGATGTCCCGAACAGGCACATCAAGTACACGACCATCAAATACGAATTAGACACAGCCCAGGTCCGAGCATGGCCGGGCAACTCCAAGGCTGCCCGTCGAGCTGAGACTCGTAGTACAGCCATGTGGGACTATCTGACCAACTTGATGAGGTTTGATGACTCTAGGGTGCAGAATCTATGCAAGCTAGCCTGCAGCATATTCGGCATTCAGGGTGTGGACAGGAGTACACTGATGGTGGGCATAAGTCGCAACGGCAAGTCGGTGCTTCATGAGTTCCTGAATGAGCTGGTATCTGAGACCCACATTTGCAACCTAGACCCAGTTGATGTCTCAACTCGTGGTGACAAACATATGCTGGCCAATGTGGGCAGTGTCAATGTGATCACCATAGGCGAATTCGTATGGCAGCGGGACCCGAGCCGGAGTAAGTTCAAGGAGAATGACATAGAGTGGGACAATCCCCTACTCAGGCAGGTCCTAGCTCGAGGCATCATCCGGGCTGACGTCAAGTATGCAACTGATCGTAGAGTCACTATCACCGCCACCACAATCATGAATACCAACTACCCACTGCCATTCAACACACAATTTCTATGCTGGAGCGTATAGACACTTGCCCCACCCTGGCATCACTGAGTCTAGGTGGTGTGCCAGTCGTCGACTTCCACATGATTCTCTGTGCCACTGAGACCTCCATCTTCATCCTCATCGTGGTGCTCTATGTAACTATGTACAAGGCCGACCCACATCTTATGCAGCGCCCATCATCATCATTCCTCACCGTGCATGTCCAGCCCACTAAGTTCCCAGAGATGCACACCAAGCTCGTGCTGGTGGTTCTGTACACAGGCAAGTTCACAGACAAAGATGTCTCATTCGGGTCTCTATATAGTGCAGTTCGAGGCACTAACAAGGTGCCAGAGTGGATCAAGAATACCACGCTCCTACAGTCGAACTTCAAGGTCAGGAACAGCGTAGCCTTTGTTCGTGGCTATGTGGCTATGTAGCTGATGTAGACTCAGATAATCAAAACTTGAGTGGCCTACAGTGTGGCTGAGTCAGACTGATACTGTAGGCCTGCCACTAGTTTTTGAGTATGCCACTCACAGTTGGGCATGCACTATTGGTGGTCTAAGCCATCAGTATGGGTGCTAGTAGACTACCGCACTGCACCATCGCCCATCACATAGGCCATAGACTTAGCCAATGCCCATACCTATGCCCATGCTCGGATACTGCATACCATGGCCTATGCCCTATACGGACATGCCATCCACTGCACCACCTGAACCTCGTACAACTGCACTAGCACCCATAGCAGCTCAAACATCCTGAGCTAGGTCAGTGCGTTGCTTGACGCTGTCTTGCCCATGAGCTTTGGCTGAGGTTGGTTCATCCCTAAGCCGATTCATATGCTCGTGCACCAACTGCAACTTCTTAGCCTCAGCGACTGTGGGCTTGTCATCACCTGTGGCATAGAGCCAGTCATAGTACAACTCGATCATGGCACCTGTGACCTCACCTACATCTTTGAGTTGCAGCTTGTAGTAGTTGATCAGGCTGGCCACAGTCATGCCCACCTCCAGGCTGGTATCCAATAGCGAGGCGACACCATGATGCCCTAGATCACACATGTTGAGCTAGTAGCCCACTATGTCTGTCCGCACATCTAGTCCAAAGCACTTGACATCCAACTTCCGAGGCATGACCTTATGCCCATCTATGTCGACCTTTGTCTTCGACTGAGTGATGGAGATGAAGACGTCGCAGAGTGCCACTCCTGTGGTGCAGCCCTTAAGCCCAGTGATTGGGCACTTGTCCTTATCGAATGTCATCATCACCACTCGACCACCAACACCTTCAGTCATGAGCCCCGGATCGAGTGGGCACTCAAGCTCTTTGAACTCCTGTGCCAGTAGTCTGGCTGTGTGCTCAAACCCAACCCGGTCTATCAGCAGATATCCACGGCATAATGGTGCAGACCTACGGTCTCTTAGCTTGGTATCGTCTGTAGTGCCATACATCCATAGATCTTGAAAGTCCACAGGCACTGCGGATAACTTGATTCAGCCTGCACCTATGTCATTGGGATGTCCAGTCAGCACTCGGTCCAGCATGTCCTTATGCTCAGCCTCAAGCTCGCACTTACCTACAACAGATCGAGACCTTGTAGATGGCGTCCAAGTCTGTATTCGCTGAGCCCTCCTCTGCACTCTTCTTGGCCACCAACTTACGCCAATTAATGCTGACTACTGCTGTATTGTCGACTATGTTGTTGATCTACCCGTCCTGGGCATAGTCGAATTTGAGCATTCGGTATGCCATCTCTGTGTCTATGGATGTCAGTGAATTGCCTGCATCTCTAGACCTCTGCAGGTGTTAGATGAAGCCTGCTCGGGCATCGTGTTGATGCAATGCGACTATGGGCCTGTCAACTCTGACTCTGATCATGATGTTGGGCATTGAGCTGCCTCGTGGACCTGCTAGTGGCTCAGCCATACTGCATTCAGATCTGGATGTCGGGTTGTCAGGCTGATAACAGTGCGCCAGTGAATGAGCACTGTTATCTCGAGAGGCGCTCGTGTACTAGGCCAGATACGGACTGGTCGTGAAGACAATGTGCGTAGACTGGCCACAGACACCACCAGATGCGACCTGCATCTCAGAGACACGGTCACTTGTAGCCAAACGACTGAGACTGGCTCATCAGTGTGGATCGAGATAGCTGCATGTGGCCCAACTAGAGCACAACTGGCGATGACCAACCCACGAGTCTCGACCGTGACACCTCAGTCTGGTGGCACTAGCCCATCTAGAGGTAGCGTAGTCTCACAGTCAAGCAGACGACGCGATTTGGTCATCATCGACGGCAGTCTGTACCACATCTGGGCCACAGACGACATGAACTCGGATAGGCAGGCCCAATTTGCATATTGCCTGAGGCTGTCAGACACCATCAACTACCGAGACCACACCCACGGCATAGTCAAGGCATATCGAGTAGTGGGATACAGATGCTGTGTTGGCAATGTGGTTAAGGCATTCTGGTGTCGTCTAAGGCCATGGCTGAGGGCCTGAAGCCTATGCCTGTAGCAGGCCCAACGATAGACGAGGCTCAGCTAGACCAGTCCCAAACCGACTTAGATGAGGATGACTGTGGCTCAGGTCGAGGTGACAAACTGGCTGCACAGAGCGTCTGAGAGTCACTAGATGCAACTTTCATGGCCAAGTTGGCTGCATATGGCCCAGGACATGCACTAGTGTCCAATGTGCAGGCCAGCATATAGACAGCCATCAGGGCCAGACTAGGTGACAATGAAGTAGACTCCGCTTGGTCTGTAGGCCTGCAGGCCGCTGTACGAGGGCACTTCGACACATACAAGGGACAGCATACCCAGCTGATGATGGCTGTCATTAGGCTGTCCGAGCTCAAGATGATGTGGTACATCAAAGGGGCTCAAAAGGGCAGGATCGAGGATGCGGATAAGCAGTCTACCGCATGAGAACAGAGGACATTCGATAAACTCATGACCATGGTCGAGGATCAAGAGGCTCTGGTGGCCAAGCACCTTGTACTTCCAGTAACTGAGGCCCATAAACAGGTGGCTGAAGGCGACATAGTCAACCTGCCCACTCAGGCCCAATCTGCATCGTGTTTAGGCCTATTGTCGAGCACCCGAGGCATACAGACTGGCACACCACCTAAGACAGTGGCGCAGTAGGTGACTATGCATGGCACTACACCCACAGGCAGGCAGTCCACTAGTGCACGCAAGAGGGTGGCCAATGATACATCCAATGAGCCATCAAAGTTTAGGCGGCTCAGTTCACCCATAGACATCAGCTCCATCACATTCGGCTAAGGGTGTTCATGAGGCCCATAGAACACGACTACCCTCAGCATACTATGGTTCAGTGATGGCGTGGTGGTAGTGCCATGTACAACCTGATCCGCATACTGGACTAGGGATGCGGGTATGGATATTCCTAGTCCACCAGTGTTGACATAGACTAGCCTAGCTTCAAGACACTGGAACAGCAACGACCTAGCATCACAGACTGACTTAAAACCCCAGTCTAGGTCATGGGCAATCGAGGCGAACTGTGCTATACGCTCACAGTCGAATGGTGAGCCATAGCACATGATCGAGGTGGTCGACCGCCTGATGATGTCTGCCCCAATGAATACTCCATCGCTCACTGATGATAGTCGAGACACAGCATGGAAGAGTGCAGAGGATGCAACTATCAACCTCCAGCCGTCATGACCATTGAGTGCCCGTATAGCATGGGCCACCACTGCTCTCGATATCTGGATGCAGCCTACAACTGTGGACATTGGGTTACGGGTGATGGTGATGTGCACCTTATCCCCATGAAGGCTGAGCTCGAATGCCAGTCCTGTGTCCACTCCATAGTCTGCTGAACTCCATATGAGCTCCAGTCTAGCGGTATCAGACTGACCCACACCACATGCCCTCATGCCCTCTCTAGATGCTCTAGTGTTCGGCCATCCTCGTATGCCACTAGTCGATATATGGTATAGGCTGTACATGGATAGCTGTGGACTCATATTGGTTATGCCCAAGTCAACGACTGACCTCAGGACAGCCATAATCATCTTCATATGCCCAGATATGAAGTTGTATGCTCGCCTCTGGTCAGCAGTCTGTAAAAATCCCAAAACTTTTTTGATAAGGGTCTCGACTTCAAAATTGACCAAGATATTTTCATAAAGGGCCATACTTATTAGTAATTTAAATTTATTGCATGAGTACAAACCAAACCCTTTCATTAATGTATAGTACGGCAAAATGTCAAGGGTTTACGAGATATTCAGCCTCAAAGTCAGGCAAAATGGGGAAAAATTCGGCATGTATGTCAGAAATAAAATCTAACATTATCCCTTGAGAATACAGTCTCTTTTATAGGGCTCTTTTGCAAAAATGACCTATAATTTTCACGAGCCTACAAATCGTAGCCACCCCATAGGCGTTGCTATCCGGACAGATATGCGCCCCGAAACTCTGATCGTCCATCCTTTTTGATTCTTGGTCTGCAAATGCAGATGCCGTGTTTCTTCGATACTCAATATCTCTGCATAGAGTCTACAAGAGCAAGGAAAAAGATTGGGAGGGACGACACGACGGTGGGTACATAAATAGGTGCTGTTCGGCGAAAGAAGCTTGACATGGCCAGTCCTAGCCTCACTGCGCGGAAATGCCCCGTGGTCAATCTCAACTTCAGTGCGTCGCTGCCCGAGATGGCGGTCCAGCGGCAAAGGAAGAAGAAAGAAAACATTTTTTGAGAGAAAGAGTACAAAGAGCACACGCAAGATCATTATTGTATTGGCATCTTGGGCGTCGCAGTGTGGCCGCAGCTACAGAGGATTATTGAGTTTCTTATATAGTAATCATTGAAACCCAGAATGTGTTTTGTCTGCTTGCCAGTGAATACATGAAATTAGAAATTGTCAAATGGTACAGTTCGAATTACACCCGTGTCAATAATCATGATCGATTTATTTTTTCACAAAGGTAGCCTGAGTTTAGTTCTCGTGTTGCGTGACCGATTTGCTTACATCCTGGTAGATTCGAAATCTAGCCTGAGTCGTTGCATTCGCATCATTTCTTTTTGATAATTGATTTCGTTTTATGTTGCGCGTATCACTTCATATCAAATAGTCTACAAGTTTTGCTGCAAGCTCTATTCGCCAAATGAAAAGGTGTTGCAAATTGCAATTGTTTTGTAAAACCAAAAGTTATGATTTCTTTTTTCAATTTTGTTGAATGTTTATGCACCTTAATTTATTGTAGTATTGAACAATACACCTCCTTGAAATCTGGGCAAATCATTATGATGATTCTTTTGATTATCATATCTGCGCTCTCAAAAAACAATGCAACAATCGCTTCTGTAACTCTCTCGCGTTGTCGATGTCTTGCCTGACATAGTGAGTGGCGTGCTTGTGTTGTGAACAAATCATGTATGATCTGAGTACAGGGTGGCGAAGACTCATAGGTTGTCTTAAGTTGCAGTTTATTTCTGCAAAAGAGCCACGAATTATTAGGCTCTTTTGCGGAAAATGACTTATAAAAATAAGCCATCCTATGTGTCTTCGCCATCCTGTACCTAAAATTCCATCGACACTATATAATGTCTTGTTATTTTCAAATTCAAATCATCCTTAAAGATCTTTATAAGCCATATTTTTACGACAAGATCACTGTTTAAATCAGTAAACTTATCATTAATTGAATAATGTAATGTGTTGTCAATTTTGAGACATTTTAGTCGGTTGTGGCAAGTAAAACTGAGCTTACCTATCTAATATCATAGATTTCAAGCGAGAACCCCATCCTGAGGCTGCGGTCTCTTTAAG
>Ga0105052_10006851_pt1 | contig 11388 bp, 9 predicted proteins | sample FRY03_FD_78094 | JGI IMG/M metagenome (GOLD analysis project Ga0105052, IMG submission 78094) | Freshwater microbial communities from Lake Fryxell liftoff mats and glacier meltwater in Antarctica - FRY-03 | ecosystem: Environmental > Aquatic > Freshwater > Ice > Glacier meltwater ... | reverse complement strand
GGCTAATTATTTTGGGATAAAAACTGTTATTGTAATTCCAAATACACAAGCTCCTGAAAAAAAGGATACTCTTAGACAGCTAGGTGCAAAGCTTATAGAGGTAGATGCCGTTCCCTACGCTAATCCAAAAAATTATGTAAAATATTCTGCTACTATTGCTGAACAAATATCTAAAGAGAATGAAAAACTAACCTATTGGGCTAACCAATTTGATAACACCATTAACAGACAGGCTCATAAAGAAACTACAGCTGAGGAAATTTGGTTGCAAACAGATGGAAAGGTCGATGGATTTATTTGTTCCGCAGGCACAGGGGGAACTTTAGCTGGTGTTGCGGAAGGATTGAAGGGCAAGAACAAAAATATCAAAATTGGCCTTAGCGATCCTTATGGCTCTGCCTTGTATAGCTATGTCAAAAACAACACTTTAGAAATGGAAGGATCTTCTATAACCGAAGGCATAGGTACATCCAGAATTACAAAGAATTTTGAAAATACCAAAGTCGATTATGCTTACAAAATAGATGACACCAATGCATTAAATGTAATTTTTAAACTTCTTAAAAACGAAGGACTTTGCCTTGGTGCTTCCTCAGGAATTAATGTGGCAGGTGCTATTGAAATGGCTAAAGAAATAGGTCCTGGAAAAACCATCGTTACTATTCTTTGTGATACTGGGTCTAGATCTGCTAGTAAAATATTTAATGTAGACTTCTTAAAATCGAAAAATTTACCCTACCCTGATTGGTTAGCCTAAGATTTGACTTAAAAAAAGTTTAGTTCTTTCATTCTCTGGATGTGCAAAGAATTCAGCTGTTGGTTTTTCTTCTACGATACTACCTTCGTCCATAAAAATAACACGGTCAGCAACTTCTTTTGCAAAAGCCATCTCATGAGAAACAACAATCATGGTCATTCCAGCTTTGGCAAGACCAGTCATAACATCGAGCACTTCCTTGATCATTTCGGGGTCTAAAGCTGATGTGGGCTCATCAAAAAGCATGATTTTAGGCTCCATACACAGCGCTCTGGCTATGGCAGCTCTTTGCTGCTGTCCACCGGACAATTGTCCTGGGAATTTGTCAGCCTGATCTTCAATTTTAACTTTGGACAAGTATTTCATGGCTAATTCTTCCGCCTTTTTTTTAGGCATTTTTCTAACCCACGAAGGAGCTAAAGAGCAGTTGTCTAGTATGGTTAAATGAGGGAACAAATTGAATTGCTGAAACACCATACCTACTTCTCCACGAATTTTTTCGATATTTTTTGTATTACTGTCCAAAACAACATTCCGAACCTTGACCATTCCCTTTTGGTGCTCTTCCAGTCTATTGATGCATCTAATTAATGTAGATTTTCCAGATCCAGATGGTCCACAGACAATAATTTTTTCTCCTTGGTACACGGATAAATCCACATCTTTAAGAACATGGAATTCGTCATACCATTTGTTTACTTTTACCAATTCTATAACTTTTTCTTTTGTCATTTTTTTTCTGTACTGTATTTATTTTCTAATTTTTGACTGTAACTGCTAAGAAGAAAAGATACCACCCAAAAAATTGCCGCTGCAAAAACATAGCCTTCTACTGCCATTCCTAGCCAATACGGATTGGATTTTGCTAAATTTACCATGCCAAGAATTTCTGCCATGCCAACCAAAACAATTAATGGCGTATCTTTTAACAAAGCAATAAATGTATTTGTAATACCTGGTATGACCGCTTTGATTGCCTGTGGAAGAATTATAAAAAAATTAACTTTCCAATAACCCATGCCTAAAGACTGGGCTGCATCGTACTGACCTCTTGGTAAAGACTGCAGTCCTCCTCTAACAACCTCAGCTATGTATGCGGATTCAAATATTGCAATACCGATAGCAATTCTTAGTGTTTTATCAAAGTACATATTCGCGGGTAAAAGTAGTGGAAACATCACAGCTGCAGCAAACAAAACGGTGATTAAAGGTATGCCTCTCCAACATTCAATAAAGCCGATGCTAAAGTATTTAATTGCAGGTAGCTCTGATCTTCTACCCAAAGCTAAGATCACTCCTAAAGGAAAGGAGCAAATGATGCCAAAAATGGCAAGAATAAATGTTAAGGCCAAACCTCCCCACTCTCTACTTTCAACTATTTCCATACCAAACAATCCACGAATAAGCCCAAAGGCTACAAATGGAAATACAAAAATTAAAAAAAATAAAATATATAATTTGAATTTATCCTTCAAAAAAAATGACAGGGAAATGGACACCACCAATATTGCAAAACTTAGATTTACTCTCCAAATATTTTCTACAGGATAAAATCCGTACATAAATTTTTCAAACCAAACCCTAACAAAAACCCAGCAAGCACCGCTATTTGTGCAGTCAGTTTTTAGCTTTCCTTCAAAATTTGCACTAACAAAAGCCCAATCAATAAAAGGAGGAACTGTAATCACAATTAAATAAATACAAAATAAAGAGATTATTGAATTGTACCAATTTGAAAAAAGATTTTTTTTAAACCAATGTGTTAAATTATTAATATTCATTGTTATTTGGATATGAAAGATATTCGCTTGTTATACCAGTTTAGCATTAGAGATATGCACAGACTTATTGTTAAATAGGTCAGCATGACTATAAAAATAATTTCAATTGCCTTACCAGTTTGAGAAAGAGAAGTTCCAGCAAATACACTGGTAAGATCTGGGTAACCAATACCAGCAGCTAGTGAGGAATTCTTGACCAAGTTTAAATATTGATTTGTTGTCGGGGGTATAATCACTCTCAATGCTTGAGGAATGATAATTAATTTTAGTGATAAGGAATTGTTTAACCCTAAAGATCTTGAAGCTTCTTTCTGTCCTTTGCTAACAGATAGTATTCCAGCTCTGACATTTTCAGCGATAAATGTTGACGTGTATAACGATAGCGCAAAAAGAAGAGCTAAAAATTCAGGGACTAGCTTAACACCACCAACATAGTTAAAAATACCAAAATTTTGTATGAGCTTAGACTGCTCTAACCTCAGTTCTACTCCGCCAATTAAAGAAAAGACCATGGGAAATAAAAATAATAAAATAATTGAAATTCTAAATATAGGCAATGATCTTCCGCGCTCATAAAACATTTTATTAGAATAATATTTGATTAGAAGAATCGTAAGAATGGCAAATGAGATTCCGTAAATAATAAAATGAAAATTGGAAAAGATAAATTTAGGAAAGTAAAAACCTTGCACATTTATGATTAAAAAATTCAACAAAATTAAGCTTTTTTCAGTCGATGGCAAATTTCTCAAAACTACAAAGTACCAAAAGAATAACTGCAATATTAAAGGTAAGTTTCTAAACAACTCTACATAAACCGCGGACAATTTTGATAATAATAAATTGTCAGACAGACGACCGACACCGATGAGAAAACCCAATAAAGAAGCAAAAATAATACCAAAAAAAGAAACGAATAATGTATTCAACAAGCCCACGAGGTAGGCTCTTCCAAAGCTATAAGAGCCGTCGTAATCAATTAAACTAAATTGAACATCAAATCCTGAGTTAGTTTTTAAAAAATCAAAACCAGAAGAAATATTTCTAGCTTCCAAATTGGTTTTGGCATTATTCGTAAAATAATAGATTAAAAGAAAGAAGGACGCTACTAACAAAAACTGAGGCAAAAAATTACCCAGTTGCAAATTTTTTTTAAACGAATTTTTTATATTTGTAAAATCAAACATGATTAATTAAAAAAAAAGGCCAAAAATTAATTTTTGGCCTTTTTATATTTAAGATAAAATTATCTTACTGGAGGTGCGTATAAAATTCCACCTTTTGACCAAAGTTGATTTGGCGAACCTTTTCTTTCTAATCCAAGAGGAGTTTTTGAGCCTACGTTTCTTTCGTAAACTTCACCATAGTTACCAACTTGCTTAACAATGTTGTAAGCCCAAGTGGGAGAAAGTCCTAAACTTTTGCCTGTATCACCTTCTAATCCAAGAAGTCTTTTGATGTTTGGATTGTCAGTAGATTTTAATGAATCGATGTTCTTAGAAGAAACACCAAGCTCCTCAGCTTCAATCATTACGTAAAGAGACCAAGAAGCGATATCTTTCCAGTTTTGATCGTCACCTCTAACAACAGGTCCCAAAGGTTCTTTGGAAATTGTTTCAGGTAACACTGTGTGATCTTTAGGATTTTTCATCTTTGTTCTTTGTGCTGCCAACCCTGATTTATCAGTAGTATAAACATCACATCGACCCGCATCGTAAGCTGCTACAGCTTCGTCCGCTTTTGTGAAAGAAACTGCTTCGTATTTAAGTTTATTTGCTTTGAAATAATCTCTTAAATTTAATTCAGTAGTAGTTCCTGTTTCAACACATACTTTAACGTTATTAAGTTTTTTTGCTGAATTAATTTTTGCAGCTTTTCTAACGATAAAACCTTGACCGTCATAAAAATTAGTTCCAACAAATTCAAGACCTAAACCAGCGTCTCTAGACAAGGTCCAAGTAGTGTTTCTAGAAAGCATGTCTATTTGACCAGATTTTAAAACTTCAAATCTGTCTTTAGCGCTTAAAGGCTGATATTTAACTTTATCAGAGTTGCCTAATACAGCTGCCGCAACTGCTCTGCACATATCAACATCGATACCAGACCATTTACCTGTAGCATCTGCATTTGAAAATCCTGGAACTCCTTGAGAAACTCCACAATTTATAGATCCTTTTTTAATTACATCGTCTTTTGTTCCCGCATTTGCTGCTACGCTTGAAATTACAAACGCCACTAACAAAGCAATTGAACCAAAAGATTTTAAGATATTTTTCATTTTTGTATCCCCTTATTGGTTATTTGGTAAAATATTATACAAAAGAAATTGTAGGTTTACAAAAAATAACTAGGCAATCCTTGGTTGTATGCAAATTTTAAGATCATCTTTTTCCTAAGAATTCGATCTTTTTTGAACTTATATTCAAACTTCATTGCCAAAACTTTTGTTTTAAATTTTTTTGAAAAAATTAATCTCCATTTTTTGCCCCTAGTGAACTTTGCTCCCTTATTAGAGTTGTGTGCTTTTAAGCGATTTTCCAAATTAACCGTATAACCGACATAACTTACTTTTCCTTGGTCATTGAACAGCATGTAAACAAAGAAGGACTGTTTTTTTTGAAGAGGGTTTAATTTCATTAAATTGGTGCGCCCGGCATGATTCGAACATGCGACCCTCGGTTTAGAAAACCGATGCTCTATCCAGCTGAGCTACGGGCGCAAATATTTAACCCCTTCTAGCCAAATAACTTATCAGAGTAAATATAATAATTTTATTTCCAAAGTAGCTTTTTAACTACCACCAAAAAAGAAACAAAATAAACCTTGGAAGCAAATACCAAGAGCAAAATAACTGAATGCGAAAGATAACTTAAGTCGTAAAAAGAAATGGCCTTACTAAGATAGTTGTATGGAAGAGTATTGTTCATACTTAAAAAGGCTAATTTGTAGACATCTTCAAATCCAAGACTGTCAAAACTTAGTAGTAAGCATGCGAAAAGGAAAATGACTCCATAAAAAACGAATATTAAAGATGCAATATAATAGTCTGAGTTTTTAATTGGCTCCTGACTGTTGAAGATATTCTTTTTTACAATTGTTGATGGGCTGAGCAATTTTGTAACTTCTATTAAAAACTTCTTTATAAAAAATAAAATACGCAACAACTTAAAGCCTGATCCTGTTGAGTAAATTGATCCTCCAACAAATGTTAGTATTAAAAAGATATTTATATAAAGAAAATTAGATTTAACAGACAGTGCTATTCCTGAAGTGGATAGAGACGTGGTTACAAATAGAAAAATATCATAAAAATTATCTGTAGTTGCAAATATAAACAGCAATGAGAATGCTGCTACAAAAGCTAAAATAATTATACTAAGGTCCTCTTTGAAATTGTAGTTTTTGCCAAATCTAAATAATTCATAAAAAATAAAAATATTTAAAGCACTTAGCAAGAAGCACAAAGATATAATGATGCTGTCGAGTTTGCTCATGACTATTAACTGCTCTTTAATAAAAAAACCACCAGAGGAAACTATTGTCATCATAAGATTTAGTTTTTCAAAAAAGTTTAAACTAGTAAAATTCAAAAAAAAAAGCACAAATAAAGAAAATAAAAAATAGCAATAAAAAATATTTAAAAAATTCTTAACAAATTTATTTTCGAAATTTAAAGAATTTGAAGCAGTGGAAATGTATCTGCTGGGAATAAAGTTAATATCTAAAGTTGATAATATTGCAAAAATTGTAAATAAATAATAAAAACCTCCGATCCACTGAGATCCTGATCTCCAGAGAAGCAAGGGATCGTTTAAAATTTCCGGTCTATTAAAAACAGATAATCCAAATCCAAGAAATCCAGATACTGCTTCATAATAAGATAAAAAAAAATTTAATTGGTAGTAGCTAAAATAGTAAGGAATGCCGATAACAAGGGGGTACAATAACCAGCCAAGAAAAATAAAAATTAACAAATCCATTTTTGTTAATTGTTTTTTTACCTTTAAAGTTCTGCTTAGAAAAAAAAATACTCCAGATAGAAGAAATATTAAGTAATAAATTCCAATTCCTGTTTTGTTCTCTATAAAATAAGAAAAACATATTACAAGTGTAGCCATTCCGGTTACGGGAATACTAAACCATCCCATGTAATAAAAAATTGCTCTGAAATTCATTGATTTTATTTATTTAAAAATAAGGAGAAATTTTAAACAAACCTTCTACTTTTGGTAAGTTTTCCCTACTTGATAACAATATAACCTTGTCATTTAAACTAAACACAGTGTCCTTTTTTGGAACAAGAACCACCTTGTCTCTGACAATGAGGCCTATTTTAATTCCATCGGGTATATTGGCCTTGTTTAAAGATATGTTTAATAGCTCTGAACTTTCTAAAATTTTAGCTTCAATAACTTCATAATCTCCGTTATCCAAAGTATAGACGCTTTCAATTTTTCCTTTATGAACATGTTTCAAAATTGTCGAAACAGTAGTCATGCGAGGGTCAACAATATCGTCTAATTTCAATGATGACTGCAACAATGCATAATTAGAGCTGTTCGCAATAGAAATGGTTCTTTTAACCCCTTTTTTCTTACTCAAAAGAGCTGACATAATATTAACTTCATCATCGTCCGTTAAGGAGAGAACTGTGTCTATTTCCTCTATATTGATTTCTTTAAGAAGATTCTCATCAAGACCATCTCCTTTTATGACTATGGCTTCATTTAGTTCATTTGCAATAAATTCAGCACGCTCTGAATTTTTTTCGATAATTTTAATTCTAGGACTATTTTCATTTTCCTCAAGTATTTTAGCAAGGTCTAAACCAATATTCCCAGCACCAATAATCAAAATTGTTTTTGCAAATTTTTCATCTTTGCCAAAAATTGACAAGGTTCTATCGACTTGTTTTGAGTTTGTTAAAATATAAGCTTTATCCTCTTTGATTAGTTTATCTGATTTTTTTAATATTAAAAATTTATCATTTCTCAAAACTCCCAGAACATTTGCATCTAGGTCGGAAAATATATCTGACAATTTAGAGAGCGCTGTATTAACTATGGGACACTTCTCGTCTATTTGAATTTCTAGCAATCTAACCAGGTCATCTGCAAAAGGAATATTGTCTATAGCTCCAGGAGCTTCTAGCTTTCTATACAATGATTTTGCAACTTCAAATTCTGGAGAAATAATTATATCTATTGGTAAATTTTCTTTAGTAAAAAGACCTTTCCAAATAGGTTTTAAAAATTCTTTTGACCTTATTCGTGCAATTTTTCTAGGAATTTTAAAAAGAGAATGTGCTATTTGACAAACAATCATGTTTGTTTCGTCATTTTTAGTAACGGCTATGATCATATCTGCATTTTTTGCATCAGCTTTCTCTAAGACTGAAGGATACGTTGCTATACCGACAATACCCTTGGCGTCTTGAGTGTCGTTAATTTTTTGAATATCAGAACCATTTTTGTCAATTACTGTTACTGAATGTCCTTGCTTAGACAGCTGATTGCAGATTGAAAAACCGACTCTGCCAGCTCCACATATTATAATATTCATTTATAGCTAATTCCTAAAGAAGTTAATTTTCTATGCAAGGCTGATCTTTCCATCCCAATATTTTCAGCAGTTTTTGATATATTTGAACCATTTTTTTTCAACTGGTGAATTAAATATTCTTTTTCAAACTGCTCTCTAGCCGTTTTTAAGGGGGAATCAAAGTCTAATAAATCGATGGATCCGCTTGATTTTTTAGCGTTAATGCTTTCGTTTATAATATCGTCAGCATTTTTATTGCTGCCTTCTGATAATATTATTATTCTTTCAACCAAATTTCGAAGCTCCCTAACATTACCAAGCCAATTGTGTTGATATAACTTTGTAAGATTAAATTTCAGTGAAAATTCTTTCTTGCCTAAGTTTTGGGAAATTTTTTTTGAAAAATATTCAACTAATAAAGGTATGTCCGTGTGACGACTTTTCAAATCTGGAACATTAATAGAAACGATTGAAACTCTTTGAAACAAATCTTCTCTAAAGTTTCCAGATTCAATTTCACTTCTTAAATCTTTGCTGCTAGACGCCAACACTCTTGCATTAGTTGTTATTTCCTTGTCGTCACCAACACGACGAAATTTTTGTTCTGTTAGAATTCTCAGTATTTTTGCTTGGGTGTCCAAAGGAACGTCTGAAACATTGTCTATTAGCAAAGTCCCATTATTTGCTTTTTCAAAGTGACCTTGCAAGATGCTGCCATCAGGATTTTTTACTCCAAGCAACTCTATGTCAAATGTTTCGGGATTTAATAGCGCTCCGTTACAAACAGAAAATGGACCATCCTGTCTTAATGAGTTTTTGTGAATTGTTCTAGCGATCAATTCTTTACCTGAACCAGAAGGTCCGGTTATCAATACCCTTGTATCAGTCGTGGATATTTTTTTTATTATGTCCTTAATATTTTTTATCTCTTTACTGTCGCCTATAACTTCATAAGTATCAAAAAAAAGTTTTTGTAATTTTTTGTTTTGATTTTGCAAATCAAAAGATTCCAAAGCTCTTTTTGTAAAATTCAATAATCTGTCCTTATTAAAAGGTTTTTCTAAAAATTCATAAGCTCCTAATCTCATAGAATCTACAGCCAGCTGAATGGTGGCGTGACCAGATATCATCAAAACCGGGATGTGTTTGTTTATTTTTTTAATTTCTTTTAATAGAAAAATTCCATCTTTTTTTTTATCTTTTAAAGAAATATCGACAATCGCAAGATCAAACGCTTTATTACCAATAATACCCTCCGCCTCTTCAACTGTGCCTGCTTGTATAGTTTCATAACCTTCGTCTTCAAGAATAGTTGATAATAAAAATCTTATGTCTTTTTCGTCGTCAATAATTAAAATTTTTTTCATAAATTTTTACTTAAGGAAAAATTGATTTTTGCTCCTAATGAATTTTCATCATTAGTAAACACAATGTCACCTTTGTGTTCGTGTACAATTTTAGAGACAATCGACAAACCCAGGCCTGACCCATGAGCTTTTGTAGTAAAGTAAGGTTCGAACACATTGTTAAAATTTTCAGATAAAAAACCAGGGCCACTATCAACTAATTCAAAATTCACAAAATCAACGTTTTCAGAAACTGAAATAGAAATTGTGTTTTTGCTCTTGGGATTCTCCATTTCCTCAATGGATTCAACACTGTTTTTAATAAGATTTGTAAGCAGTCTAAAAATTTGATTCCTGTCACATTTTATATCTTGAATATTTAAAATATTGCTAAAAATAAAATCAATATTTAGATAATTCTTTTTATAAGGATTTATAGCGCTATCAACAATATTGACTATATTGAAATCTTTGAGTTCCGGAGTGGGCATTCTAGCAAAGTCTGAAAAGGAGTTTAGCAAAGCGCTAATTTCTTTTATTTGTTCGTTGATTATAAGGATGTGCTCATCAAACTGATTTTTGTCAGTTATAATTTGGTTTTTAAATTTGTCTCGAATTCTATCAAGAGATAGCTGTATTGGGGTGAGTGGGTTTCTTATTTCGTGAGCTAATTTTTTTGCTATGATATTCCATGCCTCAAAACGACCGCTTAAAGAAATTCTTTTTTGGTCTTCTTTAATTTTTTTAACCATGGCATTAAAGGTAGAATTGAGTTGTAAAAAATCACTGTCTAGATTGTTTAACTCAAGCTCAACATTGTAATTACCTTTTTTAATTTCGTTAGCTGCATCAAAAAGAGATATTAAGGGTGTTGTTGCATAAGTGGATAAATTTATCGAAACAATGCTTGCTAAAAAAATTAACAAAAAAGTGATCATTATATAAATAACCATGAATGTTATCTGCAAACTAAAAATATTATTTTTTATTTGAAAATAATAGGTTGATATCTCACCAGTTTGCTTGAGGTAGTTTACAATTTGTGGGTTAACATTTTGAACTACGTATAAATACAAATTTTCAAAGTTTGATAGCTTAACCATACCATATGTTTTGTTCGTATAGGCACTAGAAATAATTACCGGCTTTCCCTTTTTGGCAGCTGACAAGATATAGGTATCTGGTTTTATAAATTTATTTTTATCAAAGTCAGGCAAAGAAAAAGCAAAATCACCCTTTTCCGAAACAATAAAAGCATTGTTTATAGATCTGAAATCAGCTTGAGTTTTTATGTATTGCTCAAATTGTTTTTTGTTAGCAAGCAATTGATTTTTATTTCTATTAAAGTCATTGGCCATCAAAAGTATGTCTTTGCTTATTGATGACTGATGCTCATTAAGATATTTTTTTGCGATTTCTACAGAGTTGAGAACTGCTTGATTGATTTTTTTATCAAACCATTTTTCAATGCTGAAATTAAAAATTATTAAAGAAAAAATAGCAATAACAATAGACGGTATTGCTGCTAGTGAGATAAAGTATAGTAAAAATTTAGTCCTAGTTTTGCTTCCAATAAGATTCTTGTTTTTATTTTTTTGGTATAAATTAAAAATTTTATAAACAACAAATGACAAAAATATAGACAACAAAACTAGGTTCGTTATAAGCAAGATTTGTATGTTTATGGGAGTTAATGGAATACCTCCCTTGGAGGCAAATGTTTGGATTGTTAAAAAACCTACAATCAGTGACAATATTGTGATAAATCCAACTGCATAATTAATGTTTAATTTTTTAATGGTCATAATAAAATGTCGATAGCTGCCTTAATTGTTGCTGGAGGTTTTAGCAAAAGATTTGTTAGTGATACTCCAAAGCAATTTCATATTTTTAAGGGCGATACTATTATAAACTATAGTATAAAAAAATTTCTAAATAATAAAAATATTTCAAGGATAATAAT
>Ga0105052_10006845_pt1 | contig 11396 bp, 4 predicted proteins | sample FRY03_FD_78094 | JGI IMG/M metagenome (GOLD analysis project Ga0105052, IMG submission 78094) | Freshwater microbial communities from Lake Fryxell liftoff mats and glacier meltwater in Antarctica - FRY-03 | ecosystem: Environmental > Aquatic > Freshwater > Ice > Glacier meltwater ... | reverse complement strand
TACTTGTTACGAGTACCTCTTGTTTTATTATATTGCTGCACTACTGAATTCAGTCAAGAATTGTTTCGTTGGCGACTTTATCAAAAATTCCGACATGACTCCTGCTCACTTAAGCATTGTAAGTACCTTTGTGTTTGTGACTGTGCTACTGCCACCATTGATAGCTCTGTTTATTTTCAATGGCACATACAATTTCTACGATGCACTGGAAGTCGAGAACGTCACTGAAAAGGAGAATCCGACAACAGCAGACGAGCCTCGCGAGTCGGCCCTCAGCGCGAGTTGGTCAAGCTATTTTCTTGTTGTACATCCGCGTTTGTTTACACAGGTTTTGGCAAAAATAATTGCAAGAAAACACAATCCAGACACCGACGAAGAACTGAGTCTAATTTCATGCACAACAGACAGTCAAGAAACAAAGCCAACTCAAAAAGTGGATTCATAACTCATAACACAAGTCGTCCATAGTTGCAATATATTTGCTTTATTGTACACTCTTTAGATCCGCCGTTTCGACAGTTTTTGTCAATAGTCTCTTGAAAAGCCGCAGCACTAAATCGCTATCACTGTATATGTTGGGATACAACTCGGCCAAGTCGTCACATACAGACTGCAGGAAATCAGATATTCCGCTTCGGATTCGATTCACGCGTTTTTTCTTGCTCGAATTCACAGAAATACTTTCGATGATTTCAGGAATGTCCTTCTCGCAGAACGACGCCATCAAAATCTTGGACCGGTCGGTGATACTTCTGCTCACACAGTTCAGTATGTCATCAGACGGAGCCATATTTCAAAATCACAAGTAATTCACATTGCACACAATCACAACGATACCTATGCTTGGTGTGATATGAAATCTTCGCCTCCTCGCTGTTTTTATTTTTTTTCTTGTGGATGTGCATCTTCTGCCAAAATATCAAATCAGATCGAATTGCATTATACTTATATACATGGACAACATTGTATATCAGTATCTAATCAACATGGGCAAACCTCAAAGCGGGCTTGAGTTCGTTTTTTTTCATTCAGGAGCAATTGGGGTATTCGCAACGTCACGATGCCGTGCACAGTCTGCCTGTTCTCGAATCCTTTCCGGAGACGGACGTGTCTGTATATGCATTTGCTCATCCGCAGCGACAGCGTCCAATATTTGCCCTTGTAAAAAATAACAGGAATGTGTTTCAAACAGTCGTTGACATTGTCTTTTGGAGAAATCCACGTGACAATCGACTCATTGTTTGCCAGTAGCGCAGTCGCTCCTTTCGAACAAGGGGGCATGTTATACGTCCACTTTTCACCTTTTAGAATCACATTGTAAAGCGTGGAGTTTATCGATTTCATATTTTTTCAAAGTCTACAACACACATGTTCTATTTTAAGAGATGATTTTTTTTTATACTATTTTTGTCAATGACCCGGTGGTGTGATATAATACATATTTGCTGCACACGCCTTTCCTACATGCACAATCACATGCCTTTGGCAATAAGTGTACATAGATTATGTCAAAGAAGGAGACAAGAAAACTCAGGTATGAAAACAATGTATACCACGTTATGATTAGAAACCAGTGTGTAAAAAGAATCGTGTACTCGTCAAGCAAATATGCATGAGATGTTTAGGAAATTTAATCAGAATAAATTTTTTTTATTGTTATGTGTAACCATTGGGAGTTGTACTAGTATAAGGACGCTTTGGGAATAGTAGGCTTTGCGCCTTCGGGTGATTCAATTGTGACGTATGATTATAAAAACCCATGAACTTTTGATCTTCCACGGGATTTTCGACGATAATACGTTGTCGTTCCAGTGCATCCCCCTGTTCAGGTGTCGATTTTCTTTGCTGGGAATTGTAATAGTACACGCATATTACTATAAGGCACGCTATTGCAAGAATCACAGCAATCGGTATGATGAGCCAGTCCGAAGTTGATTCTGGCTGTGTATTTGTAACGAAAGCATCTTGTATTGGTGACATCTTTGGTGTTGATGGTGTATTGGTGAAATTCAAAACTTTTCCAATAATGCGTCGTGCATCAACACATCCTGCAGGTGAATCACACCGGACCATTGTAAGATTGGAGATTCCAGAGACTTTTGTAAAATTGACATTGCCAAACTCATCCAGGATCGTATTGTCCATCACATAGACTGCAGAACCTTGAACAATGACGGTCAGTTGAACAGTTTCAGTCTGTAGCAATCTTCGGGTTTGGCTGCTGGCACATACATTGTGAGAACCTGGGCTGATGACGGACGTAATGTATACTTCGGAAATGGAACCTGCTGAAGCCATTATTATCTCACTGCGGAGTTTGGGCAGATATTTTGCTATAAAGTCGTCTTCGCCAGTACAGAAGTCAGCTACAGGCACTTCGCGATTGATGGACAACATATCACACAAGTATGGATCTCTGCATACAATTTGTATCACCTGATTGTTGTTGTTGATGGAAGATATTTCTGTTGAGCAAGATCTGCTTTTAGCATCATTTTCTGTGTTTGTAGGAGCCTCTATAGCCAGAAGCATCCTATTCCTCGTGTTCTGTGTTTCCGCTGGGTTGACGCCTGCATTTCGAGAATCAAATCTCTGTTGATTCTTGATGTTCTGTGTTGCACGCACATTGTACACTGCCTCGTTGTTGTTTCTGTTTTTTTCTGTGATGCGAGGGATAATGATTGTGTTTTTCACATATTTTCTTGCACCCCATCGCTTTCCTACTTTAATCGGGGTTTTTGTGGGTTTGGTGAAGTCGGAAAGAAGCTTCCTCGAAGGAAGGTATAATATGTCTGGGGCATTCAGTTTGACAGTTGTGGTGTGCCAAAACTGCAGTTGGCTAAGTACTGTCGAGGTTGTCAATTGAGCGCGTTGGTGTTGTTCATCGCAATTTAAATGCTGGCATGCGACCGAGTCGCCAATAAAGTATGCCACGTACAACCAATATTCTTGTTTAGAGTTTGCATTTTCGGCAATGGTAGGAGTCCACTTGATGGTGCCGGCTTTGACCTCATACGGCCCGTCCGTCTCACACTGTTCTGAACAATATCTGTTGATATCAAAGTCTTGTGGATACGTTTCAAACAGATTGCAACAAGATGTGTCTGGTTTAGAGGCACTGTTGTATATTTTCCCAAATGGAACCACAATACCGTCCAGCAGGTATTCATTTCTCATGTTAAGTGAAAATGTGTTATCCGGATCGACTTCGTTTTCACACATGTGGTATGAAAACTGAATGTTTGAGACTGGGACAGACACCTCTGTTTGCATGTCGGCCGGATTGGATGCACTGTAAAACTGCACGGTGTCTTTTACACTCTCAAAGACGCCGGCCGACAATACATCTGAGTTGAATATAGCATCTTGATTCAGTTCTGTGAGAAAAATGTTCATGGGGATTTCTGTGCTGTAAACGTTTTCTTCGACGGTCTGGGGGATAATGCGGACAATCTTTTCATCGTACTGTTCAGGGAACTGGTCCGACATCTTGTAAACACGCGCAACAATCCCGCATACACAATCGTGTACCGATGTTAGATCCATATCCCCTGAGACTGCACAAGCAATGTTGGGTCGTAGACTTTTCTTGTCGAGAACATTGTCGGGTAAGTTGTTGTATTGCGTGTGACACAAGTATAACATCTCTGAAAAGGACGGGTTGCTGATACTGCCAAACGCGATTTTTTTGGTGTATGTATCATTGTGTACTGCACGAACATTTCTCTCGTAACCGGTGTCTGATTCGTACATGGACTGCATACCACCATGATGCACTTGGTTCAAATCTTCTTGCACAATCGAGTACTTGTCCACAATGTCTCCTACTGTGTACATACAGGGAAGACTTTGGTGATCCAGACTAACATGCAGGTTGCACCGAGAATATCCAGACACAACTGCAATATCTTCTCCACCAGGAAACACCATCTGTCCTGGCTTGCACGATTTTGAGGATGGCTCGCACATAGCAGGGTCAGGCAGAAAGCCACCCGTGGATTTCCACGCGTTGTTGCTGGTCAGGAACATCGTGGCAAGGTTTTCAATGTGCAGGTTATGCATGCCCAGTTTTTGCTGCACTAGTGTATCTGTGAAAAAAGAAGAAAATGTTTGGCGATTTGCGACTGTAGAAATGCTTGTGCTAGACAATGCCTCGAGATTGTGCTTCTTTGAACCACAGCTTATCCAGTCGGACTCTTCGGTGCCAAGGAGTTTGGAGGACATGAAGATATTCATTCTTAAATCGTTACCATATTCAGTTTGCAGCTTGTCCAGAAATATGCCAGAAGTGATTTCGATGGACATGCCTGGTTTCCAGCCATCAGGGACATTCACCTGTCTGGCGTAACCAGCACCATTGATGGCGTCGACATAGTCAATGGCAGAGCCCAATTGCACAATATCAACTAAGAGTTTCGGTGGGGGGACCTCGATCTGAAACGAGGTGCCAGGAAGTAGATCAACGATGATATCCCTGATTGGGAATGTTTGTGTTTTGATGTGCTGTTGAAGATTCTTGAGTATCATGCTCTCGTCACAGTTGTGTCTTATGCATGCTTCGGATTCGCCAACAACAAATATTGTATACATCCACAAGTCGTTACTGTTTTGTGGCACTTTTGTTTTGGTAAACGGAATCCACGATAACTCGTTATCATACAGGTTTTTCTTGTCGGGATTAGTGTTTTTTCCAGACAATCGGGCATCCATGCGTTGTTGTAGTAACATGAATCACAACAAGCTTCTCCGTTCAACAAGACAATGTTTCCATCGAGAACGTGGTTGTTTTCGTAGTTACGGACACCAGGATTGTCAGGATCCTCTTGATTCCTGCAAAAAGAATATGTACTCGTCAGACTACCCGGCAGTTTTTGGCCACACAGTATCCAATTCCAGTCTACAGAGGTGGGGTCGCCATCAAGTTTTTTGGAAGTAATGAAATTTACAAAATACACGTCGTTTCCGGAGTGAACTTGTGAGAAATCAATTGTTCTCATTTGCAAGCGAAGATTGGTTTTCAAGACGGTTCCGGAAGTCCACTTTGCAACATTGGAGATTTTCTCGTGGAAACCAGGAGGAGACGGTCCCATATACCCAGGTCTTTGAAATAACGAGATCCTGTTGTTGTTCCTATTACTGTTGTAATAATGTTTTATTTCTGTCGTGGAGTACACATTTGCACCGCCACAGTCGAGAGTGCTTCGATCATCGATCAGGGCACACATTCTGTGCTGGTCTTGCTGTATGGCAGGTGTGTGAATCCATGTTGGGTTTACTTTTGTTTGATAATAGAGCAACCCCAGCTTGTCATTGTACATATTGAAAGTGCCTGATAGTTCTGGGTCAGCACAGTTCAACTCGCTGGCAGAACCAGTCCTTGCCCTGTAGCCATTTGAACAAGGCACACAAGCATCAATATTTGAGATTGTGGCTTTGAACGTTCCAGCAGGGCATATTGTGCATTTTTTGTCATTGTTGTAGAAGAACCCCTTGTCGCACAAACACTCATGTACAGATGTACTACCAGAGTGCGACAATGAGTTTAGTGGACACAAATCGCAAACGCCTCCTGTGTCTAAATGATTACGGTCTCCTTTTTTATATGAATTGTTCGGACATAACTCACACCAATCCATTCCTGACAGCCATTGACCAGGCCCACACGATGGCAGAACAGTATGTCCGATGTCGTCAACGTCCCAAGCTAATGGTGGCAACGTGTTACCTCTATACGCTTGCTGTGTCTCAAATAACATTACGCTTGCTGCACTGCCGATTCTGAAATTTCTGATTTGTGGGTTGATCTTATAATATATGGAGTTAAGCTGGTCGGAGTGAAGAGAATAGGATAAGCGTGTGTAGACATCATGGATTGTGTTGTCTTGTAAGACAAGAGGCCAGGAATATTCTTGTTTGTATGATTTCGATGTTTCTGTGTACTTTGGCACTCTGTTGCACATGCAACATTTTTGACTGGCCAGAGCGCGGATGTTTTGCCATGCTTCTTGAAACACGGAATCATGTGGAGTATTCTTCGGCGCATTTGCGCAAAAGTCCCACCACTCCCAGCCATGCATCCACTGAGTTTTGTCCAACACGTGATCGCGAGAAATTAACAGCCAATCTTCAACCGTGCGCGGGCCACGCACGTCGATGTTATAATCAATCACGTTTTCAACAGAATCAGGTGAGCTCGACATAATTCTTCGGCGAGCACAGCTGAGATACCCGACTTGTTTTGTCCCTGTGTCCAATTTGAGGATATTTGTCACGTCGATTTCCCATTTCTGGTCATCAAAACACTTTTCGATTTTTTGTGGATTCAGAATGCTGTTTGTTTCGTCTAGCAAAGTATCTCTCGAAAAAAACGAAGGAATGGTTTCGGCCATGAGAGTATTGACGGTGGAAACGATGTTTTTTGATTGCAAGCTCATCTTATCTTCAAATGTATTTTTGAACTCCAAAGCCGTTTCAAGTGTGCTGTAGACTTCGTCTCCTCCAAATGTAATTCTCATGTTGAAAGTTGACTGATGCACTGGGTCTGATGCTAAAAGACGTCGGCGTCGAATGTCGGCATTTGCTGTGAGAATAGTTGAAATGTCGATTGTCACACTGTTGGGGTCCATGTCGGCTCCCTCCGCAAACTTTTTAGCAATCGCCAGCTGGTTTTCTATGATTTCGGTCTGACTTGCTGCAATGTTGAGAGGCATAACAAGTTCCACCACAGGATCGTAAACGATGTTCACGTTCTTGTCGTATGAAAGCAACATTGTGGTAATGGTGTTCTGTGCCATGTCCATAATCGAACTGATCCTTTCATTTTCGAGCTGTGCCTTGCTCCAGGGGATGGTGGGAGCAATGAGGAACCCATTTCGATACCGTGAATTCAGATTGTTTTTGTTATGCATCAATTTGCTATGGTTGTATCCCAGCTCCTTCGCATATTGAGATCCGCCTAGCAGTTTTTGTGTCCACAAACCAGTGCGCATATGCACTGACTCCTTATCAGAGGCGCTGTTTCCCCGTGCAGTGAGCGGGACAATAGAGTTTTTACTAAAGTCAATCTTACGTTGTGTGATTTCACGCCTACTTATGCAGCCGAAATTTTGTCTGATCGTTTGGTACGGACACAGTGCCAGCAGTGCATCCGAGGGAACCAGCTTTGCAACAGTGCCCAGCGCGGAATCTGTATTTTGTTGAACCGAGTATGCACGGCCACTATTCATAAGCGCTTGCACTTGCGCAAGCTTTCCCAAATTGATGATATGTATCGTAACAATATCTTCGACCGCCAGCGTGTAACTGCTTGCGAAATCTTTATCGAATACTGAATTTGATCCTTTGAACAACAAAGTCATAACATTCGACTCCTTGGTGGACACGTCTCGAACCATGGGCGGTGAGGTCTTGGAAAAGTTTAATGTCTTGAGTAACCCTGATTCGAATTCGTTTTCATTACCTGCCAACCCTAGGAAAATATCAATATTCATAATGTTCTCGATGCCTCCAACCACCGGAGTTTCTGTGCACATGGTGAGGATGCTTGTCGAAGTCAACTTTGTCTTTGTCTGTAGGGTGGTCATTAAGATACTGTTGTCATTAACATTCGATACTACTATCATGAAATCGATAAAGAGAGACTCTGCTATCTTCAGATTGTCTTCGACGATCTTGTTCTTGTCCCACATCGTATTGGGGAGAGGGATCGTGAAAGTCACTGTTCCGCCGGGACCAATTGCACTTGATCCATACGATTTTGCAATACATATGGGTTCTCTCAATCCGCACCAAGAATTGTTTTTCATTGTTGTATCAATGAGCTCCTTGTTAGAGCCCGAATAGAAGCCCATACACGGGTACATTTTCGCGGTTTGGTCTGTCCGGAAAAAGCCCTTGGCAGCGACAATCGACGAAAGTGCAACTACGTTGATCGGATCATTAGAGTAGACAATACTTGGGACAATCACTGTAATCGTTGCAAATTTCAATGTGTTCTCTGAACAACAATCTTTGATTTCACGCAGCAACACAGAAACGTCTTGTATAAAAGAGCCGGCAGACGTTGTCGGACTAGTGGTTGGTGAAAAGTAGTTTTCGGTGATGTCTACTTCGACAATAGACTGTGAATGTGCTGCACTGATGCGGTTGCTCTTCATGCCCTTCACATGCAGCATGCCAACGAAGAAAACCAGTTTTTTCCCCATGGGAATCTGCGTCACAATCGCTCCCTTGGTCTGAATGTCTTCAATGGCCAGTAACAACATCACATCCTTGTATCCTCTAGTGTTTGTGGGATCGACTTCTGCTTTAGAGCGAGGCATGTTTTTGAATGTTCCCGAAATAAAGTCGACATTGCTACTGAAAATGTCGATAGAGTTTTGACTTGGTGGTGAATTCGGAGCCACACACGCTGATTGCGCAGCAATCTGCTGCGTAAAGGTGGATCCGTCTACGAAAGTTCCAAAGTCCACTATAGTTGTGTACCTGTTCTCGAAACGCTTCAAACAGCAGACGGTGTTTTCTTGATCCTGCACAACACTGCCAGTTCCTAGAGGTAGGCACGGGAATTCTTCTGAATTGAATGTGGCCGATTCCAATGGACTAACTGGAGGAACCACACTGGGAATATACACAATGTTTGTTACATTGTCATCGCGAGTGCTATATCTCATGCGGATATTGAGCATTTCTTGTGCAGCATCATATGTCACCGAGAGCACACTGGAGGACGATGCCGACACTGCTAACGGTGAGGAAGAGCCACCTGATGTCAAGATCTCGATCGAAACATCTGGCTTAATCACACAAATGCCTTCATCCAAGCAGTTTTCGTCGGTTGTGCATGATCTGTGGTTGTCATTACTGCATTTTCTCATCCGGTGTACAATATAATCCGTGTCTGTCAGAGGAGCGCTGAGCGACGCCAACCTATTTTTAAACGTGTTATACTGGTTAAAGATTGGTGCGTTTGAAATCAATGACATATCAAGATACATGGTCGCAACTCTGATCACAATGGACCAGATTTTGCGACCCATAAAATCCGGCGTCTGCTGAGCTATGGTATCTTCGTCGATGACATAGTATTTCAAGCCCTCTTCCACAAGTCCAATGGTCACAAATGGATATTCGGTTCCTGTGCGAATGTAATTGTCGTCGATCAGCATTTGTATAATACTTTTGCGTAGAGCAATCATATTTGTACGATCTTCCGGATCTCCATTGACCTTTCCTGTAATTTTGACTATAATTTCCACGCCACTCTCGTAACACAGTTCTCCATGCAGTTTGCCCACAAAATAATCAGGATTGCATTCGCAACTATATCCTATTTTATCCACTGGTTCGATGCAAAACGCATTGGTATCGCAATTCGATTTTCCTGTGACGCATTCGTCGATGGGTGACTGGGTGCATGAGTCTTTGAATTCAAAAAAATTATCGGCAGGGAAAAGGTTGCAAGTGACTATTGCATAAAAAAAATCCTTTTCTACCGCCGTCACTGTAATTGGTTGATACATACCCCCTGCAACGCCCAGATTGATTTCCATGCATTGTTCTGCCACTTCCGGTGATCGGAGGACAAGTTCGCGTCCACCAGCCACGTTGACATTGGTCTGCCATTCTACTTGCTTTCCGATAACATTTTGTATCGATCTACGGGCATTAATACACATGTATGGTGCTTGAATAATGCATAGCTTACATTTCAGGTCATTGGTACCCTCACATTCTTCACCAAGTTCCAATACCCCGTTTCCACAGACACTTTGCGCTGAAACTGCGTTATTGTGAAAAAATATTGACAATAATATTGCAAAATATACAAATCGATGTCGCAGATTCATTCAATTGAGACACACACATGGCTTACATATATATATATAAATCAAAACCAAACGCTGTTCAAAGTTGTATTTTTCGTTTTGAGCTTTTTTGTAGTTATATGCTTTAAAACGGCGACATATGGCCAAATTTTAAATGCAGCATAACATATTCGTGAGTCATGTGGCATTCACGTTTGATATACAAAGTGCTAATTATGTATATAAATACATGTACTACAGTTGGAGATGAATTCTGAGCTATGTATTCAAGTGCATGAGAGGGACACCTAATACTAAGTAGATGATGTTGCGAGATTTTTTTTTGTGTACAGTGTCGAATCGGGACCAGACTATTTTTTGTAAAGAAACTTGACTAGAATATAATGTTTGCGGGTGTACCATGCCAATCTTGCGAACATGGATATGTTCTCGAAAGAAGATGTAGTTGCAGAACATGTCCAAAATATACAGAACAATATGGACGAATATGAACAAAGGTCGAAAAAAAAGGCCACCCGGAACAAAAAATATATTCAAAACCTGCATTCAAAGTACATGCTCCACGCGAAACTCATCGAGGACATTGACAACACGTACAGTGAGATCCGATTTATTTTCCAGAAGAATCACCACAGTTGACATTGTGTAATAAAATTTAGAGGTTGCGAGATATCGACAAAATACACAGTCTTCATGCGAAACTCATCGAGGACGTCGACAAGACGCAATCCATTTTCCAGAAAATCCACTACAGTCATGTTCTTGTAATAAAAATCACCAAACATATCTTGCTAGATACAAGACAGAGTTCATCAACGTGAAAAGGCGTGAAGGAGGCAGTGGTGTTATCATCGATGCGTTGTATATAAACAGTAATTTTTTGAGTGTATCATGAAGTGTCTTGTCGTTCTCGCTGTGTTTTTTTCCAGTGTATCAAATGTTATTGCGATAGACACATGCACCGAGACCAGTCTTGACCCGTGCACATGTCCCAGCGGGTCTGAGCGAATCAAAACAAGTAATAGTGTTTTTGTGTGTGAACTATGCGAAGCTGGGAAGTTCCAGGAGGAAATTGGCAGCGGACCATGTTCTTTGTGCACCGGAAAAACAAAATCAAACACTGGAGATATAAAGTGTACAGACTGTGCCGACTCCTTCATAACGTCGAGATACAATCATAAAAGATGCCTTCCCTGTCCATGGACAATAAATCATGTTAATTTAATCAACGTGCAGCATTTTCAAGGTGTAAGTACAAACAGTCCATACAATAACTCAGTTTTCTACATAGATAGACACAAATGTACCACATCGTCGCAACCCATGAATGGAATATACGATTTTTTGTCACTGAGAAAACAATGTTCCATTGGACAATCATCGGACAAGATACAATACGATTCGAAAGATACAGTATGTATCAATTGCCCGTTTGGGAAATTCAATAGCGAGACCAGCCAAGAGAGTGTGTGTGTCAATATTACGGAATGCACTCGTGGTAGCACTGATGTCTCTCTGTCCTTTTTAGTTAGAGAAGCGCGACATGAAGATACAAACTGTAGTAATGAC
>Ga0105052_10006843_pt1 | contig 11401 bp, 9 predicted proteins | sample FRY03_FD_78094 | JGI IMG/M metagenome (GOLD analysis project Ga0105052, IMG submission 78094) | Freshwater microbial communities from Lake Fryxell liftoff mats and glacier meltwater in Antarctica - FRY-03 | ecosystem: Environmental > Aquatic > Freshwater > Ice > Glacier meltwater ... | reverse complement strand
TTAGCCGCCGTATTGATGGCACTGGCTTTCGGTCTGGTGCTGTTTCTCAACGCGCTGGCCATCAAGCTGGCGTTTGCTGCAGCAGTGATAGCGATCATCTATCCTTTCGTCAAACGCGTGTTTCCGCTGCCGCAGGCGTGGCTGGGGCTGGCTTTTGGTTTCGGCATACCGATGGCTTATGCCGCGCAGTGGAATGCCCTGCCGAAAGTAGCCTGGCTGCTGCTGCTGGCGACAATGTTCTGGGCCATTGCCTACGACACGGCTTATGCCATGGTTGACCGCGATGATGATCTGAAAATCGGCGTGAAGTCATCGGCCATCCTGTTTGGCCGCTACGACATTGCGGGGGTGATGACGGCACAGGTCTTGTTCCTCAGCCTGATGGCCTGGGTCGGTTGGTGGCAGTTGCGCGGTGCGCTTTATTTCGCCGGACTGGCCGCTGCGGTCGCACTGGTGGCCTACCAGTACCGGTTGATGCGCGGCCGCACACGCGAGGGCTGTTTTAAGGCCTTTCTCAACAACAACTGGGTTGGTTGCGTGATTTTTATCGGCATTGCTGCTGACCTGTGGTTCGGGATTCGGACGAGGTGATGGCATACCGTGATCTGCGTGATTTTCTTGCTGGACTGGAACGCGATGGCCAGTTAAAACGAATCAAGGCCGAAGTTGATCCCAAACTGGAAATGACCGAGATCTGCGATCGTGTGCTGAAAGCCGGCGGTCCGGCGCTGCTGTTTGAAAATCCCAAGGGTTATTCGACACCGGTACTAGGCAACCTGTTCGGTACGCCGCAGCGTGTCGCGCAGGGAATGGGCCGCGATTCGGTCGGCGCGTTGCGTGAACTTGGACAATTGCTGGCGCAACTGAAAGAACCCGAACCGCCCAAGGGATGGAAAGACGCCTGGGACAAACTTCCGCTGCTGCGCCAGGTCATGAACATGCAGCCGAAGGAGGTCAAAAACCCGCCGTGCCAGGAACAGGTGTGGGAAGGTGCGGACGTCGATCTGGCGCGCCTGCCGATACAAACCTGTTGGCCCGGTGATGTCGGCCCGCTGATCACCTGGGGGCTGACAGTGACGCGCGGCCCGAACAAAACACGGCAGAACCTCGGCATCTACCGTCAGCAGGTGATCGGCCGCAACAAACTGATCATGCGCTGGCTGGCACATCGCGGCGGCGCGCTGGATTATCGCGACCACTGCCTTGCCCATCCGCGCACGCCATTCCCGGTGGCGGTGGCGCTGGGCGCTGATCCGGCCACCATGCTCGGCGCGGTGACGCCGGTGCCGGACTCCTTGTCCGAATACCAGTTCGCTGGCCTGCTGCGCGGCGAAAAAACCGAAATCGCGCAATGCCTGACCCACGACCTGAAAGTGCCGGCGCGCGCCGAGATCGTACTCGAGGGTTATATCCATCCCGACGACACGGCGCTCGAAGGCCCGTTCGGCGATCACACTGGGTATTACAACGAGCAGGAGCGCTTTCCGGTGTTTACCGTCGAGCGCATCACATTGCGCCGCGACCCGATTTACCACTCGACTTACACCGGCAAGCCGCCGGACGAGCCCGCGGTGCTGGGCGAAGCGCTGAACGAAGTGTTTGTGCCACTGCTGGTGAAACAGTTTCCGGAGATCGTGGATTTTTACCTGCCGCCCGAAGGCTGCTCGTACCGCATCGCCTGCGTGAGCATGAAAAAACAGTACCCGGGCCACGCCAAGCGCGTGATGTTCGGCATCTGGAGCTTCCTCCGCCAGTTCATGTACACCAAGTTCATCATCGTCACTGACGATGACGTCAACGTGCGCGACTGGAAGGAAGTGATGTGGGCCATGACCACGCGCGTTGATCCCCGGCGCGACACGCTGATTGCCGATGCGACTCCGATAGATTACCTCGACTTCGCCAGTCCAGTAGCTGGTCTGGGCTCGAAAATGGGCATAGACGCCACCAACAAATGGCCGGCGGAAACGAATCGAGAGTGGGGCACGCCGATCGCGATGAGTGATGACGTGAAGCGGCGTGTGGATGAGCTGTGGGGAGCGCTCGGGCTGTAATCTGTCGCATGCTCAAGAATTACTATAGATCATCAGTTTTAGTTGAATAATTTTGTTTCCCGTAAATGCGGCAACCATTCTAAATTGGCAGTCCGTGCGCCGCGGATTTTGTCGACCTGAAGCCTGAACATGAACGCCGTACTCGCACTCAAGCTGGCTGTGGTGCCAGTGCTGATCTGGCTGGTGACGCTTGCCGGTCGGCGCTGGGGGCCGGCCGTTGCCGGCTGGCTCTCAGCGTTTCCGATAGTCGCGGGGCCGATCCTGTGGTTCATCGCGCTCGAACAAGGCCCCGCTTTTGCAGCGCAGGCGGCAGTGGGGACGCTGTCGGCGGTGCTGGCCATGCTTGCCTTCGGGCTTGGTTATGCGTGGGCGGCGACACGTTATCCATGGCCACTGAGTCTGCCGCTCGCCTACGTCAGTTACGCTGCTGCGGTCTTCGCGCTGAGTCTGTGGAATGCCACGTTGCTGGTTGCAGGAATCGTCGTGCTGACAGGGTTGTGGCTGGCGCCAAGACTCTATCCGGAGCTGCCAGCCTTCGCAAAAACATCTTTAAAATCCGCCAACGACATGTTGCTGCGTATGAGCTTGGGGGCATTTCTTGTACTGATGGTTACGCACTTTGCGGCAAGCCTGGGGCCTGGTCTCAGCGGGGTATTCGCTATGTTTCCGGTAATGGGTACCGTGCTCGCATTATTTACGCATCGTGGTGCAGGCGCTGCGGCAACCATACAGCTGTTGCGCGGCATGGTGCTGGGTTTTTATTCCTTCAGTGCGTTCTGCGCAGTGCTCGCCTGGGCATTGCCCGTCATGGGCGTCGAGCTGGCTTTTATGTTGGCGCTGGCCGTTGCTGGCCCCGTTCAGTTACTGTCTCGACTCTGGTTGCGCCGTCACAGCATGGCGGTCGCGCAGCGGGGACATTGAAGCAATATTGCCCAGACGCCGCTGTTGCTGGCGAAGAAAATTTTAATTATTTTTTGCGCTGTCCCTGGCGCTTCAGATTTTCGCAGCAGTTACTGCTGTCGCGATTGTGTGTCCATGACAGCAGCGCATCCATCGCCGGCTGCGCGTTGTAGGCATAGCCGTGGTTGACTAAAAACACCACCACCACGCGGTTGCCCTGCGCATCGAGAACGTAACCGGCGATCGAGCGCGCTCCCGACAGAGAGCCGGTCTTGATGTGGGCCTGGCCGGCGATCTCTGCACTTTTCAGGCGGCGGCGCATGGTGCCGTCGACTGCGGCGACCGGCAGTGACGCCATCAGTTCAGGCATCACCGGACTGGCGTACGCACTGAGCAGCACGGCGCCGAGATTGCGCGCGCTGATGCGCTCGATGCGTGACAGGCCGGAGCCGTTGTCGAGCACCAGTTCGGGCATTGCCAGCCCCTTTAGCGCCAGCCATTGTTTGATGCCGACGGTGGCGCCGGCCGTGCTTGCAGGGCCAGCGCCACCGTTGATGCCCAAGGTCAGGAACAACTGCCGCGCCATCACGTTGTTGGAGTACTTGTTGATGTCGCGTACGATTTCCGACAGCGACTCTGATTTGGTGGTGACTACCACCCGGGCCTGCGACGGGGTTGCGGCATCGCGGACCTGACCGGTGATGGTGCCGCCGAGTTCCTGCCACAGCTGCATGAACAGCGCGCTCACGTACTGGCGATGGCCGAGCACGCTGTAGCTGCGGGCATTCTCGCCGCAGGCGAGGGCGTAGCTGCCGTTCAGGGTGAAGCGCGCGCTATCGGCGTTGCCCTGGATATCGAGCCGCGCGCGGCCCAGCCAGTCACCGCAGGCGCCGTCGGTAAATTTCAGATTGTTGATGATCTGTACCTGCGGCAGCGGCGGATCGGCGAAGACACGCACCGTGCGCGTCGCAGCATCCGGCACAAGCTGCAGTGTGACCGCCTTGAAGTTGACCAGCAGGGCGCTGGGACCGGTGTTGTAGGGGCTCGTCGGCTGGTTGTCGAAACCGGACGGATCGTAATTTTCCTCGGCAAACAGTCGGCCATCGAGTACCAGGTCGCCGCGGATTTCACGTACGCCGCGCGCCCGCAGGCTGCGTAGCAGCAGCCAGAATTCTTCGATGGTCAGCTTGGGATCGCCGGAGCCCCGCAGGTACAGGTTGCCGGTCAGCACTTCCTGTGCCACGATGCCGTCGGTCAGGATGTCGGTGTTCCAGGTGTAGGCGGGGCCCAGCAGTTCGAGCCCGGCATAGGTGGTCACCAGTTTCATGGTTGATGCTGGATTGAGCGAGTGGTCGGCGCCGACGGCGACGACGGGCTCCTTGGCGCCGATCTCGTGCACGTAGACCCCGACAGCGGATTCGGGAATCTGCGCCAGCGCCAGCGCGCGCGCGACGGGAGCCGGTAGCGCGCTCTGTGCGATCGCAGTGCACGGCAACAGTAGCAATAGCGCGATGGTCAGTAGTCGCATGATCAATGTGTAGCGTTCAGCGCATCGAGTGTATGTGTAGCCAGCAATTCGATTTCCGCATCACTGATCACGTACGGTGGCATGAAATACACGGTGTTGCCGATGGGGCGCAGCAGCAGTTCGCGCGCCAGCGCCGCTTCGAAAAAACGTCGGCTGAAGTCCGGGCCTGCATCTGCGACTTCAAAGGCCCAGATCATGCCGGTGGTGCGGAAGTCGCTTACCCGCGGATGGTGGGCGAGAGGCTGCAAGGCTGCCTTCATGCGCTGTGCCTTGTCGCGATTGGTCCGGATGACGTCATCCTGTTCGAAGATGTCCAGCGTCGCCAGCGCAGCGCGGCAGGCCAGTGCATTGCCGGTATAGGAATGCGAATGCAGGAAGCCGCGGGTCATTGCATCATCATAAAACGCCTGGTAGACCGCATCGCGAGTCAGCACGGCAGACAGCGGCAGATAACCGCCGGTGATGCCTTTGGACAGGCATAGGAAATCCGGCACGATGGCGGCCTGCTCATAGGCGAAAAATGTACCGGTGCGGCCGAAGCCGGTCATGATTTCATCGACGATCAGGTGCACGTGGTACCGATCACACAGTGCGCGCGCCTGCCGCAGGTATTCGGGGTCGTACATCGCCATGCCGGCGGCGCCCTGCACCAAGGGCTCGACGATCAGCGCGGCGGTGCGCGCGTGATGTTGTTCGAGATGTTGTTCCAGCTGCTGCGCGCAGTGCAGGGCGTGATCTTTCGCGGACACACCGGCGGCAGCCTGCCGCCAATCGGGACTTGGCACTTGCGCGCTGTGGCGCAGCAGTGGTGCGTAGGTGTCTTTGAATAACGCGACGTCGGTGACCGACAGTGCGCCCAGCGTTTCGCCGTGGTAACTGCCGGCGAGGCTGATGAACTCGGTCTTCTCCGATTTGCCGCTGTTGCGCCAGTAATGAAAACTCATTTTCAGCGCGATCTCGGTGGCCGAAGCGCCGTCGCTGCCGTAGAAGCAATGCCCCAGCGCGCCGCCGGTGAGCGCGGACAGTCGTTCAGAAAGCCGCACTACTGGTTCATGGGTGAAGCCGGCGAGCATCACATGCTCAAGTTGCTGCAATTGGTCGATGATCGCGGCATTGATGCGCGGTTCGGCGTGACCGAACAGGTTCACCCACCACGAACTGACCGCGTCGAGATAACGTTTGCCGTCACAATCGTAAAGCCAGCAACCTTGCGCGCGTGCGATGGGTACGATGGGCAGCGTTTCGTGCTGCTTCATCTGCGTGCACGGATGCCACACGGCAGTGCGGCTGCGTTCTAGCAGCACAGTGTTGCGAGTGCTAGTTTGCATATTGCGAGGGCTCTAATGAATACTGCCTGCACAGACTACGTGGGTCAGGCATGTAGTAAGGCAGGATGAGGATGGCGGCGCGAGTTTGTGGCACCAGAATTTGCTCTGGATGTTTTCTGTAGTGATTGTTGCAGTTTAACAGCACACCGGGAGATGAATTAAATGCAGATTCTCGAACGCATCGAAGACCAGATGTCCGCCACCAATCTGCCGCTGGTTGGCATTACCCTTGCGGCCGTCCCCTGTCCCGACACGCCGGTGATCCTCACCTTGCACTGGCATGGTTTCATCAAACAGAAACTGGTTGAGCTGGAAGAGGCGGAAACCGTGTCCTACGCGTCCATACCCAGTTCGTCGCTGCAACTAAATGAACGGTGGAGCGATCTGATCGCGGTGGACTGCGCCGCCATGGATGCGGCCTGGGAATTGGGGGCCTGGGATGTCGCCCGCGCGGAGCGTCCCGGTTGCCTGCGTCCCGGCGCTGATTCGACGGAAGCGCTGGAATGCCTGCAGGCATTTGGTGCTTACCCGTACAGCGTCAACGGCAGCCAGGTTGCGGTGTCGGATGCGCCGGATAGTGATGATCTGGTGGAGCTGGCGGCGGCACGCGGTTATCTGTTGTGGGCTTTCCGTCCAGTGCGCGGTGGGATCTGGAAAGACTATGCCGACGACGCGACGTTGTCGGCGGAAGGCCGCCGTACCCCGCCTTGCCCACATGTGCCGGTACCCCCGGCCTGCAGTGGTAAACGCAAGACGGTTTATCGTTTTGGGTTGCCGACACACCGTGCCTTCCCGGTAGTGCAGCCCGCCTAAAAACGGTAAGCTGTTGATTTAATTCATAATTAACTGTAAGCGAGTACTTACCTCAAGTTTGGCCTGAGCAGGGCCCCTCTTGAATTCCTCCCCGTACGCCCCTATTATTAGCACTCGCCTGAGTTGAGTGCTAACAAGCCCGCTCAAGGCTAATTTGATTGTTCAATTGATCCTTGAGGAGAAGCACCCATGAAAATTCGCCCGTTGCACGACCGCATTATCGTGAAGCGGCTGGAAGAAGAGCGTAAGACTGCTTCCGGAATCGTGATTCCTGACACCGCCGCTGAAAAGCCGGATCAGGGTGAAGTAAAAGCCATCGGCAAAGGCAAGAAAAACGACGATGGCAAAGTGACCCCGCTGGACGTCAAAGTCGGCGACCGCGTCCTCTTCGGCAAGTACTCCGGCCAGACCGTCAAGGTTGATGGCGAAGAGCTGCTCGTGATGCGCGAAGAAGACATCATGGGCGTCGTCGAGTAATCCACACCGCATATTCAGGAGATTTCAACATGGCAGCAAAAGACGTCAAATTCAACGAGCAAGCCCGGCACAAGATTATTGCCGGCGTAAACATACTGGCCGACGCGGTCAAAGTCACCCTGGGCCCGAAAGGCCGTAACGTAGTACTTGAGCGGAGCTTTGGCGCCCCCACCGTCACCAAAGACGGCGTGTCGGTCGCGAAGGAAATCGAACTCAAGGACAGGTTTGAAAACATGGGCGCGCAGATGGTGAAGGAAGTCGCTTCCAAGACTTCGGACACCGCCGGCGATGGCACCACCACCGCTACCGTTCTGGCCCAGTCGATCGTGCAGGAAGGCATGAAGTATGTCACCGCCGGCATGAACCCGATGGATCTGAAGCGCGGCATTGACAAGGCGGTAGTCGCCACTGTTGCCGAACTGAAGAAGCTCTCCAAGCCCTGCACCACCACCAAGGAAATCGCCCAGGTCGGCTCGATCTCCGCGAACTCCGACGCTGACATCGGCAAGATCATTGCTGATGCAATGGACAAGGTTGGCAAGGAAGGCGTAATTACCGTTGAAGACGGTTCCGGTCTGGAAAGCGAACTGGAAGTGGTCGAAGGCATGCAGTTTGACCGCGGCTACCTCTCCCCGTACTTCATCAACAATGCTGAAAAACAGCATGCGATGCTCGAGACCCCCTACGTGCTGCTGCACGACAAGAAGATCTCGAACATCCGCGACCTGCTGCCGGTACTGGAGCAAGTGGCCAAGGCCGGCAAGCCGCTGCTGATCATCGCCGAAGAAGTTGAAGGCGAAGCGCTGGCAACCCTGGTGGTCAACAACATCCGTGGCATCCTGAAGACCTGCGCCGTCAAGGCCCCGGGCTTCGGTGACCGTCGCAAAGCCATGCTGGAAGACATTGCCATCCTCACGGGCGGCACGGTGATTGCCGAGGAAGTCGGCCTGTCGCTGGAAAAAGTCACGCTGGCTGATCTGGGCCAGGCCAAGCGCATCGAAATCGGCAAGGAAGAAACCACGATCATCGACGGCAACGGCGACCAGAAATCGATCGAAGCGCGCGTCAAGCAGATTCGCGCCCAGATCGAGGAAGCCACCAGCGACTACGACAAAGAGAAGCTGCAGGAACGCGTCGCCAAACTGGCGGGCGGTGTTGCACTGATCAAAGTCGGCGCTGCAACCGAACTCGAAATGAAAGAGAAAAAAGCCCGCGTTGAAGACGCACTGCACGCTACGCGTGCCGCGGTTGAAGAAGGTATTGTCGCCGGCGGCGGTGTTGCGCTGCTGCGTGCCCGTATCGGTTTGGGCAAGCTTAAAGGTGACAACGCTGACCAGGACGCCGGCATCAAGATCGTGCTGCGCGCGCTGGAAGAGCCGTTGCGCCAGATTGTGGCCAACGCGGGTGATGAGCCCTCGGTCGTAGTGAACAAGGTCGTCGAAGGCAAAGGTAATGTCGGCTACAACGCGGCAACCGGCGAGTACGGCGATCTGGTGGAAATGGGCGTGCTGGATCCGACCAAAGTCACGCGCTGCGCACTGCAGAACGCGGCTTCGATCGCCGGCCTGATCCTGACGACTGCAGCAATGGTTGCCGAATCAGCAAAAGATGACAGCCACGCTGGCCACGGTCATGGTGGTGGCATGGGTGGCATGGGCGGTATGGGTGGTATGGATATGTAATTCGCGTTCCGCGAATTACATATCCTGCGGAAGTCGGACGAACGGGGGAAACTCAGGGTTCCCCCGAGCCCTCTTCCTCAGATAGTCAGAAACCCCGCTACGGCGGGGTTTCTTTTTTATGAACGGCAAACGGATGTAAGGTAATGTTTTCACTCACAGAAACACTCGTAGTACATCGGTATTACCTTGACGTAAAACGGTTTTAAGGTTTAAATAGCGCCCTTTCGCCCGGCCTGAATGGCGGGTGGAATCCAGTCTGCTTCGGCAAGTTTTTGCCGCACGTCGCAGCACAATGGCCGGGTAGCTCAGTTGGTAGAGCAGAGGATTGAAAATCCTTGTGTCGGCGGTTCAATTCCGTCCCCGGCCACCAACACCAAATCCAAAGCAGTCCAAAGACATCCAGTAGCAAGGATTCTTTCTCTATTTTCATAGGAGAAATTGTCCAATGGGTGTTTTTATGGTTCACTGACAGCCAAGATTTAGTTGGGTAGGATTTTGGGGTAACAGGTTTTTTTGAAATTTGTTACCCCAAACGCTGATCAGAGAGGGACCGGATGCCACTGACAACCGCAGCGATTGAGAGGGCGATGCCCGGGGTGACGCCGAGAGGGCGCTCAACGTTGAAGCCGTACAAGATCGGCGATTCCGCAGGACTCTATTTGCAGGTCGTGCCGTCGGGGGGGAAGTGGTGGCGGCTCAAGTATCGCTTTGGCGGCAGGGAGAAAGGACTATCTCTCGGTGTCTATCCGGATGTTTCGCTGATTGACGCCCGCAGAAGTAGGGACCGTTATCGTGCGCTACTTAAACAGGGCATTGACCCTGGAGAGCAGGTCAAAATGGAGCGTGCCGCCCGATTAGCCGATGAGGCGCGGCAAATAGCCGAAACCCGCTTTGTTCTCGATGACAAGGGGACGCTGATTTTCCGGCTTGGTAATCGGCGCCTTTCTCTGACCCCTGACGAGACACGCGCGCTCCGAGTTTTTCTTGATGCGACCTGTTCCGTTGCTCCGGAAGGTACCCCATGTCCCTGACCGATACCTCAATTCGCAATCTTCAACCTAGAGACAAGTCATTTAAAGTTTTTGATGAGCGCGGCCTCTTTTTGATCGTTACCCCGGGGGGTGGAAAATGGTGGCGCTTTAAATATCGTTGTGATGGGAAAGAGGGGCAGATCTCACTGGGAGTTTACCCCGATGTTTCCTTGAAGTTCGCTCGTAAACAGCGAGATGATGCGCGTGAGAAAGTTGCGGCCGGGATTGATCCAAGCGAACATAGAAAAGCCCAGAAGCAGTCACAAACAGATCGACGGGCCAGCAGTTTTGAAGTTGTAGCCCGGGAATGGTTGGAGAAGTATTCCCCATCCTGGGCAGCCAACCATTCCACGAGAATCAAGCGCCGGCTGGAAAAAGACATCTTCCCTTGGTTGGGTGCGCGCCCGATTGCTGAAATAAAAGCAAAAGAATTGCTATCCACGATTCGCCGACTGGAAAACCGCGGAGTACTGGAAACGGCGCATCGGGCTCTAGCGACCTGTGGCCAAGTATTCCGGTATGCCGTTGCCACGGGCAGGGCTGAGCGTGACCTTACCGGTGATCTGCGCGGTGCGTTGCCTCCGGTGAAAGGAGAGCACTTTGCGGCGGTTACAGACCCCAATAAGGTTGGGCAGTTACTACGTTCCTTGAATGGCTACGAAGGATCTTTGGTTGTGCAATCTGCGCTCAAATTGGCACCGCTGGTCTTTGTGCGGCCAGGCGAATTGAGGGCGGCACAGTGGGCTGACATCGACCTCGATGCAGGGGAATGGCGTTACATGGTCAGCAAAACTGGTACGGAGCATATTGTTCCCCTCGCGAAGCAGGCGATTGCTGTGCTACTGACGTTGCAGGGGTTAACTGGTAACGGACAATACGTTTTTCCGAGCGGTCGAAGCCCACGCAGACCAATGAGCGACAATGCAATTCTCGCGGCCATGCGTCGGATGGGAATAAGCAAAGAGGAGATGAGTGGGCATGGTTTTAGGGCTATGGCGCGAACCATCATGGACGAGGTGCTCGGTATTCGTCCGGATCTAATTGAGCATCAACTCGCGCATGCAGTGAGAGATCCGAATGGACGAGCTTACAATCGAACGGCGCACTTGCCTGAACGTAGGAAGATGATGCAAAAGTGGGCGGATTACTTGGAGAATCTCAGAGATGGATCCGACGTGATTCCGTTGCGGAAGAAAGCGTAATCGAATTGGCAGTCCAGAGAATTCTCTCCAGTGGGAGGGCTGATCTCACTAGCGCATTAGCCGACGCCGAGTATCCAGCCTTCAATTTGAGCAATTTTTTGCTCTTCTAATGACAATAATGGGCTTAAATAACGGATCAGCTGGCCATCGCAATCTGTTTGTCGAAGCCATGCGGCCACCGAGTAGGCGTCATGCTGATCGGGGCTTCTCTCCTCAGTGGCAAAGGCGTGTTTCCACAAGGCGGGATAGACCTCCGCAATTGTTGATCGTTCGGCCGGTATTTCCCATCCATCAAAGGGCCAGAAGTGGACCCGAGTACTGCACCGCTGCCGGATAAATCGTAGCCATGGAATCCCGGCATGGGTCGATTTGGCCACTGATCCCTG
>Ga0105052_10006842_pt1 | contig 11402 bp, 10 predicted proteins | sample FRY03_FD_78094 | JGI IMG/M metagenome (GOLD analysis project Ga0105052, IMG submission 78094) | Freshwater microbial communities from Lake Fryxell liftoff mats and glacier meltwater in Antarctica - FRY-03 | ecosystem: Environmental > Aquatic > Freshwater > Ice > Glacier meltwater ... | reverse complement strand
TTTCACACCCTGGAGGGCCGTTTACAGAAACACCCGTGAGTGGTATTTGTTTATTGTCTGTACGCTTTCATACAGCATACCTGATCATCTACAGCTAATACATAGTAGATCATCCTTCTTGTACGTTCCCATTATAAAATCGTCGGCGCTAGGTCGTCGTAGCGTGGAAGGCATCGACACGTTGTTCCATAGTCGTATCAGCCACCGCTGGCATGGCAGTAACGGGCACGGGATTGTTAACAAAGACCCGATCCGGCAGCGTGATCGCAGATGTGTCTGGTCTGTCCAAAAACATCATTGAGGTATGCGGCCAGCGTCGCACGCGGGTCCACAACGGCCTGTCTACATGAACTGGGTGAGGAAGAGGCAGCGGCTGTACCCTGGGCGACAACAGACCTTGCGTATGCAAATGCTCCCAGTCGGCCGAGACTGGGAACTCGAACTGATGCGGAGCCTGTCTCCCTTCGAGTAAAGCGAGTGTCCGCTGCAACCTCTCCACACGCTGGCGCTGCAGCCACGCAGTCTGATCTGCGCGCATTTTCTCGAGCAGTTTTGTGTTGTTGAACATGCATACCGTGTGTGTATTGGTTGCACCTGGCTATTTCGTATATTATATACACACAAGAATGAAAAAAACTATTTTGGGGAAAACAAAAATTGTGCACAAAATCGGCAGAGGTGTAAAAAGATGACGGAATTTGCCATGCAGGCGGCCATGTCCAAAGACATCCGGCGGTACTTTGAATTCGACGACAGCACGTGCATCATTACCGACGAAAGCACCATTCTCACAGAGGTGCAAGCACGGCGCAGCACCGCGTGCTTCTCAAAACACAAACACTTTCATCGGGTAGTATTTACTCCGTATGCACGGTCCCTGCATCTCTTCCAACTGAAGCAGAAGCAGGTCTACCACTTTGGCTACGATTTCACGCTCGAGGAGCTGAATATCACCGCGGCCAGCCTGGTGGACGAAGTGCGGCTCTTCTTGCTGCGGGGACACTCGGTTCGCGATAAAACATGCACATGCAACCCTCACCTGCCGTATGCCAGGTTCCTCGACTATGGGCTCAGTCTGCAGCACAACGGCCACACGGCACGACTGGATAGTAGCGCCGCCAGCAGTGTGTGTGAGCCCTGTCCGCTCGACGCACTGTCGCAGGTCCGATTCACGTGCGAGCAGATTGCAGCAGAACTCGGTCTTTCCTCCCTACAAGCCGTGCTGCTGCGGTACGCACAGCCCGCCACCATTCACGATATCCTTGTGCAGTCGGGGGAGTTTATGAGCCTCGAAAACGACGGCATGCGAACATGGGAGCTGTGCGGCAAACACGTAGTAGATGACGAGAAAAGTCTGCTGGAATTCGTCAAGCGACACCGTCTCGGCGTTGCCGTGCACCACAAAAGAATCGAGTATCCGCTGTTGCACGTGCATGTGCGCCGTCTGGTGCAAAAAGGCCTCCTCATCCATCTGCATGCTCAGGGCATGCTCTACAGTGTGCCAGGCCTGCACGGCCAGCAAAAGTGCGACGACGACATTGTTGCGCTGTGGCGTGGCGGCCAGCACACGTCAACGAAACCACCTCCCCCCACCAAAAGAAGAAGGGGTTGACATTGCATGTTTTTTTACCAATAAACGCTCGCGAAAATGCACGTGTTTTGCATACGATGTAGTATATAAGCAGCCACACGACGATACACACAAGAAACCAGCGGATGCGCCAAAAAAACGCATGCGTGTCGTTTCTGGCGTGTCTGCTCGTGGTGCTGGTAGCACACGTCCACGGTGCATACGAAATCGTGGACACTGTCCAATGTGCCAACGTGCTGGACTCTCTGCTGTTGGACGAGAATTTGATTGAAATCAAAATACATGGTGTCGTCACATACAATCTTACCTTGATGGACAACGCAGAAACCAGGCTTTTTACCATCAAGCAGCCCACTGTCTCGTTTTCTGCATCCAACAACGACATGCGAACCGACGAGACTACAGACAAGTTTGCGTCAAAACTCATTGAGAAATATCGACTGGCGTACACCACCAGCAGTCCCCCGAAATCGGCAATTGGTGGAATGGTGTTTACGCATGTTCAATTTGGACAAACCACATCATACGAAAATTCTGCATTAAAATCGGCTATTACACAGGCAATCAAGAACTCAGACTTGGCGTCAGTTCTGGTGGAAACGCCGTCCCCGGGCCTTGTTATCACTATGGACGAGTGTTCCTGGTATACCAGCGTGCAGTATTCAAAGAAGATACTGGCATGCGGGATACTCTTTCTATTCGACACATGTGCATATGTTCCGTTTCAACAACAAAGCGTTTCTGTCGCACATGGCGAGTGGATCATGGACCTATTATCGCTCGTGTCAGGCATGGGGAACCTGTTTTTCCATATAGATTATGAGAAAACCGCGCTGCAAGGCAACTTGCACTGTGAGTGGAAGGTAGCCACCGGAATCATGCGAGGATTCCATTTTAAGCTTTGCAACAACATGAGTATCATCGCCACCTGCTTCGACAGCGGCGCTCCGTGCACCAAAGCCCAAAGCGAACAAAATATGGCCAAGTTCTGGATCGTTTACAGCATCATGACGAACCAAGCCCCAGATCTCATTACAAACACTGCCATCGAGCCTGTCTCGGGCGCGCCAGGAGACTTCAAATTAACATTTACACTCTTACATATGGTCACACACAATACTGCGTACGCTGCCAAAGACATGTACTTTAAAAACTCCATCCGACGTCCATGTTTCCTGGGCCAGATTCCGCGCAAGATGGTGGTGTCGGAGCGTGGATTTTTCCACGAAATACGTTGCCAGCCGTGCATGCTCAACACATACTACTCTGAGCAAAATACGCCGCGCACTGCACTCACCGAGGACACCACCAAGACCAAAACACTGTTCCTCAAACTAGGTGTCAGCCGGCAAGACCCCGCGGTGTCGGCGTACTTTCTGACAGAAAAAGAAAATGAGAACCGCAACGTGGAACCCGAAGACCCGCCAGCAGATTTCTCCATGGCAGTGGCGGGCGGCACAACAGTCAAAATCAATATGGACAGCACAATGGTCTTTGATCGTATCAGGGGCCCTGTTGCCGTCCAAACCAACGCTGTTGTCGACAACAGCGGTGTGACCACACTGACCATTACCATTCCCAATATTTACGGCGAGGATGCAGACGACGCTGATGCCCCGATCTTCATTGACGTACACACCAAAGTGCCCCGCAACGTCACCAACGAAAAATTCCTCGCGATTCTCCCCATCAGACACGCTTTGCTGCAGACGTGCATGCCATGCCCCGATGATTTTGTCGCCAACAACTATGCCAGCACAGGTCTCGAGTCCTGTGTACCATTCCAAGGCGCTCGTCGAGCCAACGTCTCCACAATATTGCCTGTAATCGCCGCACGGTCCACACAAACGCCACAGACACTGCTGCTGGACTCGATTGCCGGTTTCCAGCTCCGCCAGGTCGCCTACTCCAGCGCAAGCTCGCGCATGCAGATTTTCATCGAAACCACCCCAGAGATGGCGATGCAACACAAGGATCGCATCCTGCTTGATGTGGCACGTTTTTTCGGCATTCCCACCCTGTCCAACACGTCCTTTTCGTTCGGAGTGGTTGATGTCAACAATATCATCGCACCCCCTCCCGTTCCACCAACACAGGTGCGCAGGTTGCTCCAGGCCATCACACCTCCAGGCACCACTGCGGAGTCACTCGATATTGTTCGTATTTCCATAATGGTGAACAGAGGCCTGCCGCCACCGCCTGCCCCTGCGACAAAGACCGAGCATGATATTATCACTAGCACGTTTGGAATCATAATGCTGGTCTCTATTATTGCATGCATTCTGGTATTTTTCATCATACTGTTGTGCATGACGTGCAAATGTGCCAAGAAGCACAATACCGACAGGCATGACACAGAGCATCATCCTTTTTTGGAACCGCCAGCCGTGTAGTGACATGTTTATGTTGTAACGCAATTGTGATTAGAAAACACCACAACGTCGTTATCATGCATTGGCGCACTTTGCATTGTACTTTGTGGGTGCTCCAATTCAGCGAATGCGTTTCAGTTGTTTTGACAAAAAGTCAATTCGCAACGCCTTCTCCGACCTCGTCCTGGTTCTATATAAATGTAGCATTTGAGAATCGTCCAGTGTACACGTTTGCCAAATACTCCGTAGCACTCCACCAACTAACCAAGCATAATGGCCGGGGCTGCCACGAATTCATACGATCATGTGTTCCCTTTAGTATATCCAGGACACAGCAATGAGACGTATAGTCGGGAGGAGGTCGACAATGCGAGCGCTGTTTTGGCGGCAGGCAAGCGTTCTATGTTGCATTTTGCTGCTAAGGTTTCACATGTAGTGCCATGCGACGGCATGATGACATGTATTCGTTATATTGAAGCGATGGAGGCGGTGAAAGTTCTGCCGTTTATCTGTGGCGCACAGTTCTGGACTATGATCCACATGTATCGGGACCACCTTAACGAACCCGGGGCTCAAAAAAGCTGGATCATACAGAAGATAATTCCAATAATTACAAGGAGTAGCGAAAACCCATCAATACAGTATGAAGAGGACGACGAACAATACATTCAAAACATTGATTCTGTGCTTCGGGCAGCACTGGAATACAACGGCGGCATTGAAATAATTCGCATACTGGTCGCAGTGTGTCCTTTTGTTGTCACACACCCGAAAGGCAAAACGCGTCTACTTCCAGCACACGACGCGATGTTGTACGATTGCGAACTGGTTATTTTACAAGAGCTTACACAGCTTCCATCTGTGTGTCGACATCGTGATGCTTGTGGTCGCACTCTCTTGCACTGGGCGATTCTGTGCGACATGTCAATCCATGAGGTCGAATATATATTTCATCAGTTTCCAGATGCAGTCGACTGCCCGTCGTTCTACAGTACTGGTGGAGTTATCGATCCTTCGTGTCTTGTGCGAACGAAACTCGACGAACTACGTGGTGACAAACAGGTGATGAAGTTTTCAGATGCCTGTACTCCTCTGTGTTTGGCGTTGGACGTCAACATGCACGAAATGCAAAAGCGAGACAACTCTCTCGTCGTTGATTTCCTGGTTGACAAGTCCGCACGCTCGTGTTTGGTGCCTGACAGCACAGGCGAAATTGCCTTCCATAAACTGCTGCAATCATTCTCTGAATACGATAATTTCTCACTTACGCTGTCGCTCTTTGTTAATCGACATACAGTATCGGCACAGTGTGTGCCTTTCGTGACAGACACCAGGGGACACACGCTTTTGGAATCGGCGTTCGTGTTGCGTCTACCTGGTATTGACATAGACATGATTGGCCGCTTTACCAGCAACATGATTGAGCCTATTGTTATCATGAACGCACACATGCACGAAATTGAATATCGTTTGCCCATAGATGAACACAGGGATGAACGACCATGGTCCTTGCTTTTGCATCCTCTTGCCTCCGGCGAAAGCATGCCAAGGCTGTCTTCGAGTGGGCTGCCCTTGATGCCCAGCAATGACAACAAACCAGACCACATGAGCGACATGATGACCTGTTTTATATACGGGGAAGATGCAATTATAGCTGCCAATCCACAGTTTACAAACAGTTCTTTCCACATGCTCCACCACCAAACTCCTGTGCAGTACCGCAAGTGGACCCAACTGGTGGTGAGTAAAGAGGCGTCCAATAAGATGATGGAGGACATTAAACGATATTTTAACAACACCAAAGTGACTCTTTCCTCTGTGTTGCGACATCTACAGAGGGATCAGAAAACTTGGTACAATCGTTACAAGAAGGACCTTCGCGAACACGTTGTGCATGCGTCGGAAGAATCGATTTTGAGCGAACATGACGCTGGCTTGTTTTTTGTACAAAGGCAGGACCGTTCATGTGTTCCCTGCCAGCGACCCGCAGTGCGCAAAGACGAGAGTGAGAGGCACGCTCAAGAATTGCTACAGTCGCTGGAGGACGAGCAAAATTCGAAACAAATGGCCGCATCAACACCGAGTAAAAAGGCACGGAAAAAACTGGCGCAGCAAGAGCGCGATGTAGCCGCACAATTAGTTGCACTGCACGAGAATGAGGCGCGCGAGACTGCTCTTGCAATCGCACAGGCAGCGGCAGCAGCACTGCAAGACCGCATAAAAGTTGAGGCAGAATACGTACGACAGGCCGTGGCGCACGCCGAACAGCGCCAGACCGAAGAAAACACGGCCCGCGTTTTAACAGATCTCGAGGTGCATATACAGTGTATGGAAATCGCCAATTTGGAGTTACGAGATGCAGCTGTATCATTTATGTTTGATATCATGCGGAAAGCACTGCTCATTGCACAGCAAGATATCGCCGACGCCGTGATAATGCAGTATGCCTCCAACCTGATCGTTCAGGAAATGATGTCTGTTTTGGAGACAGAGGATGCGATAAACAACATGCTAACCCCACAACTGCGCGACAACCTGTTTTATGTGTTGCCCGGCCTCGTCGAGCGCGAAGCCCAGCGTGAGGCCGATCGCGTGGAACTGGAAGCGTTGCGCAAAATTGTCCGAGAAGACAAGGAAGCGCGCGAGTGTGTGATTTGTTTCGACAATATCAAAAACGTGCTACTGCGACCATGCATGCACATGGCCATATGCAAGAAGTGTTTTGACACAAAAAATCCAACAGAGTGTCCCATTTGCCGTGGCGTTGTCTCCGGTGGAGACGTGTATTACACATGAGGAAAACCATCTGGGTATAGCTGCGTATTCAACAGTTTTATTCAATGGTACCAAACACAAAATACAATACAGCACGATTTGCCCCACACAATCTTGCTCGTACGTGTTTCCACCACCTCGCGTGCCAAAATGCTATTTCCGGCACAAAAACGCGTATTTAATGAGCTACTCTGCGCTCCTTACAGTCGGCACGAGCAACATGTACACCGAGATATTCGACGCCGCCAAGCAAAAAGTGCCCTGCGCATACCAGATCCAGTGCCACGCAGTGCTGCCTGTCCGCGTTGGACTCACCTTTGGCCATCGTCTGCAACAAACATACGCCTGCGTGGACTGCGGAACAACTTGTATCAAGTTGGTCAGACACACTTTGAACTATGCCAAGAACACCGACAGGGGCTTCGATGACTTTATATGCGTCAAATACGACGACACCAGCACCATGGCCACGGGATATGTGTGACTTGCTCGTGGCTGTGTGTTTTTTATTGACGCCATATGTATGGTGTTCATGTGATTGAAAACGGGGGGTTATGAACATTTTTTTGTAAAATAAAACATTTTACACGTTATCATGTGCATTGGTAGTATGCTGCCTCTCGACTGGGCTCTTTGTAAGTGCAATAAATCCAAAAAAAGAATCCAAATATAGTGTACATGAAAAAAGTAGACCAGAAGACAAGGAATAGCATGTCTTTGGCAGGCCCGTGTTTTCTACTCGAATTATATTCAGACAAACTTACTTATGCAGACAAACTTATTGGGCTAGTATCTGGTGAATGCAACATGCAGCTCCCGGTGGAATGTGAAAATCCGTGGCGTATTCACGGTGTAGCAGTAGGGTGTTATAGGCCAGCAAGTATTTTAAAAACACTTGTAGGGCTCCACGACCTGGAAGAAAGGCACTTGCAAGGAAAGCGGATTCGGCAACTTAACAACGGGTGTTTCGTCCTCAGTGACGTCGCAGCTGCAGTGCTATTTGATGATACACCCACAGCGCGCCGCTATGCAAACAACACAAACCAAGTCAATTCAAGGATTGCACCAAGCCTTGTGTACATGGACGCTGGGCATGCTAGTGTGAGTTTACTTTGATTTGACTTGTAATTCAGTTTAAAAATATACAACGGAATCATGGGCAATACCTCCGTTTTAGCCATGTAAAACATACAATATAATCTTTTGGTCAGTTGATATCGATGCGTAATATCATAATATGGTGTTTTTGGTACTGAATTCTACATCTCTTTGTTACAGGGAAAGGGCAAGTTGGCAATTGTGGACTCGTATGACATCTGTAAACTTTTAATCATACATCCCAAGTACATAGCGCGTGCACACGGTATAATCAGGTATGAGATTCTCGTGCGTACGGAAATTAACACACACTTCGAAGGATTTTTGCATAACCGAGTGATATACAGTGGCGGGTCCCCTCACTGTCGATCCATCGACCACCGCCTCCAGATTGGCCATACAATATTGGCAATCGAGACAGACGAAAAAGCGCATCAATATTACAACAAGACACACGAGAACGAACGTTATTATGATTTCATGACCACATTTTCATATAAATTTGTTTTTATTAGATTCAATCCACATTCTAATAGGGAAAACAGTGATACCAAAACCAAATTTGAACACAAGCTTAGTGTTCTCATACATACAATTAGAACTCAAATAGATCGTATTCGAAAAGGACACAATACAGCCAAGCTTGAGATTTTCACACTTTTCTATTAGTCATATGGGACATTCGAACATATGTCAACGATTTTAACTTAAAATTTAATAAAATTACAAATACCGCAGCACACACAAAACTTGCAACTGTGATATTTTTGGAAAACTATTGTACATCAAAAAAAAAATCCAAACACAAAGTTCATTGTATACGAAGGCCATAATAAAAAGCCAATCAATGCTACAGGCGAGCCCATATTGTGTAGTCCAGGTGTTTGGACCAGGTAAACAGGTCGAGCCGGTGTCATATGAATGTAATATGCCAATTGTAGTAAAGAGTGCGCCAAATGAGCAAGGTGTACATATTCCGCAAGGTGTAGCAAAAGCTTCCATCTCAAAATACGAGCTTGGCAAGAGGAAACTACAAGACGACATTGAACTCGATGAAAGACACATGAGCCTGGATGAAAGACGCATGAGCCTGGATGAAAGGCTTATGCAGCTTCAGACACAAAGTATCGAAAATGACAAACAACACGCCGAAAATAGAATATCTGCCGTTTTCAAATGCATGGAAGCAATGACTACATTGGATCCGTCATGGAGAAGCAACCATCGTATGGTTTTGCAATTGCAAGAAGTGATAAGCAATGGCATTTTGCATGATTATTCGACCAGCGCTGGCAATACTGGTAGAATTGGTGGGAAAATGAAGGCGCGTCAGCGTAGGCGTCGATCTCCATCGGGCAAGTCGCGCTGGAGATGAGTGTGGTGCTCAAACACGGCGACTCTGTCAAGATAGGCAAGCACTTGAGCAAGCTGTACAAAGACAAGCACGGGCAGTTTCCATCTCAGCACAGGCAGGTCGTGCAAGGCGCAGTGCGAAATGTCAATTCATACACTGAAGGAGACCGCGAACTCATGCAGGCGGCTATCCGTGCTTTTTCCCACTGAAGACTGGCAACAAATCGTATTGGATTTTTTTTATTGAAAATAAAAGGTTCTAACCACCAAACCATGGTATTTTACTGAATTTCCACAACATATCTATATAAATCAACCACAAACATGTTGTCTGCGACGCCAAACAGATACATATCAAAAACATCCAACTGTCCGCTACATTTGCACACAGTTCCAGCGTGTTTAGTCCTACTTTTGCGTGGAGGACATCGTGGAGGACAGCGTGGAGGACAGCGTGGAGGACAGCAAGGAGGACAGCAAGGAGGACAGCAAGGAGGACAGCGAGGAGGACAGCGAGGAGGGCGACACAGAAAGCACTGCGGGTGAGACGTATGAACATCATGTAAACAGTCTTAGATAAACACGTGCTGCTGCAGTGTGCACAATAAGTCGTTTTCAAGATATAGGGCTATACGCATTTTACTATATAAATAAGTTCTGCACACTGTTTGTGCCAGGCACAGTGATAATGAATTAAGCCAAAATTATTCTTTGTATTTGCCAGCAGGACATAGTGTACATGAAGCAGGCCCAAGTCCCACTTTGTATGTGCCAGCGAGACACTGTGAACATGTGCCTCCGTTTGGCCCTGTGTACCCTGCGTTGCACTGGCATGCCGTAATGTCTATACTGTCAGCGGGCGAGCAGGAGTTTGGCGGACATGCTATACAGCCGCCAGGCACCACTAGGCCTGTAAGATCGTCATTGAGTGACAAAGAAGCCAATGCAAAGTGTTCGTCTGACAAGTGGTAATTCCAGATGTACAATTTGGAGAGCTGCCAGTCGCTCTGGAATGACTCGTGCTGGTTTATACCTAACGCGCAGCTACTACCCCCTGGTACGCGCGCGTTTGCTCTGACTATTCCGTTGACGATTACGCTACCAGTGTTTGCTGTTATGGTGTTCCTTCCACATACCACCACCCAATTTGTATTGGGAGAGATGGATACAGGGTTCAAATTTGAATTGTCACCAGTGTCGCCGTATTGTGTTGCACCCGCTATTCCGTTCGTATGTCCGTGTATAAAATTCAGTGGGCCTAGAGGATTTCCCAAAGAGCCCAATATCATGGTCATGCTTACTCCAGAGTATCGTGTGACACTGCAGATGGTGAAAAGCAGCGGCACAGACAACGCCCCCCATTGCATTTTCACGTTGACACCACCGCCTACGAAGGCGACCGGGTTGGTCGCCCCGTTTCCGGACAACGTGCCCGAAGTAGTAACCATGCGCGGATAACCCGATTCCAACATGTCCTCACCCGCGATCTGGCTGTTCCGAACCTTGGTAACTTCGGCGTCCGAGAGGAACGCGTCCACTGCAAAAAAGCCAGCAACATCAATTTCATTACCGATTCTTGCAAAATCGAAGTTAGTGTCCACCATGGAATTCGCATCACATACTTGTGTCTGTACTGGGCCACCTTGCTTCCATGTTGTCATTGAGTTTGTAAGTGGATTATATCGCAAGTAAACCGTTGTCCAAACGCCAATGTCAGTCGTATAGCCAAAAGTTTTGGTGCAAGTTAGAATATAGTTTTGAAAATTCCCAATCAGACCAGCCATGCCAATTCTCATTTAAACTTGGCCACCGGCAGAATTTTTCCCGTCGAAACGAAATGTGGATTGCCAGGCCCTTTTTGTAGTGTATCTATACGTTATAACCACAGTGAACCCTTTACTTCGTATTTTTAAAAAGCGATATATAGGGACATAGAGAAATTCCGATGTCGAAAAAGGGACGTATCCCTTGTTATTTATGCCGCCGCTCGAGACGTAGGAGACTAGTGGAACATTCGCAAAGGAGCCCAAGTCCGGCTTCGTTAACAATTTCGGCCCATCCGGTAGTTTCGGCATCAACGCAATAGTCTGCAGGTCATTGGATTTATCAAGGAAACCAGTGCCGCCCGCACATACCTGCCCCCCACACGTGCTGTCGAAACTCTGCTGCGCCGCGTTCCAGTTCGATGCATCGGAAACAATGTATGGCCGGTT
>Ga0105052_10006837_pt1 | contig 11407 bp, 9 predicted proteins | sample FRY03_FD_78094 | JGI IMG/M metagenome (GOLD analysis project Ga0105052, IMG submission 78094) | Freshwater microbial communities from Lake Fryxell liftoff mats and glacier meltwater in Antarctica - FRY-03 | ecosystem: Environmental > Aquatic > Freshwater > Ice > Glacier meltwater ... | reverse complement strand
GGTCTTCGTAAACTTTTATCTAAAGATTCGGGAAGCACAAAATATCCATATAAACAGTTTGTTAATGCTAATCCTGCAGCTACAAAAAATGGAATACGTGATCCTATTTCACCTAACAAGCCTCCTAACATTGGTCCGATAATAAATCCAACACCAAAAGCAGCACCAATCATTCCAAAATTTTGTGCTCTATTTTCATTCGTGCTAATATCTGCTATGTAAGCAGTGGCAGTTGTAAAACTTGCTCCTGTTACACCAGCAATAAGCCTTCCAACAAAAAGCCAACCTATTGAAGGGGCAAATGAAAGAAATATATAATCAATTCCAAAACCAAATAAAGAAAATAATAACACTGGTCTGCGTCCGTATTTGTCACTTAAATTACCTAATACTGGTGCAAATAAAAATTGCATGATAGCATAAGCAAATGTTAGCCAGCCACCATATTGTGAAGCTAGACTAATGCTTTTTATACCTAATAATTCTTCAATTAATTTAGGCATTACTGGAATAATTAATCCAAACCCAATTACATCAATTAAAAGCGTAACAAAAATAAATCCGATTGCCGCTTTCTTTACATTAGCCATGAAAATAGTTTACAACTGCAAAGATTGTTTTTTTAGGGCAGATTTATAAAAGCTTTTCTCTAGTAACTCCATCAATTTCTAAAACAAGATCTGCACCATAACAAGCTGCAGGTGTTTGATACCCAATTTTAAAATCGCCATTTAATACTTTTTTCATAATTATTAAACTACTGATTGCAGTAAGAGTATAGCCTTCTGGACCAACTAATCTTGCAGCAACTTTTTGGCCTAAATCATTTGATACTTCGCCCCAAACCAAGCTTTTGGCTTTAGCTCTTTTTGCATCATCTGGACCAGCAGGTTTATTTGTAATTTTTTTCTTTGCATAATTTTTAACGATACTTAATCGTAGAAACCAATTAAAAAGCCACTGCCATTTTAATGCCGAAAATGTTTTAGGTGAAGCCATTGTATATGTTTCAATATTAGGGATGCCAGTTGTAGTAAAAGCAGTAGAGATATCTCCCCAAGGAATACACATTACAAATAATTTTTTTAAACCAAAATCAATCCACATTCCTTTATGCCCAAGTGGTTTTTTAATAATTTTCCCATTTTCTCTAATGGCTCCACCCTCGCCCATTCCCTCTGCCATTGTATTTGCAGTACCATGAGACAAACCACCACCAATCATTGCAAATGCAAGTTTTAAATTAGTAGCATCAGGTAATTGATCTTTTAAAAATTTAGCAATACAATCAGTTGGCACAACATCAAAACCAACACCAGGCATTACCATTATTTGCTTATTTAAAGCTAGCTCATTCATTGCTTTTGCTTTTTCAAATACGCCAATTTCTCCGGTAATATCCAAATAATGGGTATTCGATTCCAAGCAAGCATTGATCATTTTTTGTGCAGTGAATTGAAACGGACCTGCTGCATGTAAAACCACTTTGAAATCTTTTAGATAATTAACAAGCACTGAATGATCATCGAGATTAATTATTTTAAAAGGCAGATTGAGTTCTTGCGCTAAAGACTTTATTGCAGCTTCATTTCGGCCCGCTAAAACCGGAACTAATCCATAATCATTTGCCATTGTAGCTATAAGCTTTCCGGTATAACCATTAGCACCATATAAAAGAAATTGATTGTTATGCATCATGAAAAGTACAAAAAAAGGGGCAAAAAAATCGCCCCTTCAAAAATCAACCAAATACACACCTACTTTTTAAGTTCAATTGTACCTAATAAAAGCTCTTTTGTTTTGCTCACTGTTATATTGCTAATGGTTTTCCCTATATAACCATTTGAGGCATTTACATACAATGTATATGTTCCTTCTTTTAATCCCCTGATTTTGAAATAGCCTTCATTATTGGGAAGTGCAAATGCAGTATCCGTATTGTTAAACACTACTATAATTGGCTTTGCTTCCATTGGAGTTACTCTACCAGAAAGACTAGCTGTTGTTTTTTCTGTAAAGAATTTAATCCATGGTCTAAGATAAAATTGGTTGTTTCTTTCTTGAATTATTGAATTAGCAATATCAAAATCGAGCCATAATCTTAGTTTACGTGGCAGGTATTCATCAAATTCATGTCCTTTTAATTTAATGATAATATAATTTGGTGCTCCCTTTGGCAATTGCAATGGATAAGACACACTATCTTTTATTACAGAATTGTTCGTACCAAATTCAATTTTTATTAACCTTACTGTACCATTTACTACTGATTTAGAAGCAAGTAAAGTATCTAACCCATTTCGTAATTTTAATACGTCATAAACACCTGCTTTAATTGATAGATCTTCCCATACCAATGAAGAGTCACCTGAAGCAAACCTTCTTTCTCTTTCATCACCAATTCTCTCCCAGTTGCAACTGTCTTTTTTACGAGTGTCTTTACTAGTATCAACTAATATTTTAACCGACTTAATATCAATTAATACTTTGTCGTAAATAGCTGGAGCATCGGTTAAATACAATGAAACATTTTGTTCTCCAGTGGCCGACTCTATTGAACTATTCTTAGAACAAGAGCTGACAATTACTACTATAATAACTAAAATAGCAGCAACGTAATAGAGGGTGTTTCTTTTTTTCATGGTTTAAGGTTTTAGCGTAGAAATCACATCATTATTAATAGATGCAGCTACATTAAAAACTGTTGCCTGATATGAAATTTTTAACAAATGAAATTAATTGTCTTCGTTCCTAAATACAACAACCCCATCAAAAACATCAATTAAAACTGATTTAGTTTTATCTATATCACCTGCAAGAATTTTCTTACTAAGATCATTTACTAATTGCTTTTGAATTAATCTTTTTAATGGCCTTGCTCCAAATTGCGGATCATATCCTTGATCAATTAAAAAATTGATTAAATAGTCGCTGAAATTTAATGTAATACCATTTTGTAATACTAATTTTTTAAGCTCGTTCAATTGAATTTTTACAATTCCTCTTAATTGATTTTTAGCTAAAGGACTAAACATAATAATTTCATCTACCCTATTTAAAAATTCGGGGCGAATGGTTTGCCTTAATAAATTCATTACATCCACTTTTGCTTTTTCTCCTGCAGCTTCAATGTCAGATTCAGCAACACCTTCGTATGCTTCTTGAATTAGATGACTTCCTAAATTACTGGTCATAATGATAATAGTATTCTTAAAATTCACTACCCTTCCTTTATTATCTGTGAGTCGTCCATCATCTAAAACTTGCAAAAGTATATTCCATACATCGGGGTGCGCTTTTTCAATTTCATCAAGCAATACAACACTATAAGGTTTTCTACGAACAGCTTCTGTTAATTGTCCGCCTTCATCATATCCAACATATCCTGGAGGAGCACCAACTAAACGAGATACAGAATGTTTTTCTTGATACTCACTCATATCAATCCGAGTCATCATCGATTCGTTATCAAATAAATATTCTGCTAATGCTTTTGCCAATTCGGTTTTACCAACTCCAGTAGTACCTAGGAATATAAATGACCCTATTGGTTTCTTTGGATCTTGTAAGCCAGCCCTACTCCTTCTAATTGCATCTGATACGGCAGTTATAGCTTCTTCTTGACCAATAACTCTTTCATGTAGCTCATCTTCTAAATGCAATAGTTTCTCCCTTTCACTTTGCAACATTTTAGTAACAGGTATACCAGTTGCTTTTGCAACACTTGCAGCTATATCGTCTGCATCAACTTCTTCTTTTAATAATCTCTTATCGCCGCTAGTTAATAATTGATTGGTAACTGATTCAATTAAAGTTTCTTGTTCTTTAATTTTTCCATACCTAATTTCTGCAACCTTACCATATTCGCCATTTCTTTCTGCTTGTTCTGCTTGTTGCTTGAACTGATCAATATTCGCTTTAGCTGTTTGTACTTTTCAACTAAATCTTTTTCCTGTTTCCATTTTGCTTTTAAGGTATCTCTTTCAACAGCAAGGTTGCTGATGTCAATATTCAATTCTTTTAACTTTGTGACGTCATTTTCGCGTTTAATAGCTTCGCGCTCAATTTCTAATTGACGAATTTGTCGCTCTAAACGATCTAGCTCTTCAGGCATCGAATTCATTTCGAGGCGAAGCTTTGCAGCGCTTTCATCAATTAAATCAATGGCTTTGTCGGGTAAAAAACGATCGGTTACATATCTATTCGACAATTCAACAGCAGCAATAATTGCTTCATCTTTTATTCTTACATGATGATGTGCTTCATAACGGTCTTTTAATCCACGAAGAATAGAAATTGCATCTTCCACATTAGGCTCATCTATTATTACTTTCTGAAATCTTCTTTCAAGCGCTTTGTCTTTTTCAAAATACTTTTGATATTCGCTTAATGTTGTTGCACCAATTGCCCTCAATTCGCCTCTCGCTAAAGCTGGCTTAAGTATATTTGCGGCATCCATTGCACCCTCGCCACCACCAGCACCAATTAGTGTGTGTATTTCATCAATAAAAAGAAGTATTTCTCCATCACTTTCTGCAACTTCTTTTACCACTCCTTTTAATCTTTCTTCAAATTCACCCTTATATTTTGCACCAGCAATTAGTAGCCCCATGTCTAATGCAAAGATTATTTTTGATTTAAGATTTTCTGGCACATCTCCGTTAACAATACGCATGGCCAAACCTTCTACAATAGCTGTTTTGCCAACTCCAGGCTCACCTACTAAAATGGGATTGTTTTTAGATCTTCTTGTTAGTATATGTAATGTTCTTCTAATTTCTTCATCTCTTCCAATCACCGGATCTAACTTACCATCACGAGCCATTTGGTTTAGGTTTTTAGCATACTTAGTCAACATATTTAACTGACTTTCTTGAGATTGAGATTGAATGGTATCTCCTTTACGCAACTCTTTTACAGCGGCTATCAATCCTTTTTCTGTTAACCCTTGCGACTTCAATAATTTAGCTGTTGAATCATTTAATTGTATTAAGCCAACAAGTAAATGTTCTGCAGTAATAAACTCATCTTTAAATATGTTTAATGCAGCATTTGCCTTTAATAAGGCATTGTTAAATTCTCTTCCTGCAGATTGTGCCGGTTCTCCACTTTGTACTTTGGGCAATATGTTTAAAAGCTCGTCTAATTTACTTTCTAAAAAAGTTGGATTAACATTATTTTTTTTTAATAAAAAAGAAGTAGAAGAGTCTTTATCACTAAGTAATGCTTTTAATAAATGCTCGGTTTCTATAGAAGGATTATTATTACTAAAAGCAGTCTGCTGAGCAGATTGTATTAGTTCCTGTGCTTTGATAGTGTAATTATTTAAATTCATATACTTATTGATTGATTATAATTAGCAAAAAAAATAACTAACTTTAATATATTGTTCAAATCCTACTCCAACCTAGAATATCGGAAATTATGTCGTCAAAATCAACCTATTACTGCTTTATCGTCAGTGCAATTGCAGTTTTCCTGTTATTATTTCAGGAAACGAAGGCTCAATATAATTTTACAAGTGTTGATCAAAAACTGGAGGCAGTTAAAAAAGAGTTAGGAGGTAATTTTTCCATGCTGGTACATAGGGATGGAAAAAACATTTATGAAAAATCAGTAGGTGAATTCAATGCTAAAACTCAGGCCCCAATTGCAAGTTGCAGTAAATGGTTAACTGCAGCTTTGATAATGGTTTTAGTAGATGAAGGTAAAATAAATTTAGATGATAAAATAAGTAAATACTTGCCAATTTTTAGCAAATATAGCAAAGGATATATTACTATAAAACAATGCCTTTCTCACTTAACAGGCATAGCGTCTGAACCTATACGATTAATTGATTTACTAAAAGCAAATAAATTTAGTAGCCTTGAAGAAGAGGTTATGAGTTTTGCTACGAAAAAAGAAATCATGGCGAATCCTGGCATAGAGTTCAGGTATAGTAATGTCGGATTAAATATAGCTGGAAGAATAGTTGAGTTAGTTACAAAAAGAGGTTTTGAACAAGCCATGCAAGAAAAAATTCTTCGCCCTTTACAAATGAGAAGTACTAGCTTCTCTAGTTTCAATAGTGTTAATCCTTCCGGAGGCGCTGTTTCTTCCGCAAATGATTATATGAATTTTTTAAGTATGATTTTGAATAAAGGAATGTATAATGGTAAAAGAATTTTAAGTGAACAATCAATTGCTTTAATGCAAACCCCACAAACCACCAACCCAATGATTAAATATGCTCCAAAAATAGCCGCTGGTTATAATTATGGCTTGGGAGAATGGATATTGGAAACTGATGAAAATGGACAATCAACTGTAGTTGCTAGTCCGGGTTTAATAGGCGCATGGCCATTGATAGATAAATGCAGAGGGTATGCCGTTATTATTTTAACCAAAGGTATTATAAGTGAAGAAAAAAGAGATGCCTATATAGATATAAAAAAAATAATTGACCAACAGATTATCGCTAACTGCAAATAAATTAACTATTACAATGAAAAATATAAGCTCTCCTCCAAAATTACTTTTTCATGAATATGAGTATAAAACAGCACCATTGGTGAATCGCTTTTTTCATATTCTGCATGCAGAGTAAATGTATGTTTAAACAAGTCTTTTAATTTGTAATGATCTCACTAGAAAAGAATACCAATACTGTAAAAAAAATTGCCACTCAACTTGGCTTCGAGTATTGCGGTATTGCCAAAGCAGTTAAGCTTGATGATGATGCGAGACGCTTAGAAAAATGGTTATCAAAAGGGATGCATGGAAATATGCAATACATGGAAAATCATTTTGATATAAGAATTGATCCCCAGAAATTATTGCCAGGAGCAAAATCAGTAATTACTTTATTAAAAAATTATTACCCTTCGCAAAAACAAAATACAGCAGCCCCACTCATTGCAAAATATGCTTGGGGTAAAGACTACCACTTAGTTATAAGAAATCAGTTACACGAGTTTTTAGAAAAGCTTAGAACATCAATTGGGGAAGTTAATGGAAGAGGTTTTGTAGATTCTGCACCTGTTTTAGAAAGAAGTTGGGCTTTAAAAAGCGGCTTAGGATGGATTGGAAAAAACGGTAACCTGATTAATAAATCAAGTGGTTCATTTTTTTTTATTGCTACATTAATTACTGATCTCGATTTGCAGTATGACGATCCTTTTGCAAAAGACTATTGTGGAAGCTGCACTAAATGTATTGATCATTGCCCAACCGATGCAATTTTAGAAAATAAAGTTGTAGATGGAAGTAAATGCATTAGTTACTTTACAATAGAATTAAAAGATGCACTAATTCCAAATGCAGTGAAAGACAAGTTCAATAATTGGATGTTTGGTTGTGATATTTGTCAAGACGTTTGCCCATGGAATCGTTTTAGCAAAACACATTTGGAGAAAGACTTCACTCCTATTCCAGCAATTTTATCGATGTCAAAAAACGATTGGTTCGATCTAAGTGAAGAAACGTTTAACGAATTATTCAAAAACAGTCCTTTAAAAAGATCCAAATTTGCGGGAATCAGACAAAACCTTCAATTTATTAGTCAGCCCGAATAATAATTAATACCCATTACATTTGTGATATGAGCTTATTAGAAAGAGATGAAAAAGTAATTTGGCATCCATTTACTGTTCAAAAAAATAGGGCTCCTGTAATTCCTATTGTAAAAGGGAAAGGCAGTATATTATTTGATGAATCGGGAAATGAATACATTGATGCAATTAGTAGTTGGTGGGTAACATTGCATGGGCATGCACATCCATACATAGCTGAAAAAATCTATCAACAAGCATTAACATTAGAGCAAGTAATTTTTGCAGGTTTTACACATGAGCCTGCAGTTACTTTAGCAGAAAGGTTATTGAAAATATTGCCGGGTAATTTTTGCAAAATATTTTACAGTGATAATGGTTCAACCTCAACAGAAGTTGCACTAAAAATGGCTGTACAATATTGGTGGAATAAAGGAAATAAGCAAAGAAGAAAAATACTTGCATTTAATAACAGCTATCATGGAGATACATTTGGAGCGATGAGTGTAAGTGATAGAAGTGTTTTTACATTAGCATTTCATACAATGTTATTTGAAGTTATTTTTATTGATACCCCTACTGAAGAAAATATTGGAGAAATAAAATCCATCGTACACCGAGAAGGAAAAAATATTGCCGCTTTTATTTATGAACCATTGGTACAAGGTGCAGGTGGGATGAAAATGACAGATCCCTATTTGCTCAATGAATTATTAAATACAGTGAAAGGAGAAGATATTATCTGCATTGCAGATGAGGTAATGACTGGTTTTGGAAGAACTGGGAAGTTTTTTGCTAGTGATTATATGAATAAAAAACCAGACATTATTTGTTTAAGTAAAGGTTTAACAGGAGGCACTATGGCTTTGGGAGTAACTGCATGTACCAATGAAATTTATTCGGCTTATGTAGAAGACGATGCAATGAAAACTTTTTTTCATGGGCATTCATTTACTGCTAATCCAATTGCATGTACAGCAGCATTAGCAAGTTTAGATTTATTGGAGCACCCTAATTGTATTGATCAAATTGAATGGATTTCAGCACAAATGAAACAATTTGTCAATCAACTAAAACCCTTTAAAAACATTAAGAATATTAGATGCATTGGAACAATACTTGCTTTTGAACTAAATATTGGAAAAGACGAGTATTTAAATAGCATATCTAAAGAAGTTACCAAACAGAGTTTAGATAAAGGTGTTTACATAAGACCTTTGGGCAACACTATCTATTTAATGCCACCTTACTGCATAGATAATGCGGATTTGAGCAAAATTTTTGAAGTTATCATTAATTTTCTAATATTTTGGGAATAAAAATTATACAAAAACAGTGATTTCCTGAATTAATCTTATCTTAAATTAATTTTCAGAACAACCAAAAACGAAATGCATATGAATCTTAAAAATTTACTTTTTAGGGTACTCCCAAAAGCTGTTTTTCTACTGCTTGGCGTACTCTTTACAATTGGCTTAAATGCCCAAACAGTCATCAAAGGAAAAGTTACAGACAGCAAAGGACTACCAATACCTGGAGCATCTGTACAAATTAAAAACACAGGATCGGGAACTTCATCCAATACAGATGGCGTTTACCAATTAATGGTGAATTTAAAAAATGGAAAATATGAAGTGATGATTTCTTCAGTTGGATTTACTTCTACTGAAAAAAGTATCACCGTAAATTCAACCAATGGTAGTTTTTCATTTGATGCAATATTAAAAGAAGATGCTACTGGCTTAGACGAAGTGGTTGTAACAGGTACTTCTCAGGGTTCAACAAAAAGACAACTCGGAAACTTTGTAGGAACAATTAAAGGAAGTCAACTTGCCAATTCAGCTAGTCCAAATGCAATTGCTTCTTTACAAGGTAAAGTAGCTGGTGCTCAAATTACACAAAACTCTGGAGATCCTGCAGGTGGTATGACTGTAAAGTTAAGAGGCGTAAGTTCAATATCTGGTTCTTCCGATCCATTGTATATTGTTGATGGAGTAATTATCAATAATTCAAATGCGAGAGTAACTAATGCTTCTTCCGATTATGATGGATCAGGAAGTATTGGTCAAAATAGAATGGTAGATATTAACCCAAATGATATAGACCGTATTGAAGTATTAAACGGCGCAGCTGCCGCAGCTATTTATGGTAGTCGTGCAAATGCAGGTGTAGTTCAAATATTTACAAAACGCGGAAGTACTGGTGCACCAAAAATAACTTTCAGTACAAGAGTGAATTCAAACTCATTAAGAAAGCGTTTGAATTTCAGCACTGCGCCCACAAAATTTGGCGGACCAACAGATGGCCCTGGAGCTGTAACACAAGACATTCTTAATTTACCATTATTAACTACAACAACTCCTGTTCAACGTTTTGATTATCAAGATGATATTTTTAGAACTGGATATGGTACTGATAATAATATATCTATTACAGGTGGACAAGATAAACTAAAGTATTTCGCTTCATTAAACTACAATTTTAACGAAGGAATTATTAGAGGCACCGATAACAGAAAATTTGGTTTTAGATTAAATTTGGATAATCAAGTAAACAAATGGTTATCATGGAATGCAGGCATTAATTATATTAATAACAATACTAATGAAAAGCCAGATGGAAATACATTTTTTTCGCCAATTAACGCAATGACTATTGTAGGCAATTTTCATAATATTTATGCAAGAGATGCTAATGGAAATTTGCAAGCAGTTGGAGAAAGAGGACGTATAAATCCACTAACAGTTATCAATGATATCAGACAAAGTAACGTTACTAACAGAACTATTTCGAATGTTGGATTTAAATTATTTCCATTGAAAGGGTTGGTGATAGATTACGCTGCAGGTTTAGATATTATAGCACAAAATGGTACAACTTATATGCCTCCTGTAACATATAACTTGAGTCCAGGATTTTATGGGGTGGTATTACTTTAGACCCAACACTAAATGGTTATGCTAGTGCTGCTAATTTTAATTCTACTTTTTTTAATCATGATTTGAATATTACTTATTCTACTAGAATTACAGATAAATTGTCTTCTGTAACACAAATGGGATATTCAGAGCAATATGAAAAAGGTCAATATATTTTAGCACAGAGCAGAGGTTTATTACCTGGCATTTCTACTGCTACTGGTGGTAGTACATTATTACCAAATTCAGATGGAAGAAGCGAACGTTCTATAAGAGGTTTTTTATACAACAAAACTTTAAATTCAACAATCAATTTTTTGTAACTGTTGCTGGCAGAATTGATGGATCAAGCGTATTCGCCAAGAATAATAGAAATTTCTTTTACCCTAAAGTAAGTGGTAACTATATTATTTCAGAAACCGAATATTTTAAGAAATCGTCATTAGCTAAATATGTTAACTCGTTTAAAATACGTGCTGCATATGGTGAAAGTGGAAATTTAACAGGTATTGGAGCTTATGACAGATTTAATATTTATAATGTGTCTCCATTTTTGGGTAGAACTGGTTTAACTTCTCCTTCAACAACAATAAGTTCTGATTTAAAACCAGAGCGTCAGAAGGAATTAGAAATTGGTACCGATTTAGTAATGCTCGACAATCGTTTAACTTTTACTTTTAATTATTACAATAAAAAAGTAACAGATTTATTGGTTCCAAATATTACCAATGCACCAAGTTCTGGTTTCCCTACTGCAAGTAAAAATGTAGGTACATTAAGCAATAAAGGATTTGAAATATTGGTTACCGCAGTACCTGTTAAAACCAAAGACTTTAGATGGGATATTACTGCCAACTATAACAGAAACCAAAACAGGGTTGAAGATTTAGGTGTGCCATTTATTTCATTCTCAACTGGAACTGGTGCTGTTTTCGCATTGATTCCTGGATATGATGC
>Ga0105052_10006817_pt1 | contig 11440 bp, 10 predicted proteins | sample FRY03_FD_78094 | JGI IMG/M metagenome (GOLD analysis project Ga0105052, IMG submission 78094) | Freshwater microbial communities from Lake Fryxell liftoff mats and glacier meltwater in Antarctica - FRY-03 | ecosystem: Environmental > Aquatic > Freshwater > Ice > Glacier meltwater ... | reverse complement strand
CATTGATCACAAGCGTGGTCAGACGTTTGTACGGTTTCAAGTGCATGCGCGCGCATGTGTTTGATGCAATCGGTAATCCACTCGACGTGTTGTTCAATGGCCGGTGGCAGATTACAAAGCACCGACGGGCTACCTGGTCCGGTGATGGTGAAAAGATTGGGATAGCCTGGTATCTGTAAACCAAGATAAGTGCGAGGGCCTGCTTGCCAATCGTCTCTGAGTTTGCGACCACTCGAGCCCTCGATGTTTAGCTTGAGCAACGACCCTGTCATCGCGTCAAACCCTGTCGCAAAAACAATGATGTCTAGTGAGTATGTTTTGTCAGTTGTTTTAATGCCGGCTGGAACAATTTCCTGCATCGGTGCATCTCGCAGACTCACCAGTGAGACATTGTCTCGGTTAAATGTGTCAAAGTAGTTTGAATCGATTGGTGGTCGCTTTGCGGCGAAGGGGTGATCAATTTCAGCTAAGATCTCAGCCTTAACAGGATCTTTGATCAGTTGTCTGATCTTCTTCTGAATAAATTCAGCTGCTGTTTTATTTGCATCATTGCTAGTCAGTAGGTCTTCAAATGCCGCCCTAAATTGAAGCCCGCCTTTTTGCCAAGCCGCTTCGTAGATTTGCTCGATTTTATCGGTAGGCGTTTCGACGGCCTTGCGCGCTTCAATACGAAACGGGTGCCCATTGCCATTGGTCGTCATTATTTCGTAGATCTCGTCGGCGTGCGCCTTGGCGTATTTCTTAAACTCGTCAGTCAATGGCGCATTGTTGGCTGGCAAGCTGTAATTGGCGGTGCGTTGGAAAACAGTGACATGATCGGCTTCATTGGCGATGACAGGGATGGCTTGGATGCCTGTCGACCCGGTTCCAATAACACCAACATGCTTGCCTTTGAAGTCCACGCCTTCGTGTGGCCACGCACCCGTGTGAAACCATTGGCCCGCGAAGCTATCAAGTCCTGGGGTGTTGGGAACGTTTGCCGAAGACAGGCAGCCCACGGCGGTAATCAAGAACTGCGCCCGGAGTGTTTCACCACCTTCGGTTTGAACGACCCACTGATTATTGGCCTCATCAAAACGAGCACTGGTGACTCGGGTGTCAAATGAGATGTCGCATCGCAAATCAAACTTGTCAGCAACATGATTGAGGTAGCGCAGGATTTCTGGTTGTTGTGGATAACGCTCAGACCACTCCCACTCTTGCACCAATTCTTTTGAGAAGTAGTACATGTAAGAGTGGCTTTCCGAGTCGCAGCGTGCGCCGGGGTAGCGATTCCAAAACCAAGTGCCACCAACACCAGAGCCCGCTTCGAGGATGCGCGTGCGCATGCCAAGTTTGTCGCGCAAGCTAATCAATTGGTACATCCCGGCGAATCCTGCGCCAATGACGATCGCGTCCAGCGTATTTGTGTTGTGCATAGCTAACCCAAGACTCCAAGGTTTAAGGTGGGCGGTTTCAAGTGTGAAGTGCAACAAGCCGGCGGTAATATTCGTCGGCATTAAATGTATCAGGTAAAAAGAGTTCAGCAGGGCATTTGAATCCGAGGCTTTTTCGAGGCCTCGTGTTTAACGCCCAAGCGACTGAATCTAACACATCCTGACTGAATGCTGATAGGTCGATTCCTTTGGGTAAATACTGTCGCAGCAATCCGTTGGTGTTTTCATTGATTCCCCGCTGCCAAGGGCTATGCGGATCAGCGGAATACACTTTGACGCCTGTGCGCTCTGAGAGCTTTTCATGTTGAGACATTTCCTTGCCCTGATCGTAAGTCATCGACAATCGGCGTTGAACGTCAATTCGATTCAGCACTGTGCTGAAACCCTCAACAGCGGCTTGCGCACCACCGTCTGCCACTTTGGCCAAGGTCACAAACAAGCTCGTTCGTTCAACAAGCGTGCCAACAGCAGATGCGTTGCCACGACCTTTGATCAAGTCCCCCTCCCAGTGGCCAGGAATTACCCGGTCATCCACTTCTGGCGGTCGTTGGTGAATGCTGACCATATTAGGGATTTCGCCACGGCGATCTTCACCACGCGCACGTGGACGACGAGCTTTGCGCGCTTGCCTAAGCGTTGCAAGCAATTCTGTACGCAATTCACCACGCGGCATGGCATAAAGCGCCGTGTAGATGGTTTCGTGACTGACACGCATCGAGAGCTCATCAGGGTACATACGTTGCAGTATGCCCGCGATCTGCCCCGGAGAGTACCTCTGTTTGAGCAACTTCTGGACTTGAGCCCACAGGAAACCGTCAGACGCCAACAGCGGGGGGTTGCGACCACTCGAGCGAGCCACGCGAGCCTGTTGTTGAGCAAGAACAGCTCGGTAACCACCGGCCAAAGCGGACCTGCCAGGCCTAAAAGCCTGTGCCTGAGGACTACACCACTGGTTACGAGCCAGCTCTCGACTTATGGAGCTCGCGCTTCGGCCCAAGCTAAGCGCAATGGCCCGTATGGTGCTTCCTTTCTCAAGGCTCAGCTGAATCAAAATTCGCTCTTCACAATTAAGTTACTTGTATTTGGTTTTCATCGCAACACAGTACCTCAAGGTTAGTGTTGCACTTCACTTTTGAACTCAACGTGTTTGTTTCAAATGTTTTTTATTTTTATAGCGTTTGGTTGGGCTCGTGACTTGACCCAAAAGAATTAAGGTTCTCTTTTCCTTGTTTACTTTTTATGCGCACCTGTGTCAATGGGGCGCGGCCAATGGCACTTTTTTTTAGAGGGAATGCATAGGTCACTGCTGGTCATCGATGCATTAGCTCATGTAGACGCCACCATTCACGTCAAGCGTGGCACCCGCCATGTAATTGGAGCCGGGGCTGAGTAAAAAGGCGATCGGTAGAGCTATTTCATTAACGGTTGCCATTCGGCCCAGAGGAATTGAGTGCAGATCAAAGGGTTGGCCATCAGTCATGGCGGTGTCGGTTGCGCCAGGGCAGATGGCATTGATTTGCACACCCGCTGGCGCCCCCTTCCTGGCCAGCCATTTCACCATGGCACTGACGCCACCCTTGGCTGCGACATAGTGCGGGCTTGCTCGTAAGCCGCCACTGCGCGCAGCTACTGAACTGATAATGACAATTTTCCCGCTGCCTCGTTGAATCATGCCGGGTAGGACTGCGCGCGTGAGATGGACGACGCTTTTGACATTGATGTCGATGACAGTGTCGAACACCGCATCCCAGTTGTCGTCGTCCCAGCTGTCCCAGGGACAAAACCCAGCATTAATCACCACCCCGTCAGGAATGCCGATGTCTTGAATCAGGCGCTCGGTAGCCTCGCGGTCACGAACATCAAAGGCAACTGTTTGGCAATCTGCCCCAGATTGCCTGAGTGTGGTGGCCAATGGATGTGGTTCTTGGCGATCAGCCAAGATCAGCCCGGCCCCGAGTGCGGCACACACGTGAGCTGTTTGTCCACCAATGCCACCACCGGCGCCGGTGATGAGTATTGTTTTGTTGGCCAAAGAAAAGGGGTTTGAAGCCATATTTGCCATGCGCCTGTCTCCACACGTTTATCGACACTTGTATCAACAGTGACCGTTATTTCTGTTGCCTTTAGGTCTGTCGTAGCTCAACCAAAATAGATTCAGCCACATCTTGGCGTATGGTCTTGGCATCGGTCATGCGCAGCGCCACTCGTGCAATTTCATCACCAACCGCACCAGCGGCGATGGCGATATTTTGTGCATGTAGGGCCATGTGCCCTTGCTGAATGCCAACCGTGGAAAGCGCTTTGAGCGCGCCAAAATTTTGTGCCAGTCCCACAGCTGCAGCAATACCTGACAGTCGAGCCGCGCTGGTGACGCCCAAGATTTTTAGACAAGCTTGTGCGGTGGGGTGTACTTTAGTCGCACCACCGACCATGCCCAGCGCCATGGGTAACTCAATGCTGCCTGCCAGATCGCCTTGCGGCGTGACCTCGTAATGGCTTAGGCTGCGATATCGACCGGTGCGCGCGGCAAAGGCATGTGCGCCAGCTTCAATCGCCCTAGTGTCATTGCCTGTGGCTAATGTGACGGCACTAACCCCGTTCATAATGCCTTTATTGTGAGTGGCGGCGCGGTAAGGGTCAGCGTCGGCGAAATCGGCCGCTGCGATGATCCCTTGTACAATGTCTGAGCCGCCGATTGCCTCGGCTTTCCAAACAGCCCGTGCGCGAGCGACTCGTCGGTCGGCCAGATTAGACAGGATACGCAAGTGGTGTTTGCCACCCGTCCATTCGCTCAGTCTTGGCGCCAGTGTCTCGGCCATGGTGTTCACCGCATTGGCACCCATGGCGTCGCGAGTGTCGACAATCAAGTGGACGATCACCATTGGACCTGAGCGGGTGTCAATAATCCGAACCTCTAGGTCTCTAAAGCCACCGCCAAGCTTAATCAATACAGGATCACAAGCATTGCAAATATCAGCGATCTCATCCTTTCGTTCAAGAACTTTTGCACGTGCTGTCCAAGGGTCTGTCAGACCGATGATCTGCACTTGCGCAATCATTTCGGTGCCGCTGAGGGATGTAAAGAACCCCCCGGTGTCTCGGCACTGTTTGGCAGTGTTTCCGACCGCTGCGATCACCGAGCTTTCTTCAGTGGCCATCGGGATGAGGATGTCTTGACCATCGATGATCATATTGGTCGCGATGCCAAGCGGAACGGTAAACCCACCAATGGCGTTTTCGACCAGACGATTGACAAGATCAAAAGGCAAGGCGCTCGAGTCTTTCAGCGTTTGAATGGTGGCGTCGTCCAATGCGCAGTGAGATTTCAGCAGATTGAGACGTTCGTCTTGGCCTAACTGGTAGAAGCCGCTCAAACGGGAGGAATTTTCCATCATGTCATCCTAAAGCACTAATTCGAACTCAGCAGTAATCGTGGCAGCCACAACACCACATTGGGGAATGCAAAGGCAAACGCAAGCCCCAGAAGTTGCAAGCAAACAAAAGGTGTGACTGATCTGTAAATATCACCCATGCTGATACTCGGCGGTGCAATGCCTTTTAAATAGAAGAGCGCGTACCCAAAGGGCGGTGTTAAAAAGCTGGTTTGCAAAGTAATGGCCACCAAAATCGCGAACCAAACCAACGTCTCGGAGCTGGTCAGGCCAAAATCAAGCGCAACCACGATCGGTGCAAACAGTGGCAGGGCGATGTAGCTGATCTCGATCCACTCTAAAAAGAAACCGAGTAAGAAGATGATCGACATGATGATGAAGATCGTCATGAATGGACCCGACGCAATCGACAACACAGCATCTTTCACCATGGCGTCGCCACCGATGCGCTTAAAAATCACCGAGAAGCAGGTGGCACCGATGGCTACCCAAAGAATCATGGATGTTGTCTTGCCAGTTTCATAAACGCAGTACTTGATGTTTGCCCAAGTGAGTTTTTTTGAGAAAGCCGCAATCACCATGGTGCCGGCAGCGCCAATGGCGGCCGCTTCTGTGGGCGTCGCAATACCCATCACAATTGAACCAAGGACACCCATGATCAGCAGCACTGGCGCAACCAAATCGCTTGCTAAGGCGAGCCAAAGGGGTCTGGAGTCGTTTGCATCAACCACGCCAGCAGGTGCTTTGTGTGGAAAGAAAAAAGCAATAGCGATAATGTAGATGATGTAAAGAACGCCGAGAAGTAAACCTGGGAAAACAGCACCAAGGAATAAGTCACCCACGGAGATGCCCAGAATATCGCCAACCAGTACCAACATGATGGATGGTGGAATAAGGATGCCCAGTGTGCCAGACGCACAAATCAATCCAGCGGCTAAGCCCTTGTCATATTTTTGTTTGAGCATGACGGGTAAGGCGAGGACACCAAGCAAAACCACCGAGGCGCCAACGATCCCGGTTGATGCCGCCATGACAATGCCCAGCAGTGCCACCGAAATGGCTAAACCACCGCGCATTCCCGCGAATAGCCTTTCAAGTGACAGTAGAAGCTTTCGGGCAGCATCTGATTTGTCGAGCATCAAACCCATAAAAATGAAAAGGGGGACGGCAAGCAGCAACCAGTTCGATAGCGTCCCACTGAAGATACGGTTAACAACCGTACCCAGGAACATGATGTTTATACCGCCAAAAAAGCTAAATAAGATGCCGAGTCCAGCGAGCAACAAAGCGACGGGATAGCCTGAAAATATACCCGCGATTAACGCGAGCATCATCATGATTGGCAAAAAATAATCGCCCACGAATCACCTCGAAATATCAGTTGGTGGCGGAGTTATCGCCGCTAGTGGGACCAGGTTTGCTCAACAAAAACCCAATGTTGCGCAGTACACGACCAAAGCCTGTTAAGAAAAGTAGGCCCAGACCGATTGGCACAAAAGACTTCACCAAATAACGATCGATCAGGCCGCCGTAATCGGACTGTTCGTTCGATCGAATCGACATATCGACAAACCGAATAGAGAGCCACGCCACAATGGCACAAAAAGGCAGCAGCAGAATCAGATCACCGAGGGTGTCAATCGTTGCACGCCACTTTGGACTGACTTTGGCATACATCATGTCAACTCGGACGTGTCTGTCTTGCTCCAAAGTGTATGCCCCGCCTAGCATAACCATGACGGCGAAGAGATGCCATTGCAACTCAGTTAATCCAATAATGCTCAGTTGATTGCCAAGCAATAAGATGGATTGGTCCCACGCTGCGAGCTGGGACAGGCGGATCATCCCGCCTAAGACAGCAGCCAACACGCAAACAATGATCGGCAAGATCAGCCAAGAGCTGATTCGGCCGGGCCAAGCGCCTACTACCATTAGCACTTGCCCCAACCGTTGCAGAGCATTTCGTGGAAGTCCGGCGGCTTCAGTCGCCGGACTTGTTACGAAGTCTGTCATGCTTAGTTGGTGCTCAGACTCTGCAGGTTATGCCACTGATTCACACTATTCATATAATTCAGCAGTGACTCGTAAGCTTCCTTGAATATTGGATCGTTTTTGGCTTCTGCTTCAAGAACTTTGGCTGACTCCGCTTGGAGGGCTTTCATCACTTGAGGTGGGAAACGTTTGATTTCAGTACCACTGGCTTTGAACTTTTCAAGAACTGGCATTTGTGCGGCAGGTGCTACTGACATGGTGTAGACAATGTTTGCCATACAGGCCACTTCAAGTTGCTCTTTCTCAAGGGCAGTGAACTTGTTGTAGACGCCTTTGTTGATGATCAGCGAGTTCCAGCTGGCTGGCTGGTGCCATCCTGGGAAGTAGTAATACTTGGCAACGTTTTGGAAACCGAGCGATTGATCAATAATTGGCAAAGAGAATTCTGTGGCTTCAATACGACCACGCTCCAAAGCCACAAAGATTTCGCCGCCTGCGATCAATTGTGTTGAGGCCCCCAAGTTATTGAGAACTTTGCCACCCAGACCTGAAATTCGCATCTTCAGGCCCTTGAAATCGTCAGTCGACTTGATTTCTTTGTTGAACCACCCACCCGATTCTGGAGCCGTTAAGTGACATGGAAAAACTTCTACGTTAAATGGATCGTAGGCCTTTTGAAGAATCTGACGGCCACCGCCTTCCCACATCCACCCCAAAAATACTTCAGGTGTTGGGCCAAATGGCATCGCACCCATTAGAGCGGTGACAGGTACGGTGCCGCCCCAATAACCAATCCAGTCCCAACCGGCTTGCACAGCGCCCGTGCTGACAGCGTTGAACACTTCAAGCGGCGGTACCAATTCACCCGCGCCATAAACCTTGAGATTGAGTTTGCCGCCAGATACTTCGGACAAGAGCTTGGATAGATTCTCAGCGCCTTCACCCAAGAAGACCATATTTTTAGGAAAAGTACTTGCGACATCAATGGTTTTCGATGCAAATGCTGGTTCAGGTTGAACCGTGAACAGCAACGCTGTGGCTGCTGCGGTAGTTAGTAATTTTTTCATTGTCTTCCTCATTTCCTTCAGTGGCAGTCGGAGTCCTTCAAGACTATTGAGATACAAGTTAAAGTGGGTTTAGTCACAACCGTTATCTTAAAAATTCCTTCGGGCGTTTTGACATTTCAAAGGCTTGTGGTTTATATTTTCTAACCAGCCAGTTGATTATTTCGATAAGACCATGTGAAGTCAACGCATTGCTTATTAACTTAGGGAAATCACTCAAGGAATCGGTGCAACGGAACAGGTGCGATTTCCTGTGTGAGCATTTGACGCTCAGGGTGGCAAGGATCAAATGCCCAATTGTGGTTCGCGGGCAAGGGCTCATGTGCCCGCTTGCCGCGGACTTAAATCAGTGCTTGGGTGTGACCGTCAACCACGAGTTCTTGGCCGGAGACGTTGTGTGCCGCGTCGCTAGCAGCAAAGAGCGCCATGTTGGCAACGTCGCGTGCAGGGATCAGTCGACCCAGTACCGCTTGCTCTTCGTGCCGTTTGGTTAATGCATCCTCAGGAACGTTCAAGGTTTTGGCTTTGGCGGCGATCACTGCCCGAATCCGCGGACCATCGACAGCGCCAGGCAAGATGGCGTTGACGCGCACACCAAACGCGCCAAGCTCGATGGCAAGCGACTTTGTGAAACCAATCACGGCCCACTTAGACGCAGAATAAGGCGTGCGTCCGGCAAAACCCAAGTGACCCGCTGCAGAAGAGAGATTTAATATCACGCCGTGAGCCGAAATCTTCAGTAAAGGGACAGCCTCTCGGGCGCAGAGAAACTGGCTGGTAATGTTGACCGCTAGCGTCTGATCCCAATCGGCTTTACTCAAAGACTCTACCGGCCCAGTTGGCCCCGCAATGCCAGCGTTATTGATGAGGACGTCCAAGCCACTAAATATTGCTTTGGCATGGGCAAACAAGTTTTTTACGCTCGCCTCATCGGCCACGTTTGCTTTGAAGGTGACCACATCGGGCAGCTCGCGCTTAACAGTGGCCAGCGCGGCTTCATCGATATCGCAGACCATGACGCGGCAGCCAGCGCCACTAAAAACACGGGTTATTTCAAGGCCAATGCCACTGGCACCGGCTGTGATTAATACGCGTCGACCTTTCATACTGATATCTGCAAACATCGTGCTATCTCCTTGAATGCAATGCGGTTTTTGTTATCAGTATTGCTGTGTAACGGGAAATAAGACTTGTCAGTTTTGACAGGCGACCAGCGACGGTTGCCGCTCACCCCCGCCTAAAACCATCGGGGTTATTGGGCTGTGCCAAGTATTAAGTCAGCGGCTTTCTCAGCAATCATCATGGTCGGTGCCCCGGTGTTACCCGAGGGCATATTGGGCATAATGGAGGCATCCACCACCCGGAGGTTTTGTAGACCAATCACGCGTAATGAGGCGTCGACCACTGAGGCTGGATCGCTTGCTGGTCCCATGCGGCAGGTGCCCATAAAATGCCAAGCCGTGCCGCCACGTTCGCGCGCACAAGCCAAAAGTTCTTCGTCACTGGTGGCACAAGCGGGTGGAAAGTCATCGCCGTCAATGTAGGGCGACAGGGCCTTGCTGTGCAAATATTGGCGAGCCAGACGCAAACTGTCGATGGCGACTTGGCGATCGCCTTCGTGTTCTAGGTAGTTGGGCTGCACTTGCGGCAATACCGTCGCGTCGGGCGACTGTATCCGGACATGGCCACGGCTTTTGGGGCGCGTGTTGTAGACGCCCAAGGTCATGCCCTCGAAATTATTGAGCTGGCCGGCAATGCCTGCCGCATAGCTGCCTGGGGAAAAGTGAAATTGCAAATCGGGCTCGCTAACGCTGGCTGAAGAGCGCTCAAACGCAAAACACACCGAGGGGCTGATGGCTAAGATGCTGGGCCGACGCAATAACCAAAGCAGTACTTGTCCAGCCAGCGGTAGTCCGCGTGCGACCGAGTTCAAAGTCTTGATGCCTTTGACGCGCGCCACTGAGCGAACCATATAGTGATCTTGGAAATTCTCACCCACTCCTTTGATTTCATGCACGGGATTTATGCCGTATTGCGCCAACAATTCGGTTGGGCCGACACCTGACAACTGCAATAACTTTGGTGTGTTGGCCGCCCCAGCGCTGAGAATGACCTCACGCCGTGCTTGAAGGGTTTCAATCTGGTTGGTCCCGGCCCGTTTGAAACGAATCCCGGTTGCGCGTTTGCCGTCAAAGGTCACAGCCAACACCTGTGCGTGGGTGAGGACCTGTAAATTGGGCCGGTTTTTAGCCGGTTTTAAAAAGGCTTGGGCAGCGCTAACGCGCCGACCTTTGTGAATCCATCGCTGGTAGTAGCCCGCGCCGCGCTGACTGGCCGCGTTGTAATCAATGTGGCTTGGCAACCCATGCTCGGCAGCGCCCTCAATGAATGCGTCGCAAAGAGGGTGGCGCCAGTCGCAGTCGGTAATGGGCAGCATGCCTTGACTACCACGATAGTGCGGGTCGTGTTCTCCCAAGCGTTGCTCGGTTTTTTTGAAGTAGGGCAACACATCAGCGTAGGACCATCCCGCATTACCAAGCGCGGCCCAAGCGTCATAGTCCGAAGCAATACCGCGCGTGTAATTAAAGCCGTTTATAGAACTTGATCCACCCAAGGTGCGACCCATGCGGGTGATGACTCGGCGGCCGAGCGTTTGGGCTGACGGCTCGGTCTGAAAATCCCAGGTGTACGCGGGGTCGTGGCCTACTTTGATAAAGCCCGCCGGAATGTGAATGTAGGGATTTCGGTCCGCAGGGCCCGCTTCAATTAAGCACACCGAGACCGTAGGATCGGCCGATAGCCGATTCGCCAAAAGGCAACCCGCGGCGCCTGCGCCCACCACAATAAAGTCTACTTGTTGATTCACGACCTGTTGGTTCATGACCATGTCATCCGTATAAGGCAGTCTTAACTTTCTAACACACGGCGAGAATACCTGAAAGCTTGAGTAGCGGATGGTGAATATTTAACCACCGAGAGGGATGAAGTCCCTCCAAAAAGATTTGCCACTATCCCAAGCGCCGCGATGATGTGCTTGGTGCGCACGACCCCTGGGGCAGGCGGCGGCGGTGTGCTGTCAGTCCTTGACGCGAGCAGTATTTGTTGCGATGCTAACGAAAAGGATTATGTCACCCAACAAGGCATAAGAAAAAGAAATCGCAGTCATAAGTGGTTGTTTTGGAGTGAAGTGCACGTAATTGCGTGCCGCCAATCGAGGCTAGACCGCTGTCACCGTGACGCGCGTGGTCTGTTGAGAAACGGGTGTGCACAGACCCAAGCAAAAAAGGAGTGAGGGATGTCTTTCCATCGATTGACCGAAGAGCAAATCATGATCCGCGACATGGCACGCGACTTTGCGCGCCGTGAGCTCGCGCCACGCAGCGAGAAGTGGGATCAAGAGGGCTGGGTTGACGAGGCTGTGCTGACTCAGATGGGTGAGTTGGGTTTGATGGGCATGACGGTGCCGCAAGATTGGGGTGGCGCTGAGGTTGATTTTGTGTCGTATGCCTTGGCAGTTGAAGAAATTTCAGCGGGCGATGGGGCCGTCGGGGCCATT
>Ga0105052_10006814_pt1 | contig 11445 bp, 6 predicted proteins | sample FRY03_FD_78094 | JGI IMG/M metagenome (GOLD analysis project Ga0105052, IMG submission 78094) | Freshwater microbial communities from Lake Fryxell liftoff mats and glacier meltwater in Antarctica - FRY-03 | ecosystem: Environmental > Aquatic > Freshwater > Ice > Glacier meltwater ... | reverse complement strand
GGCGATGGTGTCGATGGTGTTGACAGAGTCGATGGTGGCGGCAGTGGCGGCGACGGCGGCGACGGTGGCGGTGGCGGCGACGGTGGCGGTGGCGGCGGCGGTGGCGGGGGCGGCGACGGCGGCGGTGGCGGCGACGGTGGCGACGGTGGCTGTAACGGCGATGGTGGCTGCGGTGGCGACGGAACATAACGGCTTTGACGGTGGCAGCATCATCTCCTTGCGAGACAATATCTCCTCGGTTGCGTCAAGTTCCCACACGGACTGCCCGTTCGCCGTACACAGCAGGTAAAAAAAGCCGTGTGTTCTGGAGTAGCGGCGGATCCAGCCAAGACGGTGGTAGACTTCATGAGCATGAACAGGCATATCGGTAAAGACAAAACACGATTTCGTGCCTGTTTTCTTGTGTTTTTGGCTCTCTGGGAAACTCGAGCACTTTATAGGCAAAATAAATGCATTCCCCGGAAAATTCTATTTCGGGCCAATTTCAAGCATACTCACACTGCAGCAGTAGCCGCAGCAGCCGCTATGCCGCATCAGATCGTATGGTGCAGACTGTCATGTCGCATCGGAGGTCATCCATGTCGTCACACTCCTCAGTTCCGGCCATTATACCATCACCGCAGATTGTGCTGCACGGTGGGTCAACATAATAACCTTCCAAAAGCATGCATGATGAGTCTGTGCAACAAGCAGCGGTGGCAGTATTGGCCGCACTTGCGTCACACTGCTCGCCGAAATCCACAAAATTGTTGTTGCAAAACGTCACAGGAACCGTTTGTGATGCAGACACGCAGTGTGCGTCGCGTTCTGCTGTACAGGCGTTGTGGCTGACCCCGGGTGCACAATTCAAGGTCGACACCGGAGTGCAAGATTCGCACTGCAGCGTGAGAATACTGCGGAATTCGATGCCTGGCATGCAGTATCTGCATCGCAGCGGGTCGTGTGGAACTGGGTACGCCTGAACCGTGAAATCCCCCATTATCAACGCCCTTGCAGAGCTTTGACAGTTGCCGAGTGAGAGGACATACGGCGACTCGCGGAGATTGATGTTGCGGATGTCTTGTTGCACTTTGCCAAAGGACGAAGAATGCCCTTGGACTCCCGACAGCCACAGAACCGCGACGCCGTTGCTAGACGGAATCGGGTACAACACCGTCCGATTGGCAAAGTCTGCGTACACACTACTGCCCATTGCCTCTGCCACCAAGGCATAAAACACGCGGATACTGGCGTGTTGCATGACGGAGGCATGCGTGCGTATGAGCGCTGCGTTCACAGCAAAGACGGGTTCGATCTCGAGTGCAAAGCGGGCTCGCAGCAGCATGAGCGTCGTCGAATTCAGGTTGATGGTGTTGGTAATGGCCTCTGTGCACCGGCATACCGGGTTGTGCGCAAAGTCAGCACGTGTACCCACTACACGCAACACAGCAGCAAGGCAGTGCGCGCACGGGTGCTGGCAATGCTGCATGCACTGGACTTACCCACGGTGGTCAAGCGGTCCATTGCGAGGTAGCAGACAGCGACATCTACATTGTTGGGGTGCAAGTCGTCGGCAATGCGTAGCATGGTATCGCAAAAAATGTAACGCACAATCGACGCGTAAAAGGTGGGATTGTGCTGCGAGTGCGAGCGAATTGCCGACCAGGTGTCGTACGTGTGCGACACAAGCGACAGAATATCGAGGAAAAACTCATGGTTGAGGGTGATGCTGTACTGGATCCGATTCTGAGACGACACCACATCGAGGGACGACTGCACCAGTTTGTGTTGGAATATACGCATCACCGCCTGCAACACGGCGTCAGACTTGATGTTGTTAGAAAAGACCACAAACACCAAGCTGCACGCGTCAAAGTGCAACTCGCGACTCGAAAACACCGGCGTGAATTCCGAGAAGCAGTCGACCACCGTGCCCTGCAGGCTCTGCCGCGCATCGGAGGACCCATTTGACCGGTTGGACAGCGACAATGACGCCGCTGCTGCGGGACACGCAAGGCATCCCCGCACGCTTCTCTGCCCCAGAGACGGTCCGAACGTGCCGACAGGACACGGGAGGGGGCCGTTGCTATTTTGTCCGGCGGGGCAGAAATGTCCAACGGGGCAAGTTAAACAAGTCGACCCTCGGTCGTTAATGTCGTTCCCTCCTTGCTGCTGTCGGTAAAATCCTGAAACACAAACGCACGCCGACACCCGCGCCAGCAAGACCGTCAGAGAAAACATGGTTTGAAGCGACACAAACATGTTGGTGGGACACGCCGTGCATATGTTGTCCATGGATTCGTAGTGTGTGTTGGCGCACAGACATTGTAGCGCAAATGGCGCGACAGGGCTTGTCATGAGGTTGCGGTCCGACTGTTTGCAAAAGCAACCACTGAGGCTGGGTGTGCCTGGGTGTGAGGTGGTCTGATGAGGACACTGCAAGAGAGTCTGCTGCACCTTGGCCACGGTTTCCTGCGGACAGTAATGCCCAGCAGGACAAGCCACACACTGCATGGCGCCCGCTTGGGTCGCCATCTCGTCGTAAAAGCCGGCCTCGCACACGCAGGCGTCGTGTCGATGGTTCACGACTTGTTTGGATGCCGTATCACAGAGCGCAGGCACTCCACCTGACCCTACAGTACAGACCTCATCCATCACACAGGGCACGCACTCATACGCCGTGCTGTGGCCCGGGTTCCGCGCTGTCTTGTACCCTCCGTCACATACGCACTGCGAGATGGAAATGCTTTGCGTGTGCAATGTGGTGTGACGAGCTGGACACTTGACGAGTCCGCTCGGGCCCGTGAAGGAGCCCAAGGGGGCTTCGATGCACGTGGGTTGCATGTCTTGTGATACGACACCGTTGGCAACCACAGGCACGGGCTCGAAGAATCCCGGCCAGCAGCGGCAAAAGCCACTATCTCTTGCCATATCTACGACCGTACTCGTGTTTTCGCGGCACGTCCTCACACGAGACAGGGTGCAATAGAACGGTCTGCGGCATCCCGTGCATACCTGTATCGCAGCAGTAGCGCTTGCAGCTGTGTCGTCTTTGTTGGTGTGAGACTCAGAGTAGTAGCCCGGATTACAGACACAGTCAGACACATGCGCCGCACCCAGCGTGTGCGAGGTGAGCGGATTGTGCGGGCATGCATGGCCTCGGCTGTGGTAGCAAAATTCGTGCTGCCCACACATTTCGCATCCTCCACCACCGCTACTTAAACGGAACCCAGGCGCACACTTGGACGCATTGGAGTCGGGAGCAGTAACCGCACTGCATATCTCTGCATTGCCACACCGCACACAATCGTCGCCACGTGCTGCATGTGCGCCGTCACGAAATGGCAGCAGGCCCGCATGCACTCGTGCCCGGTACCCAGGTCGGCACACACATTGGAAAAAGGAATCGGCGTGCGCCCATGCGCCGTGGGCACACGGAACATACTCGAGGGCAATGATGCCAAAGGAGTGTCCGTCCGTATCCTCGAAAAACAGCATGGATGACGACTCCTGGAACAAATCACGGTACGAAACACGTTGAGTGGATGTCAGCAACACCAGCTGCGCCCCGTGTGGAGTGTGGTGCGTGATGCCCCCATTGCAGGGAGTTGTTGACATGGTAGCGCCAGTGGTTGCGGCTGTCGCATTCGGGGACGTCTGCCAATCAGAGAGGTCGACACGCGCCACCTCCATGCCGAACTCGGTACCCGATTGATCTGCTGGGCCGGCAGGGTCGCATACCGCTACGTATTGCTGCTCTGTGTCTAGCTTCAGTGTGGATGGGCGCACGAGCTGTAATAGTGTGGACTTGTTGCTCTGAAACTGTGACGTTGTGACTTTTGCCGACAGTAGGTCGAGTTTGATCAAATCGTGGAACGGCTGTCGCACACTGATGTTCTGGCCAATCTCCGCCAACCGCGCGGTAATCTCTTCCTCGTCGCTTGCTTGGAACGCCACGACAGAAAAGAAGCTCGGCACGGCCAGTACTGTATAGTAGCTGCTCGACACAAATTGCCACATCTGTGTCCACACTTGTCCCACCGTGGACAGCTTATGCTTGCTGCGGTCCATCAACGTTTCAAAGTGACCTCGCAGTACCAGCCCGTGTGGTACGTCGATGAACATAACATAGATTGATACTGGCACTGTGGCCACGGTGTCTGCCAACGATGCTGCTGCGGTGCCGAAATCCACCCACCCCAGAATCATTTCCGTGCTGCGGGGCTGCATCGAGACGGAGGCAGTAGTGTCGAGAATCGGCAGCGATGAAGTCACAATGCCTGCATTGTGCTGGCCTGCGAGTCGCACAAATAAATGCACATCGACACTCACACGATCGCTGTCAAAGACAAGCACGGTGCCCAAAATGTCTGCTAACGGGCGGTGCTGCGCTCGAACCACAGAAAACATCGCATCCACTGTCATGTGCACACCACCAGAGAGCGTAAGGTCCTCTCGGACAATGACACCGCGTCCGCCGGCAAATTCTGCCCCCACGGGGCCACGCACTGACGGCATCTGGCATGCAAACCCTTGCGCTGCACCACCCAATCTTATCCGTGCCAGAGGGGCTACACAGAAGCACTCGTCAGCGTCGACGGCACCAATGTTAGAGGTGCTCGCTCCGAGCGGACAAGCCTGCACGGCCCCACCTCCAACGCAGTAGGAGCCCAGCGGACAAGGCGTACACTCGTGGGAAATGCCGTGAAGGAATTCGCCTCTCTTGCACTGTAACACCACAATGCCACGCGAACAACGGTGCCCACCCGGGCACTGCAGCAAAATTCCGCACGTCTGGTCTGTCGCAGACACGCACGCTCGACTGTAAAAATTCGAGCTGCTAATGTTGACGCAGAGTGCAGGGTCGTCTGGGTGTTTGTACGAGCCAGCTGCACACCGGCAAGCGTCTTGATTCGAATGTCCGTCGCCGTAGGTGCTCTGCTGCGGATGGCACGCGGTTCTTAGGTCTTCGTTGCAGTACGAGTCGCCAGGACACGTTTGACATTTGGTTTCAGCCGATATCACCGTTGCTGAGTTTGAGGTGGGGTTGCCGTAAAATTGACCCGGCGCACATTTGCTCGCGAAACCAAGAAGCTGTCCTGTAACGTCGCACAGAATTCTCTGGAAGCACGACGGCTCCGCGCAGCGCTCACTCGTGTAAAATTGTGATTTGACCACCGTCATACTCCTTTGCTCTTGCAGCAGTGCATTGATGTCGGGGTGCACGTGTTTCAGTATGTATCCTGTTGAGGCTTCGCAGTAGGCATCAGGGGTTGTCAGCGCAAGGAAGCGCCGCACGCCGTCGTGCGAGACACCCGACGCAACAGTTGGTTTTGAGTTGGGCGGGCATTCAAATTGCATATTCGCGTGGATCGGACAAAAGTGCCCATCTGTGCAGGCAACACATGCTGCTGCTTCAACTGTTGTGCGGAAAAAGCCATCCTCACAGCGACACTCGAAAAAAGTCGCCCTTTGCAAATCGACAATGAAGAGAGGGGTTTCATGCTCCCGCGGACACAGGGTACTTTTGAGTTTCTGTTCACACATGCCCGGTGTTACGGGCGCAACTGGAGTGTGCTGTACCTCGGCCCACAGACTGTACTGTGTTGCAGCGAGTCGCACTTTTCGTTCTTGATTATAGGTCGAGGGAACGAATGTCGTGTTGGACATACAGTACATCGTCGTCTGGGTTCCTGCGATACCAGCAACCATTGTGTCCCGTACGGCAAAGGACCCACGGTGCTGGTCGGTTTGCCGGCAGACATCTTGCACTGGTCGATATTCAGTGTACCCCGTGTACCGTGCAGCACAGGGGAGCACAGCGAGGGCCGACGCAACCATTGCAAAGCAAAAATACTGCATTTTGTGTGTGCCGCGGTGGTGCCCAACAACACCCCCGTGTATATACCGGGCCATGACACTGCACGTTGTTTAGACCAGACACGCGGCCACATAGTGGGCAACTCTTTTACACACGTGTTTTTTAATAAAATTCAAAGCATCACATCATGAGGCGGGCGCGCCACGCCAGCAACTAGGATTGGCCAATATGGTAGATGTCGACGTTGTTGCAGTGTAGAAAGGTTTCGATGAAGTTCTGCACGTAAAACGCACAGTCTGTCTTTGGGCACTTTAAACACCCCTGGGTATCGAATGCCAAGCTCGACGCATGCGGCGACGAGCAGTCGCAGTCGAGGGTCTTTTTACTGCTGTCGACCTTCCTCTTCTTGGACTGCCCTGCTGGATGTTCAGCGTGCATCACATCTCGCAGGTAATCCTCGCTCATGGCGTAGTATGCTGCGGCGATGTTACTTCCGTAGCACCTTGCTGCAAGAAGTCTTTGTTTCCGAGCTGAAGCCGTCGGAATTGCAGCTGGGGTAGCAGGCTACCAGTTTATGCGGTGCAAATGGTCCAACAAACACACGCGGACGCCTCCGTGCATGCGACACTCTGTCGCACTTCGTAGCGCATGCTGACGAGCACGAGGAGACGGTGCACAAAAGTCGTCGAAGCATGCATGGAGTGACGATTCTGACAGGCGGTTCACTACGACCAAGACCTCGTCGATTGGCCCATGTGCTTTCCCCCTTTCCCAGCTCTCGCACCACCGACTGGAGGGTCCAGCGACATGGCTTGCGGGACTACGGTTGCGTGTCCGGAAAATTCGTGAAGCTGGTGGCTGATATGCTTCATCGCCGTCTCGATTTGAGTGAAAACACCATCGTACTGTGCCCTCGAGGACAATAGGCTCTTGATGACGTCGACAAACTTTTGCACCTCGGCCAAGAAGTTGGCATTCACCGACACCATGCGGCTGGCTTTATCTTCGTGGTCCTTTGACAGCTTCGACATTGCAACGATGTGGTCGTCAGATTTCTCGTTCATTTTCTTGGTCATATCGAGCTTTACGTTCTCGTGGTCCTTATTGATCTTGCTCTTGGCCTTATGGTGTTCATCATCCTTGGCCTTCAACGCATCATCGTGAACAGACTTCATTTTTTCGAGCGCATCCTTGTTTGAAGCCCTCAAAAACAACAACGCAGTCTTGTTCGTCTTCATTGTAGCCGCATTCGCCTTCGTATTTGCTTCGATTTCGCCCAACATTTTGCCAGCGTGTGCTGCGGCTTTCATGGTGATCGCAGTCTGTGATTCCACCAAAGCCAACAACTCCTTGTTCAAATTGACAACCATTGTCCTGCGTGCTTCCAATCCTTGTGAAAGCATGTCGCCAGCCTGGCCGCTTTTTTTTTTGCTGTACATGTCATCAATTATCTTTTCCTCCTCTATGAGCTCGACTTCGAGCTTCTGGACCGTACTGCAGAAATGGTCCATTTTGCTCTTCTGCTGCATGGCCTCTGCGCAAATCTCTTCAGCGTTCGCATCAGCCATCGTCGGCTTCTTTGTGAGCACTCTCGGTCACAGCACTTATATAGCAAATGCCACATAAACATCGTGCAGAGTTGGAACACACGCCCCTCGACGCATTGGGGTCTTTTCGACAAATACAAGCACACAAAAACAAATAAAAATTCTCAAGCCCGGATGCTTGCTTTCTGTTTATTGCACATCTATTTCACTCCCCTACCCCTTTCGCCTCCCGACGTTGCACGTATGCATACAACCGCCACCTTACGCAAGCGACACGCCATCGGCATCAGGAGCATGGATGCTTCCGCGTGCACGCACCTCGTGGGACTCGCAAAGCACCAGTTTCGCTGCGTCCACATACACCACCGGAATCCACCCGCTGCTGGCATTGGCGGCTCGCAGTCGAGTGGACAAGAGCACATCGGCGACGTCCAACGTGAAACACGTGGAAAAATGGCACCCGCTGCGCTCGCGAAACTGTTCCACCACCTCTTCGTTGCGGAACTCGTCGCGAGTTTTTTTAAAGTCAAACGGCGCGTCGTGCAAAATACGCCACCACATGGGCATCTCCCCACGCGGGAACTCCACCTGCATGCGTCCACCCGACGACTCCACTTGCCGGAAAAAAACACGACACGCTTGCATAATCACCGGCACGTCCTCTACACGGCAGAATTTGATGTGCACAGTGCTGCTGATACTGCTGTTGGTAGTCCTACTATTTATGCCGCTTCCGCCGGCGTCACGGCCACCGCCAGCGGCCGCGCTGGTTGTCACTGTCCTTGTCGATGCCCCGCCCTTTCCGCCGTCCCATGGCGAGAACTTGCTGGACAATGCGGGCTCATCCGCAGCTGCAACTTGCACCGCCAAGACATAGAGCGAGTCGCTGAGACGCGTCATGACGGGCAAACTCCCGCCTACCGGTGCTCCCTGGTAGTGTCTACACAAATACGCGTTGATGTGCTTATGTAGCGCGTCCTGGTGGCGAGAAACCACCGAATGCTCTTTGGCAATGGTGCCTCTCAAAATTGGGCCCACGTTGCAGCACTTGATCAGCATGTTCTCGGCTGTCGCTGCGCCTTCAGGAGTGCTGCTGTGCTTCACCACCCGCAGAGTCAACATGCCGACTTGGTTTTCCCTCTTCTTGTGATGTTGCTCGGTACCAAAGGAGATGACGTTGCCAATTCCCACCTCGCGCATGTCCTGCTGCGTGTAATACGACACCATACACACACACACGATACGATCTGTCTTTTGTGTCGACTGGTATGATGACACCCAACAAGTTGGAAACCTGTCGCTTGTTAAGTACATTGCTCCCAAATTTAGAAACATTGCAGCTCCACACATTGTGCCGGCTGCACAGTGTAATAATTGCTGGGACCGTATACGAATGCATGTTGGTGCACGAGTGGTGCACAAATGGTATATAAGGGTTCGATTCGCTTTAGACTCTGCGCGCCTGCACTCTCTCTCTGTCTCAAAACTGGGTATGAAAATAAAAGTACCTACGCTGCCTTTTGTGTACGACAGCATCGGCGAAGGCAACTCGCCCAAGTCCCAGCGTGCTGTGGCGACGACGCTGCTGATGCCAGAAAACACAGTCGACGACGACTCTGTCGACGTTACACCGCCATCGCATCACACTTGCATTGAGCCGAGCAATTTTATGTCCATGGGGCCAGATTTCCAACGGTACCTAGATGAACTCGGGTCAGATGGAAGCTATCAATCATCATGCTCGTCGTCGCACAATGGTGCAGCGGGCCCCGATGGCAGGGCCGCGTACATGGATGCGGTCGATAGGCCTGTCCTCACATCGTATCTGGAGGAGCGGTGTGTTTTTTTCAAGCGGAGACTGGACGCCCTACTCCTCTGCGAGCAAAGCAAAGCCGGACAACCAGGACACGTCCAGAGATCGGCTGCATGTCTTGAAGAGGAATGGCGGCATCTCATCAACTGTCTTTGGCATATTCACCCCGTGGAGAACACAAAATACCAAAAATTCCCCTTGCTTCCTGTTGTATAAATGAATACACTAGTATGTTCTCCATTAATTGCAAATACAAGTTTTGCATTTATGAGTGTAAACAAGGGACGCTTACAAGTTCTGGAGCAACAGTGTGTTTGAAGTCAGATAAAAAAACTTTGTTTGTACAATATATATAAACACACGAAAAAATCAGGGTCTTTTGAACATCATAATCGGCTAACGATAAGTTGGTACTTAAACTGCGTATGTTGAGCAATAAGGGACACACTTGAATGATTTTATTTTTGACGTTCAAGCGGGGTGTCCAGGGTGCGGGTCGGCACAACAAGCGACGCACACTCTGTGGAGGGTTTGTTGTGTTTTTGGCGTGTGTGCTACATTGCGTGGCGGCTCGGTCCACATGTCTAAAGGGATGGCGAAACTTGAATGCAGCGTCAAACGTTGCTCGCACTTGCGGAGCGACGTCAAACATTGCGTGTCCTACTTGGATGCCACATACTTATGGAAATTTTCCTGCTTCACACGGAAATGACGGAAATCGAGACACCTTCGTTCACACTGAGCCAGATTTCGCAGCAACCGTGGCACATATTTTCAGGCTCGACTTTCAAAGGACACAACATGTCAATTATGTTGTGTTTTACAATCGCAAGGATTGTTGTGCAGAGCGAGCAAGTGGTGCGCAAATACGAATTGGGGCGAGTGAAGATTGGACACAAAACACTTGGTGTGCGACACTCACTTCTGATGCAATTCAAACATATACGTGCCAGTTGACAGGTCGATATATCTTTGTGGTGACTCCGGTGGATCAAGCACAATTACGCCGATCGTTAAATTTCGCAGAGTTGGAAGTGTACAGTAATTGCGAGGTGTGTCCAAGTGGACAGTTCGATTTTGACTTTCAACAGATGCTGACGACAGAGGTGCCATACATTGTGTCGGATGCCGCCAATTGGAACCCGACGACTGGGAAATTTGACAGTCTGTGCGGAAACAAAGCGTGTGCTGGCAGCACAGGGGTCCGTGTCACAGGAACGGTTAGCACTGGCATCTCTGCTGGTAATGGTGCTTCGGCACCGGTGCATTTCGTGCAAGGCACAACGGCCACAACAATGCAGTGGGGGGCGGGATCCATTCCTGAAGAATTTACTATATGCAGTGTCACGCGATACTCGGGGGCAACCCGAGGAAGAATTTTGAATGCACTGAATAATATTGAGGGTACCTGCGACTGGCTACATGGACATTGGCGTGAAGGCAACATTGCATATGCGGGATCCGCGTATTATGGCGGATCGGGTCCCTTTCTTCGGTATAGAATTCCAACCGAAACAGACTGGGTAGTGAGTTGTGGACGAAACAAAGCAGATACAAGCACAGATGGTGTCATTGTCAAAGGCATCACAGCTCGGAATAGCAATGGTGGTCAAGGGGAATGTGCTTTGGGAATCAATCATGCGGAACCCAGTGATTGGCAGCTCTCCAAGTTGTACATATGGGACAAGCATCTGTCGGACATAAACTTCCGGTTGGCTGCATCTGCTCTGTTTATCGCTCTTTCCACTGGTACCCCGGCGAGCACCTGTGCGGCACCAACATGGTGTAATGCAGGAACATATGCAAGATTTGCCAATCACGATGTATGCAATCCGGCGGCAGTCGTGCCGTCCGTTTCCATGCAGTCTTGTAGTAAAGACAGTGATTGCAGCTATGCTGGATGCCAACGTGTGGGGTCGAATTATGGCTGTTGGCCGAATGGATTTTGGGGTTGTTGTAGCGATAACAATTTAAAGTGTTGGCGGGGTTCGTCTTGGACTGACGCAGGTCATTGCCCGAGTCCACTTCCATGCATCAATAGTTGCTACCAATGTCCCAGCAATAGTGGTTCTACAGCTGGGAGCACTCTTATGACAGATTGCAAATGCAACGCGGGATCGACTGGCGGAGACGGACGCCATTGTAGCCGCTGCGAGGCTGGCAAATACAAAAATACAATCGGAAGTGCAGCGTGTATTGATTGCCCTGTAGGGAAGTTCTCGAATGCAGAGGTGACTGTGTGTTGTCCTCTCAATAGTGGGTCTGCCGCTGGAAGTGGTACTACG
>Ga0105052_10006812_pt1 | contig 11449 bp, 11 predicted proteins | sample FRY03_FD_78094 | JGI IMG/M metagenome (GOLD analysis project Ga0105052, IMG submission 78094) | Freshwater microbial communities from Lake Fryxell liftoff mats and glacier meltwater in Antarctica - FRY-03 | ecosystem: Environmental > Aquatic > Freshwater > Ice > Glacier meltwater ... | reverse complement strand
CAGAGGTGACGGCGTCGGTGATCAGAGCAACGGCGGTTTCGCGATGTGGGGTGCTGATCATGCGTCCTCGCCGCCCCCCCAGATCGCTGACGCCTTTTTTCTGAGAACCAGAAGTGCCGCGGTCTCGGCCAATGCGCGGTCCTTGCGGGCAAGCTCGCGCTCCAGATCCTTGATCCGCTTCTTTTCTTCCTTGGTCGCCTGACCTAGGCGCGCCGTGCTCGCACGGTCCCAGTCATTCGCCTGCTCGCAAGCCGATCGCCATGCCGTGATCTGCGCCGGATAGAGCCCACGCTTGCGGCAGTATTCGGCAAGATCGGCCTCGTTTAGCGCCGCCGTTTCCAACACCGCCGCAAACTTGTCGCGTGACGACCAGCCCTCGGGGCCAGCGTCCGCAGCGGGCAGAAGCTGACCCTTGCTGCGCGCCTCAGCCCGCCACTTGTGCAATGTGGCCTCGGAAATCCCTTCATCCTGCGAAAGCTGCCGAATGGCCAAGTTATTCGGCGGTAGCATCCGCTTCAGAACAGCCGATTTTCGTTCCGGTGAGTATCCCACGTCATTGTCCTATCCCGCCCTCCTGAAAATTAGAGAAAAGTAGAGCAGCGGACAACATCCCTGACAGAGGGGGTGGACGCTCTCCTCGTAGAGATGTTTCAACACCCGCTACCTTGGCACATTCGATGCCGCCGGGGGGCGTCCACCCCATCGCTTACTAAATGTCGTGCCGGGTAGCTGTTCCAGCTTCGGACAGGGACTGCTCAGATCATAAGACAAGAGGGGGCCAAGACCTGTTCGGCCTGTGCCGCCAGCGTGTTGAAACCGCGTTGCATGTCCGTGACGCCGGCAGCCAGCCAAACCCGCGTGTTGCTCGGTACCGGGATCAATGTGCCAGCCCCTCAACCATCGCCAGAACCGCCGATAGCGCAGTGGGACCCTCCACCAGAATGCGCCGGCAATCGTAAGCATGATGTCAATGCGCTGCGCTGTGACGGAACTTGTTAAAGGATTGCGCAAAATGGGTGCCGCTGGGGCGGCCGTCATGCCCGCAACCTCGATTGGAAGAAACGTTGTGCTCTCAGCCTTGGACAAATCCACGGCCTGATCCGCTGATGAAAATCGAGAAACGTGTAGCCACTTATGGATCAGATTGGTGTTCATTGCGTAGCGCCGGGCAACCTGCGCAACAGAGACCCCGGGAGCCCCCGCCTGCGTGCAGATCGATCGCTTCTCTTCGTCCGACCAAACCCGCTTCTTCTGGCCCTTCTTGCCCGCCATCACTCACCTCAAGATGTCCATTATCGATCGTGGACATCGGGCAGGCACTCTATCCTGCCGTCAGAGCGGGGACACTGGACGGATACCTTTTGCATTCCAATTCACAAAGATTACCTCAACAGTGGCTCGATGCCGAAGCGTGGTGGAGGATCGACATCAGAGCGGCATGATCCAATGGTCGCGGATTGGTAGTGGCACAAACGTCACGCTCTGCGCGCTCCGAAATTTCTGCGAAAGAGTACTCCGGAACACCAAGTGTCCCAAGGTTCTCTGGGACGCCAATGCGCTTCGACACTTCCAAGATGTGCGCTAAAAATGCATCGAAGCTGGGTGCCAAGCCGCATGCTACCGCAAGCACTGCAACCTTCTCTTCAATCACGGGCCGGTTGAAGCGCAGAACATGCGGCATTAGTACCGCGTTGGTAGCGCCGTGTGGTGTAGAGAAGAGTCCTCCGATCGCGTGGCTCAGCGCATGCATCGCACCCAAGCCCTTTGAAAAGGCGGTGGCACCCATGATCGCGGCCACCATCATCGATTCCCTGGCATGGAGATCAGTGCCGTCGGCCACAGCCTTTGGCAACCATTCGAGTGCGAGGCGCACCCCCTCAACAGAAATAGCATCAGCTATTGGATGAAAGGCCGGCGCGAACAGTGCCTCTAGATTGTGGCTCAGAGCATCCATTCCTGTTGCAGCGGTTAAATTGGGTGGGAGAGACAGTGTCAGCTCAGGATCAGCAATAACCAGCGTCGGCATGAGCGACTGGCTAACGACTGCGGCCTTTCTACGGTCCGCAGTCAGGGTAATCATGCTGCTCGCCTCTACTTCAGCACCCGTCCCAGCAGTTGTCGGCAAGGCGATTATAGGGATTGGGGAACGCTCGCCAAGGGCACCTGTCTGTGGCCAGGCGAATCGCTCGATCGCCCCCCCACAGCCGGCAATCAGAGCAATGGCTTTGCCGCAATCCAGCGCGCTGCCGCCGCCAAGCGCCACCACGCAGTCCGACTGATGCGCGTGAAAGGCTTCGACACCAGCATATACATCTGTGTCAGTCGGGTTTTCACCAACCTGAGCATGAAGTGCGACGGCTGCTCCCTCATAACGCGCCACTTCAAGTACGCGTGCGGATAAGCCAGCCTGCACAATACCTTGGTCCGTTACCACCAGCGGGCGGACAAGGCCCATTTGTTGAAGCTCACTTGCGAGTTCTCTCAAACGGCCGCTTCCAAACCGGATTAGCGTAGGAAACTGCCAATCCCCCCGTAGTGCTGAATTGTGCATGATGCCTTCTGCCTTTTTTTTGCGCTTGACAGATCCTAACTAGTAATTGAAGCTCCTTCAAGATGTTTATCTCGATTAAATTATGGAACGATTCATGAGCAGGGCATCACTCCGTGAGATCCGCAAGCAGGAGGTTATCGCCGCCGCGATCGAAGTGATCGGAGAGGTTGGCATGCCAAAAGTCACGCTTAATATGATCGGCAAGCGTGCCGGTCTGTCGGCGCCGTTGATAGCTCACTATTTTGAGGATAAGTCTGCCATTATCGAAGCAAGCATGCGTCAGCTCTCTGCTGCGTTGGTGCGTGAGTTCCTAAGCAGGGTTAGGCCGAACGCCAGCGGAGCCGAGCGGCTCGATGCCCTGATTGATGGCTGTTTTTCAATGGCGCATTTCGCGCCTGGCACGATGGCTGCGTGGCTGGAATTTTGGCTTCAGATTCCCCGTAAACCTCACCTCAGACGGTTGCACAGAGTGATTGCCGCGCGTTTCTGGTCGAATATCCGGTTCGCATTTTCCGGACTTGTACCGCGGGAAGACTTAGATGATGGCGTGGCGGGTCTGTCGGCGCTAATCGATGGATTTTGGTGGCACTATGCTATCGACCCGGACAGCGTTGATTTGCATCAGGCGAAGAGAGTCTGCCGCATGTACGTAAGCCACTACATCAAATCCTGCACTGACGTCGGAGGCGGAAAATGAGCGACCAGACTGCGATTCGTACTATCGAGACAGCATGGATTCCGCTTTCCGACGGTCGCCGGTTAGCCGCTCGGCTATTCCTGCCGGCGATTGACTGCGGGCCTGCCCCTGCCATTCTCGAATACCTGCCTTATCGACGCCGCGACGGAACGCGGGCCCGAGATGATGAGACGCATCTCTGGTTTGCGGCTAACGGCTATGCTTCGGCGCGGGTCGATATAGCCGGGACCGGCGATTCTGACGGGCTTGTCGAGGACGAATACGTAATACGCGAGCAAGACGACGCAATCGAGGTGATAGCATGGCTCGCCGCGCAGTCCTGGTGCTCAGGTTCTGTCGGGATGATCGGCATCTCTTGGGGCGGCTTCAACGGGTTGCAAGTCGCGGCACGCTGTCCCCCAGCCTTAAAGGCCGTCGTGACGCTCTGCTCTACAGTCGACCGTTACACCGACGATGTCCACTTTATGGGAGGATGCCTGCTCGGTGACAATATTGACTGGGGTGGGGCTTTCTTCACCTACGCAGCTTTGCCGCCGGATCCAGCCGTTGTCGGCGATGCTTGGCAGGAAATGTGGCGCAAGCGCATTGCTGCGCTTGACCTCTACCCGGCCACGTGGCTAAAGCACCAACGCCGCGACGCATTCTGGCGACACGGATCGGTAGCTGAGAACTATTCCGCGATCGAAACGCCCATTCTCGCAGTAGGGGGGTGGGCCGACGGCTACACAGCGGCCGTATTTCGATTGACGGAAAACCTGCCGGGTTTCAGCCGCGGCATTGTGGGGCCATGGGGTCACCGCTATCCATATACGGGTGTCCCGGGCCCGGCTATAGGGTTTTTACATGAGTGCAAGCGCTGGTGGGACCGATGGCTCAAGGACCTTCCTAACGACGTAGAAGATGATCCTGCCCTGCGTATCTGGCTTCAGGACCCGATAGCGCCTGCCGCTCACTACGATGTGCGTCCAGGGCGTTGGCTCGGGTTAGAGGCTAACCTGTCCGAAGCGACCGAGGTCCAGTCGCACGGACTGGCGTCTTTCACCTCACGGGAGCCGCCATCAATTCGATCCCATCAAGCCACGGGGGTCGCAGCCGGTGAATGGTGCGCTTATGCACTCGGAAAGGTGGCGCCGGAAATGCCTCTTGATCAATCCGTAGACGATGCGGGCTCTATGGTCTTTGACGGTCCGGTTCTTAGTACGCCTCTTGAGATTGTCGGGCGGCCAGTGCTGAGACTAAGGGTGGCAGCCGACCGACCTCAGGCATTCCTTGCGGTGCGGCTATGCGATGTAGGGCCCGACGGAAGTGTTGCCCGTATTACTTACGGCCTGCTCAATATCTGCCATGCGAACGGTCACGAGCAGCCGCGCGCTTTGGTTCCCGGCGAGTTTCGCGACGTCGAAATCACTCTCAATGAGATTGCTCAAGTAATAACTTCCGGTCACCGGCTTCGTGTTTCGATATCCACGTCCTACTGGCCTATGGTGTGGCCCTCCCCGAGCGCTGCAACTGTTACGATAGATCCCGCAGGCTCGGTTCTGGAGCTTCCCGTTCTACGACGAGACTTGGAAACTGTTTCCGTTTCTTTTTGTGAGCCGGAGTTTGGTCCTCCCATGCGGCAAACGATCACCGCACTAGGCAAGGAGGAGCGCCTGATCACACGAGACGTTGGTAACGGAGAAACGACTTTTCTCATCACGCGAGATGACGGCTGGGGCACAATCGACGATATAGACACTGCGGTGCATTACTCGAAGAAAAAGGAATTTTCTATCGGAGATGACCCTCTGAGCAGCCGGGCATCGATCTGCTGCCAGTGGGCACGCAAGCGCGCTGGCTGGAATGTCCGGGTCGAGACCGAGGTCACAATGCGTTCCGATGCCCATAACTTTATTCTGACGGGTAGCTATCGCGCCTTCGCCGAGGGCGAACTTTTTTCCGAGCGCTTTTTTGAGCGCACAATTGAGAGAGATCATTTGTGAGAATACCCAAAAAAATTGGCTTTGTTGGTCTTGGCACGATGGGTGCTCCCATGGCCGCGAATCTCCTACGCGCCGGGCATAGGGTGAAGGGGTATGACATCGATCCCGCCCGAATTGCGTTGGTGCCTGGCATTGAGTCGGCAAACTCGGTTGCGGAATGCACGCACGGCGCCGATATCGTTCTAGTATCCGTCCCGGGGCCAAAGCAGTTTGGTTCCGTGATGGATGGAGGTCTTGGTGAAGCGCTCGAGCCGGGAACGATTTTTATTGACCTCACCACCAATGAATTGGGCCTCGTTCGTCAATGGGGAGCCCGGCTGGCTGAACGCAATGTAGCTATGCTGGATGCGCCCGTGACTGGCGCTGTCGATGGCGCGATTTCTGGCCGCCTCGTCCTCTTCGTAGGCGGAGAGCGCATCATTTATGAACAGACGCTACCGGTGCTGGACGCTATCTGCGCGAAAGCAATCTATGGTGGAGCCCTTGGGGCGGGCAACGTCATTAAATTGGTTACCAATCAACTGTGGTTCGTGCATGCGACAGCTATTGGAGAGGCTCTTATGCTAGGCAAGAAGGCTGGGGTCGATCTCTTGACGTTGTGGGAGGGCATCAAGTCCAGCGTTGGCACCAGCTTTGTAGCAGAGCACGATGTTCCGTCTATTTTTGCGGGTCACTACGACCCGTCTTTCACACTGGACCTGTGCGTCAAGGATCTCGGTCTGATCCTGGAACTCAGTCGTGCGGTAGACGCGCCTACGCCGCTTACGCAAGCGGCGGCAACGAGGTTCGCAATGGCCCGTCAGGCCTATGGCGGAGACGCCGCTGAACTGCATGTCGCAAAACTAATCGAGGACGAAGCAGGCACAGATCTACGCGCCGACGGAAGCTGGCCAGCCCATTGGGCTGAGGCGCCGCAATTTCTAGTAAAAGACATCTAAAATTAAGGAGTGAAATATGCTAAGTATACTTAATAGAAGGGCATTGTTGAAATCCACAGCGGCGATCAGCGCGACATTGCTCTGTGGTGGTCCTGCATTTGCTGCGCGAGCACAGGTGGCAGTGCGCAGCGCAAAGGACATCATCAACCTCGACCCCGCCAACCGCATCGGCGCGGAAGAGGAGAACGTCCTCGCCGCCGTGTGCCAAAATCTTGTAAGGTTCAAGATAGGGTCGCTGGAGTGGGAGCCAGATGCCTGCTCTCGGATCGAGCAGGTCTCAGATACTGAAATCGTCTTCGATCTAAAAAGGGGCCAGATGTTCCACGGTGGCTATGGGGAGATGACTGCGGACGACGTAAAATTCTCTTTTGAGCGTTTCAATCTGCCAAATGCCGACGGCTCCCTCAATGGCTATGCCGACGACTGGGCGGCTCTTGACCACGTCGATGTCACTGGGCGTTACAGCGGGCGCATCTTGCTTAAGCATGCGGCCCCCAGCCTGTGGCTGGTCGGCATCTGCGACGGATCTGGTGCGATCCTTTCCCGCAAGGCATTCGAAGAGTTAGGGCCCAAAGTCTCGACGCAGCTGATCGGCAGCGGCCCCTATCGGATGAGCGAGTGGCGCCCCAACGAGAAGCTAGTGCTTGAAGCTAATAACGACTACTCCGGTCCAGACATGCCGGCGCTATCGAGTATAGTGATCAGGCCAATTTCCGAGCCCCGGACAGCTGAGCTGGCGCTGCAAGCTGATGAGATCGCGTTTAGCGCGATTCAGCCTACCTCGCGCGCTACTTTCGAGGGCAGGGATGACATGAACGTAACGGAAATGGAGTCGATTGACTACACTTGGCTGGGCTTGAATGTCGAGCATCCTGACCTAATTGACGTGCGTGTCCGACGGGCGATCCGCCTGAGCATTGACTACGATGCAATCCTGAACGCTGCCTATGGTGGTGCGAAGCAAGCCCGCTCCCTGCTTGCTCCGAATTTGCTTGGTCACTGGGACGAGGCGCCTCTGTACAGTCGTGATGTCGAAAAAGCTCGTTCGCTCTTGGCTGAGGCCGGACAGTCGGGAGGCTTCACCCTCACCCTCACAATCCTTGGCGACGCGGGGCCACAAGCCGCAGCCCAGATTATCCAGGCGAACCTGGGCGAAATCGGAATCAGGGTCGATATCGTGGTCCTTGATGCAGGCGCTTACTGGGCGATGGGCAGCGACGACAAATCTAAGGACCTACAGCTTTTTCTGACGGAGTTCACTGCCAAGTTCGACCCTGCCTTCCAGACTCAGTGGTTCACTAGTTCTCAAGTTGGTGTTTGGAACTGGGAGCGCTGGAAGAACGATGAGTTCGACCACCTCAATGATGAGGCGGCGCAAACCAACGATCGAGCGACGCGTGAGGCCGCCTACTTCAGAATGCAAGAGCTGATGGATGAATCGGCCGCCTTCATCTGGCTAACGCATGGTGTCCGCCTGTTTGCTAGTCGTAAATGGCTTGTCCCTGCCATGCTGCCGAACGGCACCAACTGGCAATTACGCTTCTTCCATGAGGCATGACGCCGGAATATCGGGTAGGCGGCGGGCGGGTATCGCCGTGCGCTTCTTACTATTAAGGCTTGCGTCGGCTGTGTTGGTGCTAGCAGCAGCGATGCTGCTACTTTTCACGATTACGCTCTTTGTTCCTGGCGATCTTGCGTCGGTGTTGCTTGGGCCTAGGGCAACTGCTGAGACGCGTGCCGCCTTCGCGGATCGCATGGGTCTCGACGATCCGATCTTGTATCGGCTTGGTACGTTCTTCGGTCAGCTTCTGCGCGGCGATCTAGGTATGGATATTCTGACAGGTCGGCCTATCGCGACGATGCTGTTTGAAGTGCTACCAAACACACTGTCATTAGTTGCTGTAGCGCTAGTGATCGGCTTTGCTGTCGGCATCCCGCTTGGATGCTTCGCGGTTCTACGGGCTGGATCGTTGAGCGATACCGCGCTGGCGGTGCTTTCAGTTGCACTGATCTCCACGCCAGCGTTCGTCGTGGCAATTATTTTTCTCATTGTGTTTTCGCTATGGTTGGACTGGCTACCCGTGACAGGAGTGGGGAAAACAGGAGATATTCTTGACCAGGCGCGTCACCTGCTGCTACCAGCGCTTACGCTGGCCGTGGGGTGGATCGGCTATACAGCACGACTGGTCAGGGCCTCGGTTCTGGAGGCGATGGGTGAGGCACATATTCGGACTCTGCGGTCCTACGGCGTGCGAGAAGATCGGCTCGTTGGGCGGTTCGCGCTGAAGCTGGGGGTGATCCCTGTGATCGCCACAATGGGCTTGGCGATACCTGAGCTTATCGGAGGTGCTGTCTTCGTAGAAATCATTTTCGCACGTCCTGGTATTGGAACAATGCTATTCCAAGCCATCCAGGTGCGCAATTATCCCGTGGTTCAGGCTTGTGTCCTCGTCACGGTTGTTGCTGCGGTCACGGCCAACTTGCTTGCGGACATGGTGTACGGGCTGCTCGATCCGCGGGTTAGGAGCTGACATGACCGAGATTCACGCTAGGAAGAGGGGCCGATTGCTCAGGCGTATCATGCACATGCCCACTGGCCGGATCGGTCTCGCACTGACGGCAGCCGTCCTGTTCGTTGCCCTCATTGGTCCGTGGATTTTACCGTATGCACCTAATGCGATAGACGTTCCATCGCGGCTTTTGCCACCGTCACTTTCCCATCCCCTCGGCACCGATCAGCTGGGGCGAGATATATTGGCTCGTGTCGCCGTCGGACTGCGCGTCGCGATCATTATATCGGTTGTCGCCGTCACGCTTGCGCTGTTAGTAGGCGCCGTCATCGGCACTACCGCGGCGATGCTGGGCGGGATCGCGGACAGGCTCGCTGCTATTCTGTTCGACACGATTAGTGCCTTCCCTGCCGTCGTTCTGGCGCTGGCGATCATCGCTCTATACGGAGCTAAAACTTCAAACTTAATAATACTAGTAGCGCTTGTGTTCGTCCCGCACTTTGGGCGCATCGCGCGCGCTCAAACACTTGTCCTGCGCAATGCACCTTTCATTGCGGCCGAACGCATGCTTGGATTATCTCTGCCGATTATTATTCTTCGGCACGTCGTACCCAATACTATCGGGCCGCTGCTGATTGTGGCTAGCATGAATATTCCCGTGGTGATCACCATCGAGGCGGGGCTCTCGTTTCTCGGCCTCGGTGTGCCTCCGCCGACGCCCAGCCTTGGTACGCTTTTGCGAGACGGATACATTTATCTTGAGCAATCCCCATGGCCGGCAGCGATGAGCGCCACCGCACTCGCCGTCCTGACGCTAAGCTCGACACTGGTCGGCGAGGCGGTACGCGATGCGGTCGACCCAAGGATTAAAACCCGATGAGCTCTCCGGTTCTCTGCGCGATTAAAGACCTTACTGTTGAGTATTCTGACGAGTACGGTACAGCCCGAATCTTGGATAATGTATCTTTGTCGATACCAGCCGGCGAGATCTTCGGATTAGTGGGTCAGTCGGGCAGCGGTAAGTCGACGCTTGGTCTTGCGATGCTGGGCCTGCTCGCCGACAACACGCGAGTCGTCTCAGGTTGCTTGGAGCTGGATGGGCGAACCTTCGATATGAGCAACCCCAAAGCGATGATTCCGCTCCGACGAGGGGTGATCTCGATGATCTTCCAAGACCCGCTGAGCGCACTCAATCCTGTCTTCACTATTGGCGCGCATCTCAAAGAAGTCTTGGGCACCGTGTCGGTGTCGATGCACCCGTCATTAAGGCAGCCGCGCATGTGTGAGGCGCTTGACGCGGTCGGCTTCACTGATCCCGTCCATACACTGCGCCAGTATCCCCACGAGCTAAGCGGAGGCATGCGGCAACGCGTCGTTATCGCAATGGCCATTCTGGCTGAGGCGAAGCTTGTGGTGGCCGATGAGCCGACAACGGCGCTGGACCCTGAAGTTGAGCAGCAGGTGATGGCCCAACTTGTGCGGCTGAAAGAGACTATCGGCTGTTCGATTGTCCTCATCTCCCATAGCTTCGGCTTGGTGTCACGGCTATGCGACACCGTGAACGTGATGCTGGCCGGCCAAATTATTGAGCGCGGCCCCGCTGGGACGTTGCTCGAATCTCCCTCGCATGCATACACGCGCGATCTGCTGGCATGTGAGGTGAATATGCGCACGATTCGGTCTGTGAATACGCAAAGCTATCGCTTCCCGGTGATCCGTAAGACGCAACAATTGGAGAATGAATAATGGTGGCCGCCATCAAGGTTCGTGGGGCGACTGTCACCTTCGGCACCCATAACGCCGTAGAAGACGTATCCCTTGATGTCCTCGAAGGCAGTTGCTTTGCGCTGATTGGTGGAAGCGGATCGGGAAAGACGACCTTAATGCGGTCCGTACTTGGCCTTCAGTTGTTGACTGGCGGATCCATCCATGTGGCTGGCATTCCGGTTGATAATTCAACGGATGGCCTCCGGCGGAGAGCTCGGCTAATCCAGCCTGTCTTTCAGGATCCAGTGTCATCGCTGTCGCCCCGTATGCGCATCGCATCCCTCTTTCGCGAGGCAGGGCAACTCGCAGGGCTGTCACGGTCGGAATCGCTCGATAGAATGAGGACATTGTTCGACAGCATGGCGGTTCCACAAGCGCTTGCCGACCGCTATGGTCATCAAATCAGCGGCGGGCAGGCTCGACGTATCGTCATCTGTCGAGCATTGATGATGACCCCCCGAATTTTGGTGGCAGACGAACCAACGGCAGGTCTTGATTTATCCGCGCAGGGCGAAATGATGAATCTGCTTCAGCAACTGCGTCAGGAGCAGAGGATAACGATCATCATCGTGACACATAACCTCACCGTCGCAAGGCTAGTTTCCGATCGGACAGGCGTCCTCCATAAAGGGCGTCTGGTTGAGCTGGGAGAAACACAAAACGTCTTCTCCTCGCCGAAGAATGATTACACGCGCCGACTAATCAACGCTGTGAGCTGAACGTGTTGGTTCACACTGCTTTGTCCAGTTTTAGGGACAAAGTTCATCTCGTGGGCTTCGGTCGCCGCGTCCAACTTACCCCAGCGACATGAAAGGGAGAAAATCAATGAAAAATCTCGGCAAATTCTATATCGATGGCAAATGGATCGCCCCGGAATCGGACCGAGATATGGTCGAAAGTTGGTGATGGCCCCTGAGGGGCGGCATATCATGGCGGTGTCGAGTCGCCGTCAATTCTCAAAGAGAAAGGGATATGCCACATGTCGAAATCTACCGTTGTTCCAT
>Ga0105052_10006811_pt1 | contig 11450 bp, 3 predicted proteins | sample FRY03_FD_78094 | JGI IMG/M metagenome (GOLD analysis project Ga0105052, IMG submission 78094) | Freshwater microbial communities from Lake Fryxell liftoff mats and glacier meltwater in Antarctica - FRY-03 | ecosystem: Environmental > Aquatic > Freshwater > Ice > Glacier meltwater ... | reverse complement strand
CAGTCACCCACCCCGAAATATACGTGGACATGCCAGATGAGCGCCCTGTTGCCCAATGTCTCCGCCGGCGGTAGCGGATTGTTCAGATGGCGATCTGATGTGCCGGACCCGGCCGAAACATTGGCGAACTGTAATGCGCTGAACGGTGCGGTGGGCACCAGCAACACTGTTTGCGGCAGCGGCAATAGCCTGGTGTGCCAGCCTGACTTCGCGACCCGTCCCGTGGGTGACAGTGGCACAGTGTCTGTTGTTTTTGTTAACGCGTAGTAACTCCTATGGGATGCATGAGACGAATCACAGACGGGCGATTCGAGGTGGACGCGCACGACTACCCGGTGCGGGCGCATGTCGTGGTGTCTCTGGCCGCCGCTGGGCAGCTACTGACGATCGTAGACGGCGCGGGCAACGACGTGGGCACCGCACTGGTGGAAAGTGTTGACGCCCCCGTACGCGACAGCGTGAGGCCCGCAGCGGTACCCGCGAAACGTCGGGCAGGGCCCGGTACATGGCTGGCGGCTGGCGTGGTGTTCATGACGCTGGGGCTAATCAGTCCGTGTGCGTCGTGCCAGTCGCGCGCGGCGGCGATGGACAAGGCCGGCTGGCGTGGTTTGCCGGGCCTGTGGTGGAAGTGGCTTTGGAGGCGATAACATCCGCTGTGACACCGGCGATAGGAGTAGACAACAATGGCAGTTGCAATTTTCGAGGGCGGGACAATCTACGGCGTGACGACATCGGTGGCGAAGATCGTCACTATTGTCATTACCGGCATGTCCGGTACGCCAGCGGACACGACGTACACGATCACGGTCACAAACGAGGCCGATGGAACCTACACCGTCAGCGTTGCTGGTGTGACTGATGTTAATGCGACGGCGACGGCGCTGGCTGCCGCATGGAACGCCGCCACCACAGCGTTTTGCACCGGCATCACCGCGTCGGTTGCTGCCGCGACAGTCACGCTCACCGCCGACACCGCCGGCGTACCGTTCTACGTGGCATCGTCGGTAACAGGTGGAACAGGCACGATCGGCGCGGCTACGACCACCACCGTCAACGCAGGGCCGAAGGATTACAACTCGGCTGAGAACTGGTCCACCAGTGCTGTGCCAACCACCAGCGAGAGTGTTGTCATTCCTGCTGGTTCAGGCGCGATCCTGTACGGACTGGATCAGTCGGCAATATCCATCAATGGGTTCAGGGTTGAGAACGGCTACGACAAGGATCAGCGGATCGGCGGAACTGACGGCGGATACCTGAAAATCACGCTCGACACCTCGTCAGAGTTTTACTTTACCGGCCAGGCCCGTGCGTGGATCAACATTGGCGCGTCTGACGTGGACCCCGTTATCGTTGGAACGTATGTGCCGTCAACCGGACAGTACGGGTTGCGGTTAAAGGGCTCGGCGGTCAGCGACCTGTATCACAACGGCGGCAATGTGGGGTTCGGCGTTGACGCGGACGACACCACCAGCGAGTGCGACGTATTCCACGTCAGCAACGTGTCCGGCACGTCGGTCTTGACGATCGGCAAGAACGTCACTGACACGGCGGGAACGGCGCACCCCGACGTGATTCAGGACGGCGGCATTGTTGTGGCGCATTGCGAGATCGACAACTTAACCCGCTATGCCGGGTCGTACACGCAGGCCGACAGTGCTGCGGCGACAGTATGGGCGGCGGTAACGATCTACGGCAACGATCCGGTGTACGCCAATGCGGCCGGCACGTACGCGACAACGACACTGGCGGGCAACAGTGACGGCATCGGCGGCAATCTGACCACGCAGACGGTTGTGGCCAAGACGTTCACCGATGTAACGGTTAAATCGGCGCGGTACATCATCGACACGCGGAATGGAAGTGCGGCTTACACCAACGCGATTGACTTCGATCAGGTTAACCCGGCGAGTGGCACATTCAACATTGGATCGAACAAGAAACTGACGGTCACAAACTCGTAATTGACCTACGATTCAATGTAAGATGGGAGCGAAACATGGCGAAGCACAAGAAACGATTTGATCTTGACGATGAGGGCGTTCTCAATAATGACCTAGCCAGCTTGGGCCACAACCCCGGCGTCGCCAACAGGCTTGGCCTGCCCACGGCCGGCAGTGCAGCGCGATCCGTCGCACGCAACCAGGCCGCCGACACGGCCAACGACCAGGCCCATGCAGCGGAAATGACGCGACTAACGGCAAATACGCAGCAGTCGCGCGAACGATTCGCAGGTTTGCAGGCACAGGCGGCATCGCCCACGTCAACGCCGGGAATGTCTCGATTGCGCTCGGCACGCGATCCCAAGGATGGGCTGGTACTGGACCCGCGTAACCCCGATGATAACCGGGCGAACACGATGCTTGGCTCGCAGGGCGCAGGGCTGAACGTGCGATATGCGTCCGTTCCGGGTTATCAGGGCAACAAGGTTCCGCCAAGCTCGTCGTTGGTCAAGACCGAACGGACGCCGGTGATGAACGCGGCGCAGCGTGCGGATCAGAAGGCATACTTTGCGGATCGCAAGTCCAAGGGCACCCGGCCTGACGGTTCGATCAAATGGGAGAACATCGGCGAGTGGCGCAATCGCACGCAGAACGCCACCCAGCAGGCCCAGCAGTCGCAGGCCGCGAACCAGCAGGACCTCGCCAAGATCAAGGCGGCGAATCCGACGAAGGAAAGCGCCCCGCAGGACTACACTAAGACCGAGGCGTACACGATAGCGCAGCACAGGCACGAGAGGATACTGGCGATCACCGATTCGCTTCCTAAAGCGAATTCCACGGATGCCATCGACGCACTGACCGCGCAACTCAACGAATTGACGGCAGCGCCGGGTACGACAGTCGCAGCAGCCGCGACGCCGTCCGCAACCACTCGCGCGCCAGCCACGCCCATTGGCGCGGATGCTGATGTGATTGGCGGCGCGGCCAGCGGCGTGGCCGGCCTGGCGACGGGCATCGGCGGGCGGGCAGCCACCGCAACACCGCCCGGCCTAGCTCGACCCGCAGCGCTAAGCAACAGTCCGATGGGCACGATCCCGGCAGCGACGTGGAGAAACGAGCAGGCAGACAATGCCCGGCTGATGATGATGAACAGGCAGACGCCATCGCCATCCGGCGCAGCCGCATTACTTGGCCAGTCTGGCGTGGGAATGTCTAATTTTGGTTTGGGGGCGGGCAAACAGATGGTGGCGATGAGTAGCCAGCCTCCTGTTGGATCGGGATTGCCCGGGCGCACGCCGCAGGTTCAGGCACCGCCCCAGCAGGCGACCCCGGTGACGGCACAGCCCCAGCAAGAGGCGCTAAGCATCGCGAAGAACGCTATGGCGATGTACCCCAACCTTGCGCAGCAAGCGCGTAATGGAAACATAGCCGCCCGGCAGCAACTACTCGAAATAATGAACTCCCTCGCAGGGAAGAAGTAGAGATGCCCGACGTTCTGTCTGACGCTTTGGATCAAGCATTGGCGACCAGCGCTCCGCCGCAGGCCGACCCGTTGGATGCTGCGCTCGATCAGGCGCTGCGCAGCACACCGACGCCACCGACGCCAGCAGCCCCGGGCCGCGCGCCCATGCCGACCACGCCGCGCCCGCAGCCATCGTTGCCCACACAGGCGACGCCAGCACGAACCATGCCGCCGCCAGCCCGCGACGCCGACCCGCTTTCGATGGCTCTGGATCAAGCCCTGATGGCCCCTGCCGCGCCCGCCGCGCCGCCCCCTGTTCAGCCCCAGCCGGTTGCGCAGCCCGCCCAGCCCGCACCAGCGGCCCCGGCGATGCCGACTGGCCAGCCCACAACTGAATCGCCGTGGCAGCGACAAGCCCCGGGCGCAAATCCCCTGCTGTCGCAATTTTTCCAGCCGGCGACGACACCGACATCGCCCCCGCAAACGCCAAGCTCGCAGATCGACACCGCCGAGTTGGCCAAGCTGGCCGGCCCGCTGTCGCAGCCCGCATTGCGGGAGCAGAACGAAGCTATCGAGGCGACCCGGAGAGGGTTTGCCCCTACGCTGATGGATGAGTTGCAATCCGATGCAGCACGCGCAGGCCAGCCGTCATCGGATCAGGACTTTATCAAAGCGCAGGAGCGCAAACAGGTCGCGGATCAGACAACAAGCAAAATTCCTGCCGAACGCGACTTGGGGCCGGATATTAGCTTGTCTTTGCCCAAGGCCTATAACCTGATCTCGGAGTCACCGGACGACCAACCGATCATGTCGCACCTGACGCCGCCGTATCGCGTGAATGGCAAGATCGTTCCGAATCCCAGCCCGGTGACGATGTTCGTATCGAAAAAGACCAAGAGCCGGATGGACTTCGAGGAGCGATACACATTCAACCCGCTTGACGCAAAGGCCAGAAAGTCGCGGGCCAACATTGGAAAGCACCTAGACGAACAAGGCAAACTGGCGTTTGAACCACTGCCGTTTGACGAACAAACAACGCAATGGGAAGAAATGGGCGCTAACGATCAGGCCCGCAACTATCAGCGTAACGTCGCACGATCAAAAGAGGTTCTGGACGCCACCGATGATCTGCACAACGTAGAGCGATCGGCCAAGGACGCGGCGCTGGTGTTCGTCATCGGCAAGGGCAAGATGACGCCCGACAATGCACGGGCCGCCTACGAAGCGATGCCCAAGGACCAGCGCGGAGAAGTGGCCGAGCGAGTGCTGGCCGTCGAGGACTTCATCCGAACCGATCTTGGCTTGCCGTCGTTCAACAGTAAGCCCAAAGATGGCGAGCCGGAAGCCGATATCCCGGTGATCGACAACAACATTCTGGCCGAGGCGGGCAACGCCTACGTTCGTGGAATATGGGGCGACGTGCTCCCCAGCTTGCGAGAGACATTGGCGTCCTACGCGCCTTTTCTAAGTGACAAGCAGCGAAAGCGCATGCGCGGCGGCGCGTATTTCCAGCGACTCGTAGCCGGCGAGTTCCCAAAGTCCACTGAACAGACCGCGTTGCGATGGGCTACGAATGTGCTGGGCGAGCAAGCCCCGCGCCTGCAAATGATGCTTCATGGTGCTGGTGGAACTTCCGGTGTTGCGAGCAGGCTTGGACTATCTGGACGAGCAGCGTCAAACGTCGGAGTGGTAACGGCGACGGGACTTGGCTTTGCCGGCGAAGCTGGCCAGTACATCAATGAGGTGCGTGACGAACTGATGCGTGCCGGCGTTGATCCCGATGAGGCACAGCAGCAGGCCGACCGTGAAGCTGCGGTTTACGGCACGTTCGCCGCTGTTCTTGAAGTTGCCCCGATATGGAATATCATCAAAGGCAATCCCGCCAAAGGCCGATGGCTCATGCGCAGACTTCGGCAGTCCGTAGCAGAGGGCAGCACGGAGGCGGCCCAGCGCCTGACACAAGAGGTCATTTCTGAATTTGGCCACGGCGACAAGCGTGACGTGAAGCTGTCGCAAATGCTTCAAGGCGCATTCGACGAAGGGCTGGCTGGCGCACTGGTTGGCGCATTCGTTCCCGGCGGCGCTGGCGTGAGTAATAATGCCGCTTCATCACAGAATACCGCCCAACCCATCCCGCGACTTAACCCACCACAGGAACCCCCCAATGCCCAAGAAGCCCAAGCCCCGGCCCAAGCCGTACCGCCGACCCCTGATGTAGCCCCGCCCGTAATCCCGCAAGGCCCGTCACGCACCGACTACCCCGCGATGGCGGAAGGCGAAGCGGCGTTCAATCAGGTGCGAACCGAGTACGAAGCAAGTCTGCCTACCGAACCCACCAAGGCGCTGCCCCCGGCGACGGTTCCCTCCCCGGAGCCGGCGGGCACGCCTCCATCCAAGAGCGAGCGATCCAAACTCAAGACCGAACTCGAAAATCGCCGGATCAGATTTCTTCGTGATGCCACGACCGCCGAATTGCGAGGTTTGATCCAGAAAGACAACGACTCCAACATATCAGATGAAGAAAGGTCCGACCGCGACCTTTCTGATGTTGCGCAGAAAGTGGCTGACGACCCGACCAAGGCAACGCCGCTTGAATTGCGGCGAGCACAAGTATGGCTCGGCGAACGAATGCGAAAGGCCAACACGGCGGATCAGGTGGCGGCGATCAAGGCCGAGATTGACTGGTATTTCCGCCTTGAGAAAGAGAGGTCGGCGGATTCTGACGCGCCATCACAGCGGCCCGCGCCCATGATGACCACGGATAAGGCGGGCGAGTTGCTCGCCGGGTTCATGCGTGCTAACCCCGACGCTACGCCGGATCAGATTCAGCGGGTGATGCGGGCGGCGACGTCGGGGCTGCCGGTGCCGAGCGATGCGGCGGAAGTGTTGGCGGAACTGGATGATGCCGCAGTGGCTTCCCCCGCCCCCCCGCCAGTGTTGGATGAGACTCAAGAACGCGCTGGCGACCAGCAATGGGAAAATCTACCACAGGAAGCGGCCACCGGCTTTGAGGACAATGTGATTGCGCCACTTCGCAAGCAGGTTGAACACCTGAATGATATTCAAAAACGACTCGGCAATCGGTACGCTTGGGAGACAGCGGTAGCCAACGGGGATAAGCCTGGTAACGAGCACGCTGGTTCGGCAGGATTGAAACGATGGATTACCGCTGCTGGCGAACATGGTGTAGACGCAGACAGCATTGTTGCTTCCAATTCGGAATACAACGATTTGGTGTCGCAGTTGGAAGCCCATCGAAGCTGGGGTAGCGAATCCACCACTTCGGCTAAATCTGCCCCCACTCCCGCAGTGGAAGCGGATAGGAAAGGCGCGGGCAAGCGGCCGGGGGCGAAGTTTGCCCCTAAAGATTTGGCTAATTCTCCTAATAAATTGGAGGATTCGCCTGACGGGCAACTTGCCGTCGATCCCGCCAAAGCCACACCAGAAGCGCCGACAGACACAGAGAAAGACGCAGATCAATCCCCCGAAGAAACGGGACGTGTCGCCCACAGGCCGCGCGACGATGGTCCACCAGCACATGACCTGCTGGACACAGACTTGGCTCCGCGCGATATCTACGACCACCCCGAATATTACGTTGGCGATATCAACTCTCGTGAGGCCCGCGAAAGCATTATGGCGATTCGTAAGATTCGCGGGAATCCCGATGCCACGGTGACCGTGTATAGGTCGGCCCCCAAAGGGGCGAAGCTGCGGGCAGGAGATTGGGTATCACTGTCCCGCACTTACGCCCAGCAATCGGGCCTTGGAGAGGAATCGTCTCAAGACATGCCCGTAATGGCCGTCAAGGTTTCAGCAAGGGACGTTCGCTGGGCTGGCGACGACTTGAATGAGTTTGGATACTACCCTTCATCTAAACCCGCCGCGCTCCCAACTGTTGCAGAATCTGCAACGGTTCAGCCACTGTCATCCTTCACCGACCTGTCCAAAGGCGACCGCGTTCTGTTTCGTGGCCAGCCGGGAACCGTCACGGGCTCTACTTCCACTGGTGTAGCGATCAAGATGGACGACGGGAAAACGAAGCAGGCGAAGTCGCTGGACGTGGTGGAACGCACTGGCGCAGAGCAGATGCAGGCGGCAAAACAGATGTGGGAGATAGTGCGGGAAAAATATGCACGGCAACGGGCCGCGATGCCGGCTTCTGGTGGGTTCGCTGCAAGGTCTAGCTATAAAATCGCCAAGGCATATCACAGGCATGTCGTCACACAAGCCGTATCTGATGGCAAGCCCGTTCCCGCCGAAGTTCTCGCCGACTACCCCGACCTGCAACCCGCGAAGGCGGCAAAGCCGGCAGACGAGTCGGACGAGTCCCGCCTGCACAGGTTTAAGGCCAAAAAGCACAAAACCGCAGGCGACGAGAAGACGATTGCGATTCTTACTCGTCGCATGGAGGCCGATCCGTCCAAGTGGAGTGTCGGCGACGGCATAGGCTATCGAGTGGGTGGCGGCAAGGGCCAGATCAACCGTGGGTTCCGTGTGATTGCGATTGACGCCAAGGCGAAGACAGCCACGATCCGCCAGGTGGCCGACACTGGCCTGACATCAACGGGTGGCGACTTCGATCAAATCGGCGACCAGGTGTTGGCCATCGGTGATCTGGTGCGTGATCGGCACTACGACTTCAGTGACGCGCCGGCAGACTTCTCTCCCTACTCCCCCAACGACACTGTCACCTACAACGGCAAGCCCGCGAAGGTCGTGAAAGCCGGCAGGTATTCGATGACCGTCAAGCTGGAAAACGGCAAGACATACAAGGTGACGGACGAAGGGAAGGTCAAGAAGGCCGAACCCGCTACAATAGAACCGGAGGCCGGCAGTGGAACAGAACCAACCCAGGGATCAAAGCCAGAACGACAAGGATCAGACGCAGACGATGTACGACCGCGTCCGCTGGTGGGCGTCAAAGGCAAGTCGGCGAAACTTGTCGTCGCTGATCGGTCGCAACACGAAGTCCAGTACGTCGCCGTTGAAGCCGAAGCCCTGATCCCGTCACACGACGCACGGAAAAACTTTCGACGCAACGCCGACGGCTATCCCAACGAGCGCCCCTACCACGATCAAAAGGAAGGGCGGGCATCGCGTGAAACCGTCGAACGGATCGCTGCCAACCCCAACGGCGACCTTCTGACAACTGATACGCCGACGGCCATTGACGGACCACCCATATCTATGCCGGACGGACGAGTCGTTGGCGGCAACGCGCGAACGATGGGGATTCAACTCGCTTATCGACGTGGCGGAGAAGCAGCCGGCGCACTCCGGCAGGCGGCAAACGCGGCGGCCAGAAAATTCGGACTCGACGTTGACCAAGTCGCCGGCATGAAAGAGCCGATTATCGTCCGCGTGATTACCGGGGCAACCAACAACACAACGCTGTCGTCCATTCTCAACGAAGCGCTGACGACCACAAAGACTACGTCGGTTGACGCTGCATCACGCGCCAACCGGGTCAGCGAAGAAACCGCAGGCATTGTCGCGGCCTACCTTGAACCAGATAGCAATGGGGAATCGCCGAGTATCCGCGAAGTGCTGGCCGATGGTCGCAGGTCGCGACGCCTGATGAACCTTCTGATGAAGGATGGCGCGTGGACTGAATCTGACATTGCCCGCTTCACTGATAGCAAAACTGGCGAACTGTTTGAAGATGGCAAACTGTCGATTGAACGAACCCTGCTCGGCAAGCTCATACAAGACCCCGGCGTCGTCGGAAGCATGAGTCGTGGACTCAAGGGCAAGATCATGTCGTCCCTTGCCCCGCTGACCCGCGCGATCAACGACGATACGCACGGCGCTCGTGTTCGCCAAGTGATTGAAGATGCTGCGGAAACCTTCGACGGATACAAGTCGTCGGGATTAACCCTTGGCGACTACTTCTTCAATCAGCAAACGCTTATGCCGATACCCGGCTTCGGCGACAAGGCTGTTGCGGCAGTGGTTGGCGCGCTCGATCGGCTTGGCCCCCGACAGTTTCGTGATGCTGCCGACCAGATGGTTAGTGGCCTTGGCATCCACGTGGGCGGCCAAACATCATTTGGTCAGGAATCCGCATCGGAGACGAGCACGGACGACGCGATCACAAGTGCGTTTTCCCGCGATGCTGCGCCAGATGGCTTGTTCGCCCCCGACTCCACAGAGCAGGCAGAGAATGCGAGCGGCGCACCGGCGACCGACAAAGCAGCAACAAAGAACGAACCAGCCGGAGAAAAACGCGCCGACGAAACATGGGAAGAATGGGCGAGACGCAAGCTAAACGAGAAGGACACCGCAGAAGAATCCGCTCGCAACAAGGCCGCCAAGGGCAAGCGGCAAAAAGGGTCGGCTGGTTCACTCGATCCTGAACGTCTGTTTTATTATGCCGTGATCGGCGCGGCCAAGATACGGCGCGGCATTTCCAATTTTGCTGCATGGGCTAAGTCCATGACGGCCGACCACCCCGACATCGAGCCGCACCTGCCGCGAATCTGGTCCCGATCTGGCGAACTAGCCAACCTTGATGATCCCGGCCAAGCCACGTTCATTCGCAACAGCTTCATCGAGCGACAGCGTAAGCAGCTTGGGATGCCGCCCGCGCCTGCCCATCAGGCCGAAACGTTCCAACAGTGGGACGATCAGGCCCGGCGACGACTGGACGATGATCCGCGTGCCGGCGACAAGCTGGTGACTGAATTGCAATTCGAGCCGCGATCATTGAACCGCGTTGAAGTGGCCGTCCTGAACCAGCACTTGCGACTCGTCACCAGCGAATACAACCGAGTAAACAAAGAACTTGTTGACGCAACGGTGAAGGGCAATACAGATCGGATAGCCGACCTTGAGGCGAGTTCTGCCGACCTGTTTGCCCAGCTTGACGAACTCGGCGTGGTCAAGCGCAACATTGCAGGGTACGAAGCGGGTACGGCGCTGGCCGCATTCAAGCTCGGCCTGAATGAAGATATGACGCTGTCCACCATGATCGCTGAACGACGCGCCGCGGTTGGTGGACGAGAGCTAACCGATGCGGAAAACAGCGAAATCAAAGGGCTACACGAGCAGATCAGGACATTGCAGGAGCGGCTAAAAGAGCGCGACAACCAGTTGGCCGAGAAGGACCGCCAGGCAGCTTCCGCCCGCGCCCACGGAGAAATCACGCGCGAATCGACACGCAGCAAAAAGCCCGCAAGGACGCCCGACGACATTACAAGCGGCATTGACGAGAATACTACTGCCGAAGAATTGAGTAACCTCGCCCGCGAACTGTCAAGGCACTTTATCGAGCAGGGCGTGACCAACCGCGATGCCAACATTGACGCGGTGCATGATGTGTTGTCCGACATCTATCCCGACATGGCCCGCCGTGAGACGATGGACGCCATATCGCGTTACGGCCAGTCCCGACCGCCAACCAGCGATCCCATAACTGTCCGCTTGCAGGAAATTTCCGGCGAGATGCAGCAGTTGGCGAAACTGGCAGACATGGAGGCGGGCAATCCCCCGCTGGCTACCGGACAGCGACGGACGCCGATGACGGACGAACACCGCCGGCTGACCAAGTTGGTGAATGAGGCCAAGAAGAAGGGTGGCTTCATTGTCACCGACCCAGCCCGGCAGTTGCGATCCGCCTTGGACGCCATCAAGACTCGGCTTCGCAATGCGATTGCTGACTTAAAATCGCAAATCGCCACGCGCGAAAAGCTGGTCAAGACGCCGCGAGAATTGAAATACGACGAGGAAGCTACGGCGCTCAAGGCCCGGCGCGATGAGTTGAAAAAGCAATTCGACGAGATATTCGGCAAGCCGAAGACGAGCGACGCCAAGCGGCTTGAACTTGCTATCCGCGCCACCGAGCGGTCCATCGCCGAACTGGAACGAAGAATTGCCGAAAAGGATTTCAGCAAGCCCGGCAGGCCGCCTGTGACAAGCCCGGAACTCGATGCAATGAAGGCCCGGCGCGCTGCACTGGCGGAACAGCTTGCAGAACTCAAGGCCAATGATCCAGCATCAATGCGTTCTGATGCGGAACGATCCCTACAAGCATATAAGCGGAATCT
>Ga0105052_10006808_pt1 | contig 11458 bp, 11 predicted proteins | sample FRY03_FD_78094 | JGI IMG/M metagenome (GOLD analysis project Ga0105052, IMG submission 78094) | Freshwater microbial communities from Lake Fryxell liftoff mats and glacier meltwater in Antarctica - FRY-03 | ecosystem: Environmental > Aquatic > Freshwater > Ice > Glacier meltwater ... | reverse complement strand
CGGCGATACCTGGGGAATTCCAGGTGGTGCGAGAGACTCTCATGAATCAACAATTGAAGGTGCTTTTCGGGAAGCGGTAGAAGAGACCGGAATTGACACTAAATTATTGACGCCGCTTCACACATTTTGCGACGATCATGGCAATTGGCGCTATGAAACCGTTATTGCCAAAGCCGAAGCTGGCTTAATTGCTCATGAAGTCAATGATGAGTCACATGAAGTTCGCTGGGTAGATATTGACCAGGTTGAACAACTGACACTTCATCCGAGTTTTGGAAATTCTTGGCAAGAGTTAAAGCGACTGCTTAATAACTTTATCGGCCCACGTTAATTCAGTTTCGTTGCTGTGGGCCACCACCACGACCGTGACTCCCGCTTTAGCTAACTCTTGTAAATGTTCAATAATCCGTTGTCTACTTTGCCCGTCCTGGGCCGCCAATGGTTCATCAAGTAAAAGCACCGGCGTTTTTTGCGCCATCGCCTGTGCGATTGCCACCCGCTGAGTTTCCCCGCCAGACAAAGTTGTTACTTGCCGATCTGCAAGTGGCATTAACGCTAGCGCCGACATCACCTCTTGGGCTGGACCACCCATTTCGATAATCTGTCGAACCGTAAAACCCAGTGAATAAAACTGATTTTGCATCGCCATCGCCCGGATTTTTGAAAGTTGCGAAGCAGAAGTCAAGTGTGGCGAAACTCCATCAATTGTGATGCTCCCCTTTTCTGGCGCAATGTCGCCGGCGATTGCCGCCATTAAAGTTGATTTACCACAACCATTGGGACCGATAATGACTGTGATTGATCCGGCCGAAATTTGGTCACTAAAGTCGTGGATTATTTCTTTATCATTTCTAGAAACAGTAATCTCATTAATGGTAATCATTGAACCCGCCAGACATTATTTCTGACACTTACTAAACCAATTAATACTGGGGCACCAAGTAGCGATGTAAGTAAACCAATCGAAAGTTCATTGGGTTGGGCTACAGTTCGAGCTAAAGTGTCAGCGATAACAACAATCAGACTTCCAATAATGCCGCTTTGAACAACTAAAAATCTGTGGGTTGGCCCATAAATAAACCTAGCAATGTGCGGTGCGGCCAGACCGATAAATCCAATAATTCCCACCGTGCTGACTGCGCCACCGGCAAGAAGTGAGAGCGCAATAAGTGCGGTTAAGCGAACTCGGGCAACATCGACTCCTAGGTGAAAAGCGGTGGCATCCCCAAGAGAGAGTCGGTCTAAGCCAGGTGCAACTTTCCAAGCAATGAATCCACCAATACATGTAGTAATAAAGATGCCAATTAGATTTTCCTTGGTGATGAGTGCAAAAGAGCCAAAACTCCAAAACGAGATCGAACGTGCATCGGCCCGAGTCACCATAGCCGAAGCCAGGCCAACAACGGCAGCTAAGGTTGCCGATACCGCGATTCCAACAATGATTAGTGCAAAAGAGGAAAGATTTCCGCGAAGTGATGCCAATTTTAAGGTCAGGGTAGTGGCCAGCAAGGCACCGACTACCCCACAAATAATCGCACCAATTGAACCAACCTGAACGACTCCCAACAAAATAGCAATCACTGCGCCAACGGAGGCACCGGCGGCAGTTCCCAGAATTGATGGCTCCGCCAAGGCATTATTGCAAGCGCCTTGGGCCATTAGGCCAGCGATGCCAAGGGCGGCACCGACAATTACCGCGGCAATAACCCTTGGAACTCGAATCTGCCACAAGATTTCATTAGTTGCTGGATTTAGTAAAGCCGACCAAAAATTATCGATTCGGGTAGCACCAACCAACAAGGAACCAAAGGTGGCGACAATTAGCAGCACCAAACTTAACCATGGAAATAGCTTTTTCACTTAATTACCTTTGTTACTGCTACTGCTAAAGCATTCACTAAGGAATATGTCCGCGGACCAAAAGCCAAAAGTAGCGAATCATCTACATCAACTACCGCCTTATTTTTACCGGCCAAAGTTTGGGCGACGCCGGGAAGTTTTAGCAACCCATCGATACCGCCAACTGACTCCAGCCCCTTGGTCATCAGCAAAAGTACATCAGGATTTAGCGCCGCCAAACTTTCGGCAGTCAAAGTGTTAAAGGCGCGCGGTAATTCTTGCGCGCCGACATCGACCCCACCAATCGCACTAATGAGCGAATCGGCGCCGGACCCCGGCCCGCCAACTAAGTAAATGGCGGATGTTCCTCTTAAGTAGAGAAAAGCAATTCGGGGTTTGCCTGGAACTATTACCGGTTTTGCCTGGACAGCTAATTTTGAAATTAAAGTTTCACCTGCTGTCGGTGCGCCAATTGCATTACTGACCGCCCTAATTTTCGGAGCAATATCTGCCAGCGTCCAGCTCTCTGGTGTCTGTACTACTTTAATCTTCGCGGCTTTAATTTGGTCGATGGCTGCCTTTGGTCCAGTCGATGCATCAACAATTACGAGATCTGGCTTTAGCGCGATCACCTTTTCCGCAATCACCTGATGGCCAGACGTCACTATCGGAATACTTTGCAATGAAAATTCGGTACTCGAAATATCGCGTCCAACCAGAATTGATCTAGCATTGAGTGAGTCCATTATTTCGGCCACGCCATTGGCTAACACCACAACCCGTGCGACCGCAAAAACTGAAGTTTCGTTAATAGAAACTGTGGAAACATCACTTTCCGAAATACTGTATTCGTTTAGTGCTTGTGAGTTGGCACACCCACTAAGTGCTAGCGCCAGCATGATGATCCAGATCCTCTTCACTGGCGCATTGTGCCAAAACTTTGTGCGACATGTACTCGTGTCCTGTCGGATAAGAATCCATCTGGCAGCACTTAATCTTGCTCTCATGAGAAAGCTATTCGCGCTGCTGGTTGCAGTTTCGTTGGCAATCATGCCCGATGCGCGCGCTGTTTCTATGAAAGGCACCCAAGGTCAGGTTTTGGCAGTTTCGGCAACTAGTGCAAAGAGTGGCTCAACTATCACCGTAAGTGGAAATCATTTTGATGAAACTGTGGGCCTCTATTTAGCTTTTTGTGTAACACCTAAAAAACGCAAATTGCCAACTCCGTGTGGGGGTGGAATGAATCAGACTGGCCTAGCTAATGCATCCCTTTGGATCTCATCTAACCCACCCCCTTATGGCGTGGGTTTGGCAAGAGAGTTTTTACCGGGTGGCCGGTTTAAAGCAAAGGTTCTCATCTCAAAAAAGATCGGAAAGTTTGATTGCACAAAAGTGAAGTGTTCGATCACGGTGCGGGCCGATCATTTACGAAGTCAAGATAGAAGTTATGACATGTTTATTCCCATAAAAGTTAAATAAGGAGAAGAGATTGAAAAAATTCGCAGTAGTCATTACCCTACTAGTATCACTATTAGTTCCAACACCCGCACAAGCTGCCCAGACCCAATTCACTGGTTCACCGCTTATTAACCTGGAATCTCAAGGTGCCAACATAAGTATTATCTTGGGCAACTTCCCAAGTAGAGGCGGCTTGTACATGCAGCAGTGCTTAGAAGAAAAGACTGGATCTCGCCCAGCCATTTGCAACAAGGCAGCGGAATTATGGATCTCGGCATCGCGCGGGGCATCTTTTGTACCTAACTCCCCGATTGTATTTAAGCCAGCTGGTGTCTTTACTTCTGGAACAACAACCGTTGATTGCACTGTTTCAAAGTGCGGCGTATTTTTGCGCTATGACCACACGGTTCCGGGAGATTTGAGTGAAGACCAATTTTTTCCATTAACATTTAAGGTGTCGACCGTAGGAGTTGCTGTTTTAACACCAGATGAAATCACTGCCAACATCAATGGCGTGGCACTGAGCACCCGAGATGCCTTTACTCTTGGCTATCGACAAGTAGCTGTAATGTCTGCAACCTCAAAAGCTGGCGCAGCGTTGAGCTATGAATCACTTGCACCCGCGTGCGCGATTTCCAACGGCAACATAACCGCCCTCACTGGTACCGGTTTATGCAGTATTGCGGTTACATCGCTTGGAACCGCTACTGCTTCGGCCACCACAGTGCGTTTTCCGATTCAATTAGCCTTTGGCACCCAAACAATTAGCGGTTTCAAAGTTGCACCTTCAAACAAAGCTGGCACCAAGATCAATTTTCCAAAATTAACAAACTTTGGTGAAAAGATTACTTATCGGACATCACCTGCTTGTTCAGCCGCCCTTGCAAAAGCAACGGTTAAAAAAGGCACTTGTAAAGTAAGAGCTTCAGCACCGGGTAAAGCTGACAGTTATGCGCCACTTATGGTTTCTTACACCTTCAAAGGAAAGTAATTAAATAGCGGTCAGGCCGTTGATGCAAAAGGTGGTTGCTGATTTAATTTCCACCTTTGCATCATGGCCGGCCTCTATTCGCTTTGTCGAAACATCGGTGACCGCTTGGATAAATGCGAGTGCTCTTTGGATCTCTGCCACATTTAAGGCTTCGAGTGCTTGCATTAGGGGCGCAAGCAAAGCTCGGTGCGCGGCTCTGATTTGATTTGAGCGCTCCTGTGGCAGGGCGGTTAAATTCAGCGCTTTGGCCAGTAAGTGGCGACCATCGGCGATATAAGTTAGCGCGGCTTCAATCCATAATTCAATGCAGTTACGTGGATCGGTACTTTGCTGGACTTGCCCGCCCAAATATTGCGTGAAATTGTTTAACTCATCAATTACTAGGTCAGCAACTAAATCGGCACTGCTGCCAAAGTATTCATAAACTGAAGTTCGGGAAAATCCGGCACGTTGGGCAACTGCCGAAACTGTAATTGCGGCGCCACCTGACTCCAACGCAATACTTGCAGCAGCATCGATCAGCTGATTACGGCGCCAGTCACGGTGCTGTGCCAGAGTTTGGGTTTCGATGCGTGGCATAACATTATTCTTTCACGCTCTGGGCGAGTCTGCGCAATGAGTCACGGACAATCGCCGAATCTGAGGTTCGCCAGAGCGGAGGCATGGAGTTAAGTAGAACACTCCCGTACCTCTTGGTGACTATGCGGGAATCCAAAATGGCTACGACTCCCCGATCATCCACGCCTCTAATTAATCGCCCGGTGCCTTGCGCAAGTAACAGCGCCGCCCTAGGCAAAGAGACCTGCATAAAACCACTGCCACCTGCTGCATCTGCCTGCGCCGCCCGGGCGCTCATGACCGGCTCATCCGGACGTGGGAATGGAATCCGATCAATGGCAACCAAAATACAACTGTTCCCCGGAACATCCACGCCTTGCCAAAGCGACATGGTCCCCAGCAAAATCGAGGTTTCATCTTTGGCAAAACGGGCAACTAACGGGCCTACGGCATCGCCCCGTTTTTGGGTAATGATCTTTATCGGCAGTTCCGCCAAGACTTTTCGCAAATGTGCATCCGCAGCTTCTACCCCGCGCCAGGAAGAAAATAATGCCAAAGTGCGACCACCGGCCGCATCAATTAACTCACCCAACTCAGTTAACAGCTCTTTACTTGGTCCATCACGGCCAGGTTCAGGTAAATGCTTTGGCATATATAAAACACCTTGATTTGCAAAATCAAAAGGTGAACCAACATCTAGCAACTGCAGGTTTGCTGGATCAATCTCATTCTCATTTAAGTCGGCATTCATCTCTTGCCCAATGAGAAACCCAATACTTTTTGCCATTGAATCAAAACCCTTGCCAACTGTAAGGGTGGCCGAAGTCGCAATAACCGGCGTCTTGGTAAGTAAGTTCTCCCGCAAAATTTCTGAGACCGAAAGTGGGGCTAAGTACAAGGTGGAAAAGGTTGGTTCGTACCAAAGTACTAAACCATCTCCGAGTTTCAATAAAGTTGCGGCAGTAGTTGCAATTTCATTTACTGCACCCTTTACCCGAGCACGCTCGGCCAAAACATTAGTATCTATAATCTCATCATCAGCTGCCAGAAATTGGCTAATCGCTTTGGCGCCTTCTAGTACCTTTCGAATTGGAAATTCAAGTGACTGCGGAATTTCTTGCAATCGCCCCTGCGAAGTGAAATCACCTTTTATGGACTCACCATAATCCACCATTGCTTCGTGAAAATCGTTGGCCGCTTTATGAAAAGCATCGGAGAGCTTGCCCGGCATGAACTTTCGAGCCATGGCCGCAGCTCGCAAAACTCGATTAGAAGTTAGTTCATCAGTCACCGCCTGGGTGGCACGATCCATGAATTCGTGGGCTTCATCTAAGATGACGCAATCACGCTCTGGCAAAATTGGGTGCGAATCAACTATTTCAATTGCCAATAAGGTGTGGTTAGTAACAACGATGTCGGCGGTCTGCGCCCTTGCCTTTGCGTTAGCTGCAAAACATTGCGAGCCAAAAGCACATTTGTCCGCACCTACACATTCCCGCCCGGACACACTATTTGCTGCCCACACTCTACGATCAACTTCGGGGGCATCATCGCGATCTCCACTAACTCCAGGCGTCTTAGCCCAAGTAATTAATCGTTTGGCATCTTTTTCTAGCGCTGAAACATCCATCACTAATTCACCATCTGGATCAAGATCATCACTATTCATCTTTTGCAGACAGACATAATTGCCTACGCCTTTATAGATCGCGAAGGTAATTTCCCGGCCCAGTTCTTTTTCTAAAGCTGGCACAACCGCCGGTAAATCTCGATCAACTAACTGCCGCTGCAAAGCAAGGGTTGCGGTAGCCACCAAAACCTTTCTTCCATGCACAATGCCCGGTACCAAATAGGCCAGGGATTTACCAGTTCCGGTACCGGCTTGAACCATTAAATGGTGTCGATTTGTTAAGGCATTGGCAACTGCTTCCGCCATTTCAATTTGGCCATCACGCGCGGAACCACCAATTGCGGCCACGGCAACATCGAGTGCTTTACGCACCTTTGCTGACATATCGCTCATTAAAGAGCCAGTAAATCCATAAACTCAGCTACTGGCGTTGCGGCTAACTTGTCGTAATCTAGACACAGATCGAGAATCTGCTGTTGTTTTTCTACATCGTAAATACGTGCCAAATTAATCTTGTATTTTTCAATCAGGAGCGGAATCCCCTCTCGCCGGCGGCGGGCATGTCCGAGCGGGTATTCAACTGCGACCTCTTCCAATGAGCTGCCATCATTAAATTCAACAGTAATCGCATTGGCAATCGAGCGCTTTTCGGGATCGTGGTAATCCGTGGTGTAGCGAGAATCTTCCACACAGACAATTTTTTCGCGTAGCGTATCGATGCGGGAATCGGCCGCTACATCTTCCTCGTAATCACGCGCAGTTAAACGCCCAAAAATTAGCGGGATCGCAACCATGTACTGAATGCAGTGATCGCGATCCGCCGGATTATTTAATGGACCTTTTTTGTCGATGATTCGGATGCATGCCTCGTGTGTGCGAATCGTTACCTTTTTAATATCGGCTTGGGTCTTGCCGACAGCCTGCAGCTGCTGGTAAATCAACATTGCCGCTTCCACTGCGGTTTGGGAATGGAATTCGGCTGGGAAGGAGATCTTGAATAAAATATTTTCCATCACATAAGAGCCATAAGCACGTTGGAATTTAAAGGCGTTCCCTTTAAATGAAACATCGTAGAAGCCCCAAGTTTTTGCAGTAAGTGCAGATGGATAACCCATCTCATCAGTCTGTGCGATCAAAGCAAGTCGCACCGCGCGCGCTGTTGCATCCCCGGCTGCCCATGACTTACGTGAGCCGGCATTTGGAAAGTGGCGATAGGTACGAAGTGCTTGCCCATCCACCCAAGCCAGAGAAACCGCTGCCAAGCATTGCGAGCGAGTTAAACCCAGCAACTGGGCTACAACTGCCGTTGATGCAACTTTTACCAACACCACATGGTCCAGCCCGACCTGGTTAAAGGAGTTTTCTAGCGCAATACATCCTTGAATTTCATGGGCCTTGATCATCGCAGTTAGCACATCTTTGATCGTGAACTCTTTCGTCGTTGTGCGCGCTAGCCAATCAGTGGTCGCAAGAATTGCGCCTAAGTTATCGGATGGATGTCCCCATTCGGCAGCTAGCCAGGTGTCATTGAAATCTAACCAACGAATCATTGCGCCAATGTTGAAGGCGCCTTGAACTGGATCTAATTCATATTTAGTGCCAGGAACTTTGACGCCATTGGCAACGGTAATCCCCGGAACGACGGGTCCCAACAACTTTGTGCAGGCATCGTATTCCAGGGCTTCCAAGCCACAACCAATGGTATCTAGCAAACAGTTCCACGCCGTTTCATAAGCAACCGGAGATTTGATCTGATACTCAAGCACGTAATCAACAATGTCGATGATCACTTGATCATAAGGCTGAGTGTTTTTAGTTGGCGAAGATGACATTTTTAGCGCTGGTCAATAGGTACAAAGGTCAAGTCTGCCGGACCAACATATGTGGCCGTTGGACGAATAATCTTTCCATCATTGCGTTGTTCAATCACATGGGCGGTCCAACCAGAAATGCGTGCCATCACAAATAGTGGTGTGAAATAATTGACTGGAACCTTCATCGAATCGTAAGCAACCGCTGAAAGCCAATCCACATTAGGAAACATTTTCTTAACTTCCCACATAACAGCTTCGATCCGTTCGGCAATGTCGTAAAGATTCTCTTTGCCGGCAGCTATCGCTAGCTCTTTGGTAATTACCTTGACGATTTCATTACGCGGATCTGACACGGTGTATACCGGGTGCCCGAAACCAATGATTACCTCTTTATTTTCAACCCGCTTGCGAATATCGGTTTCGGCCTCATCTGGGGTTGCATATCGAAGCTGGATTTCCAATGCCACCTCATTTGCCCCGCCATGCTTTGGACCGCTGAGTGCTCCAATTGCACCTGTTACGCAGGAATAAATATCGGCACCGGTGCCGGCAATCACCCGCCCGGTAAAGGTGGAAGCATTAAATTCATGCTCTGCATAAAGAACTAGTGAGATGTGCATCGCCTTTTCCCACAAATCACTTGGCTTTTGCCCATGAAGTAAGTGCAAGAAATGGGCGCCGATTGAGTTGTCATCGGTTTCTACTTCGATCCGCACGCCATTGTTTACAAAGTGATGCCAGTAACCAAGCATGGAACCAGTTTTAGCAAGCATTGAATCTGCGATATCGCGCGCTCCACTTTCGGTGTGCGGTGTCGATTCCGGTGTCACCGCCCCTAGCGCGGAAAAGCCGGTGCGTAAAACATCCATCGCATGAGCTGATGCTGGAATTTGCTCGAGAACTGTTTTCACTGCGGGGGAAATTGCACGCAAACCCTTGAGTCTTGCCTTGTAAGCAGCCAACTGCACCTTTGTTGGAAGTGCGCCATGAACAAGCAGGTGGGCAACCTCTTCAAACTCACAGTTGGTAGCCAAATCCTTGATCGAGTAACCACAATAATGCAGATCGGCCCCGCCGACTGCACTTAGCGCGGTGTTGCCCGCTGGCACACCTGATAGTGCTACCGACTTTTTTACTTTAAGTTCAGTCATGATTTCCTAACCGTTGTCTTTGCCTAGGGTGTTGTCCAGCATTTTTTCATATTCATAGTAATTAATACTTTGGTATAGCGCTTCTCGCGTCTGCATGGAGTCGATCACATTGGCCTGCGTGCCATCTCGCCGGATCGCAGTGTAAACATTTTCCGCCGCCTTATTCATTGCCCGAAAAGCTGACAACGGATACAAAATCATAGCAACACCGTTATCCGCCAGTTCTTCCCGCGTAAATAATGGGGTCATACCAAACTCAGTAATATTGGCCAAGATCGGCTTGGCCGAGGCGGCGCTAAAGGTTTTGTAATCTTGCAAGGTGCTAATCGCTTCTGGGAAAATTAAATCTGCGCCAGCTTCAATATATGCCTGCACCCGATCCAGGGCGGATTCGATCCCTTCCTTTGCAATCGCATCGGTCCGGGCCATAATTAAAAAATTATCATCGCTCCGGGCATCAACGGCCGCCTTAATCCGATCCACCATCTCGCCCTTGGCGACAATCTCTTTATTAGGCCGGTGGCCACAGCGCTTGGCACCAGCCTGATCTTCAATATGCAGGGCAGCGGCACCGGCTCTAATCAAATCTTTCACCGTTCGGGCAATGTTGAAAGCGGATGCGCCAAATCCGGTGTCGGCATCCACCAACAAGGGAGTAGCGCAGACATTGGTAATGCGACGAACATCGGTTAAGACATCATCCAATGTCGTAATCCCTAAATCTGGAACTCCAAGTGAGCCGGCGGCAACGCCGCCACCTGATAAATAAATCGCCCGATAGCCGGCGCGTTGGGCCAGCAGGGCGTGATTGGCGTTGCTGGTGCCAACAATTTGCAACGGGGATTCGGCAAGCAGCGCCGCTTTGAAGGCTGCACCTGCGCTATTTGTGCTCACGGGATTGAGTGTAACTACCGAAATGGGCATAGCAAACCCGCTAAGGTAATTTAGGTTTCAACTACCTTGCGATAGGATCGAACTGAGGCGAAATTACCTGGCCTATACATCGGTCATGGGGCGCCAATGTTGTTAGCTGATGAGTTATGGACATCACAATTACGCCAGATCGCAAGCGGGATCGAAAGGATCAATTCTGGTTGCGTAGGTGGAGTAGTTCAATAACCGCGATGGCACTGTCAAAACCTTTGTCCTCTTTGCTGCCGGCAACACCAGACCGCGCTATTGCCTGATCTAGTTCGTCGCACATTAAAACCCCAAAACCAATCGGCTTGCCATACTTTAATGACACATCCATTACCCCTTGGGTTACACCTTGGCAGACATAATCAAAATGCGGTGTTTCCCCTTTTAAAACCAGGCCAACGGCAACCACAGCATCAAAGCCTTGCTCGAATGCATATTGCGCAGCCAGCGGAATCTCAAAAGAGCCTGGCACCATTACTACTTCGATCTTTGAAACTTGGGCAGCAGCCAATGCGCGCTTTGCCCCGGTAATTAAATCGTTGCAAATATCTAAGTGCCACGACGAAGAAATAATCGCTACCTTTGCTTGCGGCAATGGCTGAGAACCAATCTGCGGTGTGGCACCTGCCATTTACTTACCTCCTCGAAGATGCCCTAATTTATGCTCTTTTGTGGCTAAATACTTTTCATTAAATTGATTACTGGCAATCACCAAAAGCTTTTGGGTACAGGAAATTCCGGCATCTCTCATCGCAATCACCTTGGCTGGATTATTTGTTAGCAATGTGATGGCCACTAAACCTAGGCTTTGAACGATGGCGACCGCATCACTCCATTGCCGGGCATCAACTTGATGGCCCAATTGGATGTTAGCTTCAACTGTATCTAGACCTTGATCTTGCAATTGGTACGCCTTGATCTTTTCACTCAGGCCAATTCCGCGGCCTTCGTGATTGCGAAGATAGATGATGTAGCCATAACCAGCTGTTTCAATCAAAGAGATTGACTGCTCCAGCTGCTCGCCGCAATCGCAACGTTGCGAGTGCAGGACATCGCCGGTAAAACATTCACTATGTATGCGCACCAAAGCCGGCGT
>Ga0105052_10006789_pt1 | contig 11485 bp, 9 predicted proteins | sample FRY03_FD_78094 | JGI IMG/M metagenome (GOLD analysis project Ga0105052, IMG submission 78094) | Freshwater microbial communities from Lake Fryxell liftoff mats and glacier meltwater in Antarctica - FRY-03 | ecosystem: Environmental > Aquatic > Freshwater > Ice > Glacier meltwater ... | reverse complement strand
CTACCATCTACCATCTACTATCTACCATCCATCATCTTATATCCATCATCTAACATCTACCATCTTATATCCATCATCTACCATCTACCATCTACCATCTACCATCTACCATCTATCATCTATCATCTATCATCCATCATCTTATATCCATCATCTAACATCTACCATCTTATATCCATCATCCATCATCTACCATCTACCATTTACCATTTACCATTTACCATCTATCATCTATCATCTTATATCTATCATCTATCATCTTACATCTTACATCTTACATCTTATATCTATCATCTTACATCTTACATCTATCATCTTACATCTTATATCTTTTATCTAATCTATTATTCCTATGTTTTTACCTGCTAACTACAAACAAACTCCGGTTTGGAAAAAGTCTATGGATTTGGCCATTGCAGTAAATCACACCATTAGAAAATTTCCTGACCAAGAAAAGCATCATCAAGGGTTGTGTGATCAATTATTACAATCGGCAATTCGCGTTACTTCTCGAATCGCCGAAAGTCACGAACCATTAACAGATTCTCCAATTGACATGTTATTGAGAGCTAGGTTTCATCTTTCGGAAACGGAATTCTTGCTCGATGTTTCGGTTCATTTAGGATACATTGAACCAGAGGAACGTTTTAGGATGCATGAATTCTCTGCCGAAATCCGCCAGCTGCTTAATTCATTACTTCAAAGAAATAATCGAAAAGAATTCTCGTATTAATCGAATGCTTGGTTTTCAGTTCCAGCAAGCTCAAGCATACGAGCATATTCTTCTGGACTTAGGTCGTTATAATAGAAGTTTACCGGATTTACAGCTTGATCATTTTTATGCACTTCATAATGAAGGTGTGGTCCAACTGATTTTCCTGTATTTCCAACGTATCCAATTACATCGCCACGTTTAACTTTCTGTCCACGACGAACTTTGATTCTACTCATGTGACCATACAAAGTAAGATATCCATAGCCATGGGTAATTCTAACGTGATTGCCATATCCAGAAGCATCTGCATCAGCACGAGATACAATTCCATCGCCTGTTGCATAAATTTCGGTACCAACAGGAGCTGAGAAATCCATTCCTGCATGAAATTTCGTTGTCTTATAAACAGGATCGGTTCGATATCCAAAACCAGAAGCCATCCGCTTCAAATCTTTATTATTGACAGGTTGAATTGCAGGAATTGCCATCAACATAGCCGACTTCTTCTTAATCATTTCAAGAATTTCATCGTAAGATTTACTTTGAACAACAAGCTGCTTGGCAAGAATGTCGGCCTTCTTCATCGTTTCGACCACCAAATCGCTATTTTCCATTCCGCGATATTGCTTATACCGATTTACTCCACCAAAGCCAGCTTTGCGCACTTGTTCAGGAATCGGCTCTGCCTCAAAAACCACGCGGTAAATATTATCATCGCGATCTTGTAAATCATCCATAACCAAATTCATCTGAGCAACACGCTGGTTAAGGATATCATACTCCAAGCGTAATTGATCAACCTCACGATCCAATGCTTTTTCCCTTGGAGATTCAATGGTATTATAGGCTACTAAAACACCTAATGCAGCAAATACAACGCCTGTTCCTGCAAAAGATAAGAACTGTAAAGTCCTATCTTTAATGCTCATCTTAACGCGTTCGTAGGAAAGCGATTTGGTGTTAAATTGATACCTGATCTTTGCCATTCAATCTTTTTATATCTGCTGATTTTTTGACCAAATCCAAACGCAGAAGTACAATTTTATTGCATGTTAGATTGCGAATTTAGTGAAAACCTAAAAGTTTTCCTTTTAAATCTTAGTATTCCTTGGAATAAAAATTTGTAGAACCTTGCTTTTTCTAACTTTGCGCTCGTTTTTATTTCACGAAAAAACCTAATTCTCCGCATGCAATCCGCTCAAATTCGTAAAACTTTCCTCGATTTTTTTGCTTCAAAAGGACATGAGATTGTGCCCTCAGCGCCAATGGTTATTAAGAATGACCCAACGCTTATGTTTACCAATGCGGGAATGAATCAGTTTAAAGATATATTTCTTGGAATTACACCCGGACAGTTCCCGCGTGTGGCGGATACACAAAAATGCTTGCGAGTTTCTGGCAAACATAACGACCTAGAAGAGGTTGGCGTGGATACCTATCATCATACCATGTTCGAAATGTTGGGCAATTGGTCTTTTGGTGATTATTTTAAAAAAGAAGCAATTACGTGGGCTTGGGAACTATTAACGGAAGTTTATAAGATAGATAAAAGTCGCCTTTATGTTACTGTATTTGAAGGAGATCCGAGTGAAGGATTGTCTTTCGACGCAGAAGCTCATGCCATTTGGAAGCAGTTCATTTCTGAAGACAGAATTATTAACGGAAATAAGAATGATAACTTCTGGGAAATGGGCGATACTGGTCCTTGTGGTCCTTGTTCAGAAATTCACGTTGATATGCGTTCTGATGAGGAACGTGCCAAAATTGATGGAAAAACTTTCGTGAATGAAAGCCATCCGCAGGTGATTGAAATATGGAATAACGTTTTTATGGAATTTAACCGTAAAGCCGATGGTTCACTTGAATCTCTTCCCGCGCAGCATGTTGATACAGGAATGGGTTTCGAGCGTCTTTGTATGGTGCTTCAAGGGAAAAGTTCTTCTTACGACACAGATGTTTTTCAACCCTTAATTAAAATCATTGAAAACCGTTCGGGCAAAAATTATGGTGAAGATGAAAAAGTAGATATCGCCATGCGTGTCATCGCTGATCACATTCGTACCATCGCTTTTGCCATTGCCGATGGTCAACTTCCTGAAAGCAACAAAGCTGGTTATGTGATTCGCCGCATTCTCAGAAGAGCTGTGCGTTATGGTTATACTTTCTTAGGTTTCGATACCCCATTTCTATTCACTTTAGTGGATACTTTAGTTGGACAATTAGGTGAAGCTTTTCCTGAATTAAAGAGTCAGAAAGGCTTGATAACCAATGTTATATTAGAAGAAGAAAATTCTTTTTTGCGTACCTTGGCAAACGGAATTCAACGTTTTGAAAATTATGTTCAGAAGAATGCTTCGATAACTGAAATTTCTGGAGCTTTTGCTTTCGAACTATACGATACGTTTGGCTTTCCAATCGACTTAACTCAACTTATTGCTCGTGAGCAAAATAGAGGGGTCGATATGATTGAGTTTGAAAGTGAATTGAAAAAACAGAAAGATCGTTCCCGTTCAAATACAGTGATAGCTGCAGGCGATTGGGTTGTTCTTGCAGACGATGATGTTCAAGAATTTGTGGGTTACGAAGTTACGGATGCTAAGGTGCGCATTGTGAAATATCGTGAAGTGAACGCTAAGGGCAAAAAGCAAGTGCATTTGATATTTAACGTCACACCGTTTTATGCTGAAAGTGGCGGTCAGGTTGGTGATACTGGAACATTAAAATCAGATTCTGAAACTATCCATATTATTGATACGCGGAAAGAGCACGGTCAAACAATACATTTTGCCAATAAACTTCCGAGTAACCCTTCTGCAGCTTTTCATGCGCAAGTTGATGTTGCTCGTCGCAAGGCAATTATGGCAAATCACAGTGCAACTCACCTGCTACATGCTGCACTGAGAAAGGTCTTGGGCACTCACGTTGAACAAAAAGGTTCTTTAGTCGGACCAGATTATTTACGTTTCGATTTTTCACATTTCTCAAAATTGAGCGAAGCGGAAACAGAAGAGATTGAGACAATTGTGAATGCTCAAGTATTGCAGAACATTCAAGGCAGCATTAAGTCGATGCCTATTGATGAGGCAAAAAAGCTTGGCGCGATGGCCTTGTTTGGAGAAAAGTACGGCGATGTTGTTCGTGTTGTCACTTTTGGAGCTGATAATTCGGTTGAATTGTGTGGAGGAACTCACGTAGATTCTACTGGTTCAATTGGAATGATTAAGATATCCTCTGAAGGAGCAGTAGCTTCGGGTGTTAGAAGATTAGAAGCAATCACTGCCGGAAAAGCTTTAGAACATGTAAATGCTGAAAGTAAGCTATTGCTTCAAGTGAAATCGATGTTACGAGGTGGACAAGATGTGTTGAAGAGTTTGCAGCAATTGCAAGACGATCATTCGAGTTTGAGTAAGCAAATAGAAACTTTGAATAAAGATAAGGCTAGGCAAATTAAGGCTGACTTAATCAAATCAGCAGAAATTATTGAGAATACACGTGTTGTGGTCTCTCAAGTTGATTTGGAAGATGTAGATTTGATAAAGACAATTGCATTTGAATTAAAACAACAATTCCCGGATTTATATATGGTTTTGGGACATCAGGCGAAAGGGAAGCCCATGTTGGCAGTTGCTTTAGGTGATGAACAAGTTAATTCGGGCAAGAATGCTGTTATTATTGTTAAAGAATTAGCGAAAGAAATCCTCGGTGGAGGCGGAGGGCAGGCGTTTTTTGCCACCGCTGGCGGTTCAGACAATAGTGGAATGCAAGCAGCTTTGAACAAGGCACGTACCTCAATATAAACGATTATGAAATTCAGCGTTTTACTTTTTACCCTCTTGGTTTTTTCTAATTTGATTGATGCGCAGCCCTATTCAATTGGAAGGACTAGAATAGATTTACAAGATCCAGCGCGAAATAGAACTATACCAGTTGAAGTGTATTATCCTGCTCAAAGCGCAGGGAATAATGCCACGTGGGCCGACGGATTTTTTCCGATGGTTATCTTAGGACATGGCTTTGCAATGAGTTACGTAGCTTATGAAAATCTTAGTGGATACTTTGTTCCTAAAGGATATGTATTTGCCATGATAGATACTGAAAACGGGATAATCGGTGTGAGTCACCCTGATTTTGCAGCTGATTATCAATATGTGAATCAAAATTTAGCACTGCCCAATGTTTTGAATAATTCTATTGCTTTTTTAGGTCATTCAATGGGTGGAGGTGCCGCCTTTCTGGCTGCTTCGCAAGCGCCTCAACCTCAATTACTCATTGGTTTAGCTCCAGCGGAAACGAATCCTTCTGCAATCGATGCAGCTAGTTCAATTAATTGCCCCGTCTTTGTATTTTCAGGTCAAGGTGATGCTGTAACACCGCCTTCTGAAAATCATATCCCAATGTATGATTCAAGTAATTCACTTTGCAAAGGATTCATTAATATACTTGGAGGGGCTCATTGTTATTTTGCCAATTCAAATTTTTTCTGTGATTTTGGCGAAACTACCGCTGGTTCAAGTATTCAAATTAGCCGCGCAGAACAACAAGATATTTTATATGATTTTTTGGAACCCTTGCTCGCAACATTTCTGAAGAACGACAACCAGGCTTTTGCACAGTTTTCAGATTCATTGGCATCTTCATCTCGTGTTAACGGAACACATACGTGTGATGTCAATGCCTTGAAAGCAATATCGCCTGATAATCAGCAGGTATCTGTCTTTCCTTCTCCTGTGAATGAAATTTTAACCCTGAGTTCAGCAGATAAGATGCTTGGAGCATTTGAAATAGTCAATTCACTTGGTAGGCAAATGTTAGCGGGAGATTGCAAAAACCAGCAACTTCAACTTAATGTATCTGATTGGCCTGATGGAGTTTATTATTTCAGGACCTCAAATAAGTATGGCAAAATAATTAAGTCGAGCCGTTAATTATTTGCCAAATGCCCAAACTAGAAAATCGGGCATTGCTTTTCCCCAGGTTGGCACATTGTGTTCGCCATCTTTAATTTCGAGGTAGGTTATATCATAATACGGTTTGTAGCCAAGTTTAATTAATTCTGCAATTAAATCTAGGGTGTCGTCGATGGCGTCGATGATGCCGTTTTTATTTCGATCCGAGGTTTCGTCTTTGCTACCAGCCATAAACCAAAATTTCATGCCTTTACGCTTTCTGCTTTTTTTGATAGAGTGATGGATAATCCGGTCATTTTCTTCGGAGTAGCGCGGTCCTAACTCACGTTTGCGCCACCAAAAAGCTCCAGAAAAAGCTCCTACTTGCGGAAAATATTCTGGGTGATTCCAGGCTAAGTCCATCGCCGAAAGGCCGCCTAAACTATAACCAGCAATGGTGTTTTTAGGATGATTCAATTCGACTCTATATTTGTGTGCTAGAGTAGGCATTAAATGTTCGATGACAAATTTCGAATATAACTTCGCTCTACTACCACGTTTTTTATAATCAGGCTTTCCGGCAACGCCATATTCTTGAATTCTATCGCCACAAAAAACGCCAACAACAATAAATGCTTCTATTGAATTTGATTCTGAAAGAGAATTAAGAATTAAATTCAAATTCATGGCTTCACTATCTTGTCCATCATTTAAAACTAAAATGGGGAAAGTACCTTGAATATGATCGAAATTGGGAGGAGTAAATATCTCAAGATTCACAACCCGATCTAAAATTAAGGAGTGCAACCCTTCAATTATATGCTTACTCCAATTCTTAGCTTCTGACGTTCTTTTTTTCTCTGCCACTTCGTTCCATTTGAATTCGCTACAAAATTGCGGTAATGAGCTACACTACATAAGCCCCTTATTAAGATTATATTAACAATGTTTTTGATTCGATAGAATTATTATATTTGTCGTCGATTTGTTGCATATGTTACAATGATTCAATCGAATTCCATGATTGATTCACAACAAAAGCGATCAATCATTATCAAAACACTAAATGACATTCGTTTTATTCAAGCACATTTCGAAAGAATACTCATCAAAAAGAAAAACAACGAACGTCAAGTTCATCCCATTTCAAAACATTCATTAATTTAGAGTTTCGAAAGTAGAACTGAAATCACAGCAAACATCTCAAACGCACACACACACAATAATAATTTAACTACACAAGACAAATGAAAAAAATCGGCATTTTACACGGAATGGAAAGCACTTTTCCAGATGCAGTTATCGAGCGTATTAATTCAAAAGGAATTAAAGACATCAAAGCAGAACGAGTTTCTATCGATGTAGTAAAACAATCAGAGCCATCTGAATATGCTGTAATTATCGACCGTATTTCTCAGGATGTTCCGTTTTATCGTGCCTATTTAAAGAATGCTGCTATCACTGGTACAGCAGTTATTAATAATCCATTTTGGTGGAGTGCTGATGAAAAGTTTTTCAATAATGCATTAGCGGTTCAATTGGGAGTTCCAGTTCCTAAGACTGTTTTGTTGCCTTCATATGAGCGACCTGCTGATACGACAGAGCAATCATTCCAAAATTTACATTTTCCACTTAGTTGGGATGCAATTTTTAATCACATCGGATGGCCAGCTTACATGAAGCCACATGCTGGTGGTGGTTGGAAAAGTGTATACAAGATAAATAACGCGGAAGAATTATTTACTGCATATCACGAAACGAATCAGCTAGTGATGATGATTCAGGAAGAAATCGTTTTTGAAGAATATTATCGTTGCTATTGCATCGGCGGCAAGCATGTTCGCATTATGCAGTATGAGCCACGTAACCCGCATCATTTGCGTTATGTTGTTGACAGCAAGCCATCTTCCGATAAATTGTTAAAGACAATTGAAGAGTATGTTCTTAAGTTAAATCATGCTTTAGGATACGATTTCAACACCGTTGAATTTGCTGTACGCGATGGGATTCCTTATGCAATCGATTTCTGTAATCCAGCTCCAGATGCTGATGTAAACAGTGTTGGTGCTGAGAATTTTGAGTGGGTTGTTGAAACTGCTGCCAATTATGCAATTGAACGCGCTCAAGCTCAAAAATCAGGAAAAGACAACTTGACTTGGGGAACTTATGTTTCAAAAGCTGCACTAAAGCTAGAACCAAGCGTATCTGCTCCTAAGGCTGCTAAAGCTGCTCCTGCTAAAGTTTCTCCTGCTAAAGCTGCTCCTGCTAAAGCTGCTCCTGCAAAGGCTGTTATCAAAGCAAGCGCAACAAAAGCAACGGCTGTAAAGGCTGATACTGTTAAGAAGCCAGCGGCGAAAAAAAACGAAACGGCAAAAGCCTAATAAATAATCAATAAAGAAAACACCGAATAGCTTTATGTTGTTCGGTGTTTTTCTATTTTGCAACCTGAATTCTAAAAATCTATTCTCGTGGCTATTCCAGCTTTTACTATTGGTGTTGAGGAAGAATACATGGTTGTTCATCCCGAAACTCGTGAGTTAACCTCTCATGATCAGAAGATTGTCGAAATAGCCGAGCGAATGCTCGACGACCAGGTAAAGGCCGAAATGCATCAGGCAGTCGTCGAAGTTGGAACTCAAATATGTGCTAACGTAACCGAAGCGCGACAGGATCTTGCAAATCTTCGAAGAGTTGTGGGTGATATTGCCATCGATCAAGGATTAAGAATTGGAGCAGCCGGAACACATCCATTTTCTCATTGGAGTACCCAAATCATTACACCAAATCCACGTTACGAGGATATTGTGAACGAATTGCAGGAAGCTGCTCGTTCAAACCTCATTTTTGGATTGCACGTTCATGTTGGAATTGAAGATAAGAACATGGCGATGCACATTGCCAATTCTGCCCGATACTTTCTTCCTCACGTATACGCACTAAGCACCAATTCACCATTCTGGGAAGGGCGCAATACTGGATTTAAGAGTTTCCGCTCTAAAGTTTTCGATAAATTTCCAAGAACTGGTATCCCTGATTTGTTCAATACTTATGAAGATTTTATCAGTTACGTGAACCTTTTGGTGAAAACTGGTTGCATTGACAACGCCAAGAAGATTTGGTGGGATTTAAGAGTTCATCCCTTCTTCCCAACCATCGAATTCCGAATTTGTGATGTGCCAACAAGAATCGACGAAACAATGGCAATTGTTGCAATTTTTCAAGCACTTGTTGCTAAATTATACAAGCTTAGAACAGCCAATCTAAATTTCATGACGTATACGCGTGCACTTATCAATGAAAATAAGTGGAGAGCAGGTCGATATGGAATTGATGGGAAGATGATTGATTTCGGTAAAGAAGAAGAAGTTCGTACGCGTTCATTGATTGTTGAACTTCTAGAATTTATTGATGATGTTGTTGACGATTTAGGAAGTCGCGACGCACTTAATTACGTATATCAAATGTTGGAAAATGGCACAGGAGCCGACAGACAATTAAAAGTATACGAAGAAACTGGCGACCTTGTAAAGGTTGTTGATTATATTTTGGACGAAACAATGCAAAACCTCTAATCGAGGAATTAATTGGATGAGAAGTAACGAACATTATGCTCCTATGCAATTTAACATCGCAATACTAGACATGTACGACGGAGCTCCTAATCAAGGAATGCGTTGTATCCGTCAGCTTTTGGATGATTTTAAAAAGCAATCGGGAGCTGACTTAAGCTATACGATTTTTGATGTTCGAGGGAAGGCAGAAGTGCCAGACTTAAGCTTCGATGCGTATATCTCAACTGGCGGTCCAGGCAGTCCTATAGATTCTATTGGGACGCAGTGGGAGGAACGCTTTTTTTTCTTGACCGATTCGATTCGCGCATTCAACGAAAATTCAAGCAATGTTCCAAAGCACTTATTTTTGATTTGTCATTCATTTCAATTGTATAATCGCTATTATGGTTATGGAAACGTGACCAAGCGTTTATCCACTTCTTTTGGAGTGATGCCTGTTCATATGAATTTTTCAGGTGCGTTTGAACCGTTTTTTGAGGGATTAGAAGATCCTTTTTATGTAGTGGATTCGCGTGATTGGCAGGTGATTGAGCCTAATATGAAAAAACTTCGCTCTCACGGCGGAGAAGTTCTGTGTATCGAAAAATACCGTCCGCATATTAAACTTGAGCGTTGTATTATGGCAATGCGTTTTGATAAAACCACTTTCGGTACTCAATTTCATCCAGAAGCTGATGCGGCTGGAATGCTTGTTCATTTGAACACAGACGAAAGGCGAACGCAGGTCACAGAGCTTCATGGAGAAGAGAAGTATCTATCAATGATTGAGCATTTGAACGATGAGGATAAAATCGTTTTAACTTATAATACTATTATTCCAAAGTTTCTTGAAACTGCATTAAAAGAAAAGCTACTGATTCATATTAATTGACCATGATTTCTGAAATCCGCAAGCAATACAACGAAGAATTTAGTGAAGAGCTTTATCAAGAATTTCTTGATGACATTAATACTGAATTCAATCATAAGATTATGTTTCGGGTTGCAGAATCTCCGGTTTTCTTTCCTGCTTCTTTTAGAAAAAAGTTAGAGTTGGCTGGCGACAGTGTTATTAAAACTTTGCTTCGGACCGATTTTAAGCAATTGAGTGCACCCGCCGTTCCAAAACAATGGAATGTTCCAGCTGAAGATGAACACAGTACTTTTTTAGCACTAGATTTTGCGGTTTGTTTAGATGAACATGGAGAACTCAATCCACAATTAATTGAGCTTCAAGGATTTCCGTCACTATTCTCGTTTCAAGATTATATACAATCCAAGTACAAAGAATATTTTTCTATTCCAGATGGTTATTCAGCTTTCTTTCATGGGTTGAATAGTGCCAAATACCGTGAACGTCTTAAGAAACTATTGTTGAATGGGCATGCTTCTGAAAATGTTATTTTATTGGAAGTGGAGCCTGAAAAGCAAAGTACATTCATCGATTTTTTAGTAACACAAAAGAACACTGGCATTCGCCCAATTTGCATCAGTAAGGTTATTCGCGAAGGACGCAAGTTGTTTTACATGCGCGATGGCGTCAAAACTCCCATTACTCGAATATACAACCGAGTTATTGTGGACGAATTCAGTCAACGTGGAGATTTAAAATGCCAATTCAATTTAACAGAAGAGGTTGATGTTGAGTGGGCGGGACATCCAAACTGGTTTTTCAGGGTGAGCAAATACATTATGCCATATCTTGAAAGTCCTTATGTTCCTTGGTGCAGTTATTTGAGTGCGGTGAAGGAAATTCCATCCGATTTGGAAAACTATGTTTTGAAGCCTTTATTCTCTTTTTCCGGTACAGGTGTCAAGTTCCATGTAACAAAAGAAGACATCGACTCTATTCCTCAAGGAGAACGAAAGAATTATATGCTGCAAAAAAAAGTAGCTTATGAACCTGTTCTTCAAGCCCCAGATGGAAAGGTAAAAGTGGAAGTTCGTTTATTATATTTCTGGGAACCTCAAAACGCCAAACCTGAATTGGTTGTAAACCTTAGCCGATTAAGCAGAGGAGAAATGATAGGCGTTAAATACAACAAGGATAAAACCTGGGTGGGTGGCAACGTTTGTTTTTTTGAGCAATAAAAAGTAGATTTTTCATCTTAGCAAGAAACAATAACGAGATCATTTTTTTTAGCGATTGAGGTGTATTTTGCACTAAGTACTTTAAATCAGCTTTTAACCATGATTCGATTGAATTTTAAAAACAAGCTTTTAGCTTGTATCATCACAACAGCATTTGTTTTTGGGCAAGTGCAAGGCCAAACAGTATTTTGGAGCGATAACTTTGACGCACCTGCTGGAGGAGCCAATAATAACAACGCAGG
>Ga0105052_10006788_pt1 | contig 11485 bp, 14 predicted proteins | sample FRY03_FD_78094 | JGI IMG/M metagenome (GOLD analysis project Ga0105052, IMG submission 78094) | Freshwater microbial communities from Lake Fryxell liftoff mats and glacier meltwater in Antarctica - FRY-03 | ecosystem: Environmental > Aquatic > Freshwater > Ice > Glacier meltwater ... | reverse complement strand
TATTTATAATTTATTTAATTATGGATCCGATAAAGTTACAAATCCATATAACCGCAATATTTTTTTAAAATCGGTTAGAAAAAATATGATGAAATTAATAAAATTAAGTAAATTATTTAATGACAATATAGAATTGATTATGAATAATACTAATACAATAGTGAGTGAAAATATAAATAACAGAATTTTTTCAGCATTTCATGATATTGATATTTTAGGAAATTACACACATCAGCATTGGTTTACCGATTTATCCAGAGAAAAATTAACGCGTTTTATTTATGAATTACACGATATTTGGGATTATCGCGCAAATTTATCGTCAAGAGTCAAGAACGAGATTTGTCCTAATTATCATGATTTATTTAGGATGATATATATGAATGATTTACATACATCGTTGGTTCCTATTTTGCAAGATATTGCAATAACTATAGTTGAAAGGTTAGTGAGAACTGGAATTAATCACGATAGTAAATGTTTAGGTGCCAATCTTGTTTTGTCTGCATTAACTTTAGTCAATACAGAAGCAGCCATAGCTATACCTTGGCTATTTCAATCTGTATTTTAATGTATTATAGTATATATAATTATGAAAACTATCAGCATGAGGTCTACTATAAAAAAATATTTACTTATAATATTAATTCTTACATTAGTATTATCTTTATACTACTTGTCAAAAAAACGTAAAAGAAATTTACAAAAAGAAGGATTATACTCAATGAATAATTTTATTAATGATTTTAAAGTAATTAATGGTCATATAGAAGAAGTGAAGAATGCCAAAAAAAAATCCGAATATGCATTATTTAATGACACTAGGCATAATTCATCATAGGGCACGTGGAATGGTTTTACTTTATGACACTATAAAATAGTATATGATACTATAAATTATTATATGTAATTAATATATAATAATGAAAAAAAATTATAATAAAGGCACAAATAAGTATGCGGTTTTTGCTTTATTATCAGTTTTACTTATATCACTGGGTTATTTGTCTATACAGGGAAATATTGAAGGCATGAAAAATAAAAAGGGGATGGAAATGATATAGAGTTTCACGTATAACGGAAATAGTGTATTAGTTATGTGATATTCGTTCTATTTAGGAATTTTCATTAGTAATCTTGAAGATATTTATATCTGTATTACCATCACAATTAAATTATATAATATAATGCGTTAAATAACTTAAATAAAACTTATTATAGTAGAGTATAAGAAAATGACTGGAAAGACCTCCAAGACTGAAACTACTCCCGCCCAGCCCAAGACTGAAACTACTCCCGCCCAGCCCAAGACGCCTAAGACGCCTAAGACACCTAAGATGCCCAAGTCCGAACCTACTCAATCTCCGACTAAGCCCAAGGCAGAAAAGGCAGAAAAGCCTTCTTCCAAGAAGAAGGAGGTTGTTGTTGAAATTGTGCCAGTTGTTGCCTCTACTGCCGCGCCAGTTATTGTAGAAGATGTTGCCCATGTCGCTGCTGAATTTACTGGATTTATGACTAAGCTTCAAAGTCTGAGCGCTCTCATTTCTTCATTGAAGTCTGAGTTCCGTATTCTTGAAAAGAAGGCTTCTCGCGAGTTGAAGAGTGCCGCAAAAGCTAGCAGCAAGCGTAAGCGCAAGACTGGAAATCGTTCGCCAAGCGGTTTTGTTAAGCCGACCCTTATCTCTGATGAGCTTGCTTCTTTTTTAGGAAAGTCCAAGGGAACTGAGATGGCGCGCACTGAGGTAACTCGGGAAATTAATTCTTACATCCGCGCAAATCAGCTTCAAGATAAGACTAATGGGCGTCGCATTAACGCCGACACCAAGCTGTCTTCTCTTCTCAAGCTTACAACTGGCCAAGAACTCACTTACTTCAACCTTCAGCGATACATGAGCCCACACTTTGCCAAGAGTGCTGCTGCCGCCGCTAATGCCGCTGCAGTTTCTGCCAGTGTCTCTGCTTAATCATTTTTTAAAAAATAAAAATATTAAAAATAAAATTACTCATTCGCCTTACTAGCTCAGCCGGTAGAGCATCAGACTTTTAATCTGAGGGTCGTGGGTTCAAGCCCCACGTAGGGCTTCTGTATTCAATATAATTATTTATTTTATAATAATTATATTCAAAAACTTTTACGTCGTTCGCGTTTTTTGCTTAAAAATTCTCCTTCTTTTGTGAGACCCTCTGCGATATCTAGGGTTATATTTGCGCGTTGCGTATTTTGAACGCCTACGTGGTCTATCATAATGCTTCTGTGATTTATCATAATGCTTATGTGGTCTATCATAATGCTTATGTAATTTATCATAATGCTTCTGTGATTTTATTGATGAATTACCCATTATATATTTAAAAGTATTTTAATTTTAATAAATGCTGATTTTTTTATTGAATTATGCAAAAAATTGATTTAAACATTTCCATTGGTAATATAGTAACATAACATAAACAATAAGATGAGTTCATCAACGACCAACAACCAATCAGCTGAAACTAACGTCGCCTCTGGCATGACTTTTAATATTGCCGATATTGATATTGCGGCACCTAAAGTTAATAAGTCAGGCGGAAAGAGTTCCAATATTTTGTATAAACCAACAAAGAAGGGATTGTATCTCAATCTGGAAGTCCCTATGCTTACATGGGGTGCATCTGCGTTTAAAGACCAAGCAAGCGGCAAAGAAACCTTTGATATGTCTATTCAATTTCCCCGACAAGATTATAGCACGCCGGAAACAGATATTTTGCTTGCCAATTTTCAATCGCTAGAACAACATATTAAGAATGAAGCAGTGCGAAATTCAATGACTTGGTTCAATAAGAAAACAATGACACCTGAAGTCATTGAAGCGCTTTGGACGCCAATGTTGAAGTATTCAAAGGATTCATCTGGCGAACCAGATATGACTAAGGCGCCGACATTAAAAGTGAAGATGCCTTGCTGGGAAGGCAAGTTTAATTGCGAAATTTATGACCCCGCGGGTAATATGATGTATCCGTTGGCCGATTCATCGGTTACTCCAATGGATCTTATCCCTAAGGGTGTCAATATTGTTGCGATTATTCAATGCGGTGGTCTTTGGTTTGCCAATGGTAAGTTCGGCTGCACTTGGCGATTGTTTCAAGCGGTAGTTCAACCTAAACCTTCAATGAAAGGAAAGTGTTTGATTTCATTGTCTTCATCCGTTAAAACCGCATTGTCAAATGCCACTACAACACGTGAAGTTGGTGTTATTGTAGAAGATGACAGCGAAAGTGAAGGCGAAGAAGTTAGTCGTCAAGAAGTTATTAGCGAAGAAGTAATTCATCCAGTTGTTACCGCGAATGAATCACCTAGCGCTCAAATAAAAAAGAAGATTGTGCGAAAGAAAAATGTCGATTAAACACTTATAACCCTGTAAAATTAAAAACTTGTAAAATTAAAAACTTCTAAACTTGTAAAATACATTACAATTTATGTAATGTATTTTTTTACGTTAATTAATATATAAAATTTTAATTAATAATAGTATCATGATTAAAGGACAAAACTTACAAATTAAAGATATATTAGTAATGTCTGAAATATGTAAAATATGTAGCCAAGATTTTACATCACATTCTTTTAATTTAGTATGTAATACTTTAGAAGGAGGTCATATTTTTTATACAAAAATTTCTAATGCAAGTAAATACAATGATACTAATGGTATTGTATCCCATTGTACTAATTATTTAAATTATATTAATCCTAAAAAATGGTCTTGGATAATTGATTTTGAAGATTTCGGTATCAAACATACATTAGGAATAAATACTGGCATACAACTTTCTAAATTAATTAATACATTTGGAAAATTACAATATTTATTGATTATTAATACAAATGTATTTGTTGAACAAATGATGAAAATGATAAAAATATCTTTGAATAAAGAACACCATAAATGTATTCATATTTTACATGAAAAAGATGAACTAAAACAAGAAATGATAGAAAAATGGAAAAGTTTAGATAATAGTAAACATTTACTCATTGAATTAATTACATAGGTAGATCTAATACCTATTTTATATTTTCAATCTCTAAAACGTGCATTGTCAAAAATGTTATAAAATTTTCAAAATGATATATTGGTCTATAATTATTATTATAATATTGCAAAAATACGTACGTCTTTATTAAAATATCCGTCATATTTGATGATTTAATTTTACCCATATATACTAATTTATTTAGTATAATCCATACACATTCATATGGATTTAAATTGTATATAAAAATATCATACAAATATTCTCTCATTTTGTAAAAATTAAATTCTTCGCAAGCAGAATTTAATATAAATTCTACTATTCGGTTGCATATAATTTCGTTAATATTTATTATTTGATTTGTTAATTCTTTTATATTTTTTATATTTGTAATTTCTGTTATTTTACTACTTTTTCCTAACTTCATTTTTAAACATTTACTATATGTCATTTTTGATGGGCGCGAAACCTTAATTAAATAACAACAATTAATTATATTGTCAGGTATAAAGCTCAATTCTTCAGTTATAATAATAAATTTTAAATCAATATTTTTAGTATTTAATGTTTGCATATAACTATAAAATATTTCTAACAATTCGCTATGAATCTCTTGAAAATATTTACAAACAATTATTCCTGATTTTTCTTGTTTCGATAGTAAAATATCTACAACCTGATTATAAATATCATTCCATAACATTTTTGAATGACAACCAATAAGAGACATATCAACTTCATAATGTATATCACTTATTTTAAAAAAATAAGTATTCTTATTATAAGTTATACTTAATTTTTTATCATATTTTAATTCGGATGGACTATATTTTTTTATAGAACTCAACATTTGAGTATATTTCCCCACTCCATTTGGTCCATAGAAGATTAAGTTTTTTAAATTACATAGTTTTTCGGGGAAATTTTTATATACCTTCACAAGCTCAGGGTGCAATGAATTTTCGTTATTTAATTGTATATAATTATCAAAATGTGTTTCGTGTAATTTCATTTATATATTATAAAAAATAGTCTTTATTATAAAAAAAGACTATTTTATTAGACAATATGGCATAAAAGGTATCACTACTATACTAGTATACGAAATGAACAATCGTTTTGATGTTATTTATGATATTATACATAAATTCAAGTATTATCAAGACACCTACCCCAATTTATCGAATTTATGGTTGTCTTACATTAACCTTAAAGAAAAAAACTACGATGATGCTACAATTAAACAATGTTATTATGTTTTAAATATCATGATTAATATGGAACGAGGTGATTTAACTCGTAATGATATTATATCATTGTTATTGTATAAAAATGTCATGTTGTAAAGATTACTTAAATACATATCAAATATAAATATAATTTATGTATATCGTATTGAATTTAGAAGATTTTAATATTAATAATATATTTTTTTTAGAAAGAGTTAAAAACACTGTAATGGAGAATAGTATTTTTTCTAGAGCTATTTATTCAAACGAAGTATTTACATTAAATGGTATATTTGTTAAATTTGATATAACTTTTTTTAATATTGAAAAATCTTTTAATAAATATAAATGTTGTTTTGACATTAAAATACATAATGATATTGTTACCAACGTTTCTAATATCGAAAATCACATTATGAATAGATATAAATTTGAAAATAAAACACCCATTTATAGAATTTCAGACCAATTAAATAATGGTTTTTTGAAAATATTTAATGAAATTATTTGTAAGGAACACCATGAATTCATTCTCAAAATATATGGTGTATGGGAAACAGATATGGAATATGGGTTAACTTATAAGTTTATCCATGTATAAGTTTATCCATGTATAAGTTTATCCATCTGTTGAAAAGAATGTCAATATAATCGTCATCATACCTGCCACAATTAAATTAATTATACTTATAAAATAAGTTGCAAACGCAATTCTATTTTGGTTTTGAGCATCATTATCATTACCATTTTTTCTTCTTTTTATATTAATATACAATTTTAGATATTGAAACAAGCAGATAATTTGAAACAAGAATAAAAATGAAGTTCCTGCAGATAATTGATAATACTCGGTCGCTACTTTCCCCTTATTAATTCGTTCATAATATAATATATTTAATGTAATAATCCATCCTAAAATCATTATTGTTAAAATAGAAGGAGCTGAACTATTTATAAACGATTTTATAAAATCGAAGATTCCTGCAATTCCCGTTTTATTCTCTATTCTAGCAATTCTATCATGTATAGCAAAACTAACAAACATAACAGTTAATACTGCAAATGCTACAATACCATACCCGTATATTGTTGCATTTGCGCGTCCATATGTCCCATCAATTGATGTATTATTTCCAAAAAATATTTTAATACACATCCCTACAATTGATACAAGTAACATACTATTTATAACATATCCAAAACCACCTCTCTCTTTATTTTCTTCTGATGATGATTTTAGCCTTTCCATGTTGGTGACTGCTGACATTATCGTATTATATAATATTGTATTATATAATATAGTTTGTATTGTATCTTTATTTTATTATACTTTTATATAAATGAATAATCATCAAAAAACTGAATTCAGTCTCGGTAATTCTAAACCATTAATTAATCGCGAACAAAATTATGTTTTAGATAGAAAATTGGTTACAATTCATTCCGAAGATAGAGATATTACAAAATGGCCCAACTCAAATACGTTTGAAATCGTATTACCAGAAACGCTTTATAACGTTCAATCCATGCGGTTAGTACAATGCACTATGCCGGGAACATTTTTTACCTTCAGTAATGAATATCAAAATACAAAGTTAGAATTCACTATTGATAATAGTTTAAACGAAATTATTATACAAGAAGGTTATTACACGCCTTCACAATTATCACGTGAATTAACACGTAAAATGAATAAATCAATTAGTATGGATGCTAGTTTCAATGTTTTTTATGACGAAGTCAAACAAAAAATGTGGTTCGGTCATACTGACTTATCATTTAATCTAAATTTTGATAATCAAATTATTTATGATTTTAAAAATTGTGAACAACAGCCAATCATTTGGAACAATCATTCCAACTGGGGGCTTCCATATCATTTGGGGTTTCAAAAAAAAACATATAATTCGGTTCCACAAGATGGATTAGAATTTGATTATATAGTACCTCCAACTTCTCCGAATGCAACCATAAAACATTTTGTTGAAGCACCTTTATCATTTTATATCAATGGTGAAAATTGTCTCTATTTAGAAATTGATAAGTATAATTATTACGATGAATTATATCCATACAATGAAAGCTCTACTAAAATGTATGGCAATAATGCTTATTCGGGTAAAGTAAATTCGGCGTTTGCCAAAATTCCGATTAGAAGCCACCATGAATTTACACATGACTCTAGAACATTATTTCAACATAATTTAGTCCAATATGACCCACCGATCGAAAGAGTTGTACGCCTGAAATTTAAATTCCGATTTCACGATGGACGATTAGTAAAATTTGACAATTTCCCATTTGATTTTTCAATAGAATTTAATTCACTGCGTAATGAAATTGAGAAAAAATATAATATACGTATTCCTGCTGTCTATGTCTAATTATTCTTTATAAATCAACCTTGTATGTTTTTATAAACCATTCCTTAAATACGTTTACATCACATGTTACGTAATCACATTTGAAACCATCCAATTTCAGGAATCTAGGTTTCTTCATTTTTTTTGTTTTATAAAAAATATAATTCCCATATTTACCATTACGTATTGAAACATCTTCAGTTATAATACGTATATTCAAATTGTCATTCGCATTTGTATCATATAATAACTCTACTACATCATCCATTGTTATTTCAGACAACTCTATTTTAATATGTTTGAGAGATTTTGACATTCCATTCCATTCTAAATACTTTCCAAATTTCCCTATTTTTACATAAACCGGATATTCCTGAAATATCCCAATGGACGAAACTGGTTTATGTTCGTTCGGTTCTATTATATCAGATAGTGTATAATCTCCATTTCTTAATTTAGTTAAATCGATATCTTTTCGAACAGACTTAAATGTTACCTTATTTTTTTTATCATTACTACATTTAATCACCGGACCATATTTCCCCATCATGTAAGTATGGTTGTCATCAACCCGAATTGTTTCTTTACCCCTTTCCGAAATACATGAAGAGAGATTTTCTATTTCATTATTTACCTTTTTACAAATATCGTGCCATATTTTATCTCCCTTTGCCACTCTATCCAAATCATCCTCCATGTCCTTTGTATATGAATACTGAAAAAATGTATCAAAATGTTTCAGTAAAAACTCCAATGCTATTATTCCTGTTGGCGTAATAACTAATTTATTCTTTTCATTCCCAAACTCTCGACTATTTTGTATTTCGGTTATTTTATTCTGCTCCATTTTATTGATTATAATTTCAAAGTCATTGCACGTTATTACTTTACCTTTCACATTTTCTTTTTTTACATATTTTCTCTCTTGTATTTTTTCTATTAGTGAAGAAAATGTGGAAGGACGACCAATCCCCTTTTCTTCAAGCAATTGCACTAACCGAGCCTCCGTATAATGCTGTTTTGTGTCCTTTACGTGAATATTTGCTTTTATTTTACGATAAGGGAGAGAAATATCCGGTTTTAAAGATTGTAATTATGAATATTCCTTATTTGTATCATGATAACCACCAACAATTTTCCAACCAGGGAATACGACATGTTCGGTTTGAAATATATATTCATACCCTGACGGAGCTGTAATAGTCGCGGACAAAACAGATATCGTTGCATCAGTTATACTACTTTCAAATGTTCTTTTTCTGATTAATCGATACATGCGGTTCTCTTTTGCCGTATATACATTTTCATCAATGTCTTCGCATTTTATTTCTGTAATGCGGATTGCTTCGTGCGGTTGTTCTGATAATTTCGACGCTCTTACATATAATGCGTTGCTGTAAGGTTCTCCATACATTCGAAGAATACAATCATTCATCTTTTCTTTAAATTCTTCACTATAATTCATACTATCTGTTCGAGGGTAAGTAATATAACCTCCCTCGTATAACCTTTGACATAATGACATTGTTTCTTTTGGAGAAAAATTCAATTCATTACTTGCTGCCTGTTGTATTGTGCTTGTGGTAAATGGCATCGGATGTCCCGAAATTTTATTTTTCAAAGTATATTTTTTGAAAATATGGTCAAAATTTAAACTTTCCTTCAGAAAATCTCTCATTTTATCTTCATTTGTCTCTTCATAATTTAGAACAAATGGTATATTTTTATTTGTAAAGTAAGATGTCACGATATAACTTTGTGTTTCAATCGTTTTTTCTATCTCTTTTTGATTTTCATAAATAATACGTAATGCTGGTGTTTGACAACGTCCAGCAGACAAGCCGTTCTCCACATATTTCCACAATAATGGAGAAAGTTTATAACCAACCAATATATCCAATACCTGACGTGCGATCTGCGCATGTACCGCAGGAACATTAACTCGTGTCGGGTTCTCAATTGCTATATGTAAAGCTTTCTCAGTTATTTCATGGAACAAAATACGTTTGGTGTTTTCAATAGAGAGATTAAATACTTCGCATATATGCCACGCTATTGCTTCCCCTTCTCTGTCATCGTCGGTTGCCAGAATAACTTCACCTGACTCATTAATAGCCCTTTTTATTTTTGCGATTTGTTCCTTTTTGGATTTACTTTCAATAAACATCGGTTTAAAATTATCATTTATGATAATTGATTCTAATCCATTTAGTTCTCTAATATGACCATAACTAGCTATACATTTATACGACGTTAACGGGTTATGCTTATTTAAAAATTGTTCAATCTTCTTACATTTAGAAGGAGATTCAACTATTACCAATTTAATTATTGATATATCACTTGACAACATATTAGATATATTAAAGTGATAATTTTAAGTAATTATTACCATTATACTTCAGGGAGTAAATTCTTACTTTTAAATTCATGCCAAGTTATTTTCTTTTCCTTCGGTCTAGATGAAGCCTTTACCTTTTTACCAGTAATTTTATCAATTCGATCCGCCTTAGTTAATGCACTATCAATATACATTTCTTTCAATAACTTACCTACCTGAAATGCGGCATTATGTTGGTCTAGCACGCCGTCCTCTATTCTTTTTAATATATTTAATAAATTATTCAAAATGTCCATATTCAATTCATCCTTCTTAATTTTATTAAAAATATCCATGTAGTTATTAAATAAAAAACTACACTGAGATACACACATTGCGTCAAATTCTATAGGGTTCGTTTTACATAACCTACTATATTTTTTCTTCAATGAAATCAATCGGTCTACGTCCTCCCTAATTAATGAACTATGTTTTTTATCGCGTATTTGATTCGTACAATCTTCAACGTTATTTGCATCAATCATTTTATTCAGATTCAGAAGATCAATACTATCCATTATATAATATAAACCATAATAATATCTTTATATTAATATATAAATGAAAAATAATAATCTAAAGAGTCGGAAAAAACGACGAACTACGCGTAGAAATAAAAGAAATTTAAAATCACATCGTATTTCTAGTAGTAAACGTCGCACAAGTATTAAAAAACGTAACAGAAGCAGAAATCCCTCCACAAGAATTAGAAAAAGATATACTAAAAAAATGAGAGGAGGAAACGATTTTTCAACTAATGTGAATAGCGGAGGAAATCCACACAAAAACCTTACGAATAATAATAATATGCAAAATGATGCAAATAAAGCCTTACAAGGTGGAGGCGGAGGCGGATGCGGAACGCCATGTTGTAATACTAGCGATTATAGTTATCCTTGTCCGGATGGAATGTGCGGACCTATCCCACAAGTTTCAAGTGCCGTAAGTCAAAATCTTATTGAAAGAGCTGCCATAATCGCGAATACATCCACAGCTAATGCCGAGTTTGATAAATTAAAGTAAATATATCGAAATATATCGAAATATATATATATATATATATATTATTTTCATATTAAATAATCACATTATAATTTAATATGAATACTTCTGATTTAACCCTGTCTATAATTATAATATCAATGTTTTTTCTTCTCTATATTTTTAATTTAGTTGTTGTTGGAATGCAACGTATTAAGGATAATTGGCCAGTATATAGATGTCAACCACTTGTTATGCCATTTGCTTCAATTTTTGGACACGATACTGGTAAAAATTATGCATATTGTATTCAATCTATGCAAAAAGGGTTTATGGACGATTTACTTAAACCTCTAAGTTTCAATGTAAATATGCTAGGTGATATTACTAGTGGATTATCTGTTAATTTTAATAGTTTTAGAGGTTTTACGAAAAAATTTAGGGGTAATATGATGAGCGCATTTACTAATATCTTTGCCACGTTGTTTAATCTCATGATTGAGGTACAACGTACGATT
>Ga0105052_10006786_pt1 | contig 11489 bp, 8 predicted proteins | sample FRY03_FD_78094 | JGI IMG/M metagenome (GOLD analysis project Ga0105052, IMG submission 78094) | Freshwater microbial communities from Lake Fryxell liftoff mats and glacier meltwater in Antarctica - FRY-03 | ecosystem: Environmental > Aquatic > Freshwater > Ice > Glacier meltwater ... | reverse complement strand
GGGTTTTAAATGGTTACCATATAATATTCCCAACGAAAAAAAAAGTGTGATGCTAATTGTTGGAAACTTCATTACATTCATCTAAAACGAATTTAATAAAAATTTTGCAACATTAACATTTAATAGTATAATTTTTTTATCGGACAACAATTATTTACAATATAAACTGCAATAAATCTATTTTAAAGAGCTAACAATTAGCCTTGCAACATTTTCGCTAGCACCTTTGCCTCCTAAATTTTCTTCAAGTTTAGAATAATTTTGTTGCAGTGTATTTCTATAATCTTCATTGCAAAGTTTTTGCAATTCAGCTTTAATTGTTTTGTAGTTGCAATTTTCTTGTATTAACTCGGTTACAACTTCTTTATCTAAAATTAAATTTACCAAAGAAATATACTTTAAAGTAATTATTCTTTTAGCAATTTGATAAGATATCCAATTGCCTTTATAGCAAACAACTTCTGGCACTTTAAACAAAGCAGTTTCTAAAGTTGCAGTTCCAGAAGTTACTAGAGCTGCATAAGAAACACTAAGCAAATCGTACGTTTTATTAGATATAAATTTTATGTTTTTATTGGTTAAAAAAGCTTCGTAAAAAGAATAATCTATACTTGGAGCTCCAGCAATTACAAATTGATAATCTTTAAAGTCGTTAGAAACAGAAAGCATAACAGAAAGCATTTTTGTAATTTCTTGTTTTCTACTTCCAGGTAATATTGCAATAATTGGTTTTTGGTCTAAATTGTGTTCTTTTCTAAAATCTTCAAAATTTATTTTAGGAGTACTCTTAATTGCATCTATTAGAGGATGACCAACAAATTCTACCGGAAAATTATGTTTCTTTTCGTAAAAATCTTTTTCAAAAGGCAAAATAACATAAAGCTTGTCAAAATCTCTTTTAATGTCTTTAATTCTACTTTCGTTCCAAGCCCAAATTTGTGGAGATATGTAATAATGCGTTTTAATACCTTTAAGCTTTGCCCATTTAGCAATACGCATATTAAACCCCGGATAATCAATAAAAATTATAACATCTGGATTAAATGCTTCTATGGTTTGTTTACAAAGTTTTATGTTAGAAAAAATTGTTCTAAGGTTTAAAATAACTTCTGCAAATCCCATAAAAGCTAACTCTTTATAGTGCTTAACAAGAGTTCCGCCAACAGAAGCCATTAAATCTCCTCCCCAAAAGTTTATTTCAGCATTTAAGTCTTCTTTATAAAGAGCTTTCATTAAATTAGAACCATGTAAATCTCCAGAAGCTTCGCCAGCAATTATATAGTATTTCATGTTAAATAAAAATTGTAATTAAAGTAGTTATAATTAGAGCCAATACAACACCTCTAGCCATTAAATCTTTCTTTAATTTTAAAAGCAAAAAAAACACGGCAAGGTTTAAAATAGCACCTAAAGACACAAGTTTACCTAAATTATTATTGTTTTTTAAAATTGTAATTCCGTCTTTAAAACCATATTCTGTAAAGAGTTCTAAAAATAAAAACACACCAATTAAAGAGGTTATCAAGCCAATAATAATTCCGTATAACAATTCTATTTTTTTCATTATTTGTTAAAATTATAACTATTTAATTTATTTATTGCATGATAAGCTGTTAAATCAAATTGCACAGGAACAACAGAAATGTAGCCATTTTTTAAAGCCCATTCGTCGGTGTCTTCTCCTTCGTCTGGATTAACAAACTCTCCAGTTAACCAGTAATAGTCTTTGCCTTGAGGAGTTACACGTTTATCAAAACTTTCTTGCCAAAAGGCTTTAGCTTGTCTGCAAATTTTAACTCCTTTTATGTCTTTTTCTTTTAATTTAGGAAAATTTACATTTAACACAACCCCTTGAGGCAACCCCTTATTTAGAACCTCTAAAGTAATAGATTTAATATAACTTTTAATAGATTCAAAATCAGCGTTCCAAGCGTAATCCAATAAAGAAAAGCCAATCGCAGGAATACCTTCTATGCCTGCTTCTACAGCAGCACTCATTGTGCCAGAATAAATTACGTTTATAGAAGAATTAGAGCCATGATTAACGCCAGAAACACAAAGGTCGGGTTTTCGCTTAAGTATTTCGTTAACGGCAAGTTTTACACAATCTACAGGAGTTCCAGAACAACTATATTCTGCTTCAACATCATCATCTATATTAATTTTATTAATAAAAAGAGTGTTGTTAATTGTTATTGCATGCCCCATTGCACTTTGCGGACTATCTGGTGCAACAACTACAACATCTCCAAGTTGTTTCATTACACTAATTAACGCTCTTATTCCAGGAGCCGAAATTCCGTCATCATTAGTAACTAAAATCAAAGGGTTTTTTATCATTTTTCTAGAAGCTTTTTCCAGCTATTCGCTAAATCTTTGTTATAAAAAAATAACAAAGGATATCGCTTCTATCTGGGCTATTTTAAAATTTTGTGTAAAATACATTTTATACTAAGCAAAATTAACTAATTTTAAGATTCTACCATGTCACAAATTTTATAACTTTGTGTCAAATACCAATAAAACTAAGTATTTTAACAAAAATTACATAAATCATACAATTGGCACAGTTTTTTATGTAACATTGAAAGAGATTTAATGAATATAATATTCCATTTTATGAAAAAGAATTATAAAATTCTATTAGTAGTTATAGCAATATCTGCTTCACTACTTGCATTTACTGTGTCAAACATAAGTGATAAGAATTCTAGCAATCCAGAAAAAGATAAATTATTACTAGAACTATTAACTTTTGTAATAGAAAGAGGTCATTATGATCCAGCAGCTATAGACGATAAATTATCTAAAGGAATATATAAAGATTATATAGAATCTATAGATCCATCTAAAAGATTCTTTTTACAATCTGATCTAAAAGAGTTTTCTAAATATGAGTTGTTAATAGATAACCAAATAAAAGATAAGGATTTAACTTTTTTTAATCTAACGTATGATACATATCTAAAAAGATTAGCAGAAAGTCAGTCGTATTATAAAGAAATATTAAAAAAACCATTTAACTATTCTTTAGACGAAGAAATAAATACCGATTACGATAAATCTTTATATGCAAATAATATTGACGAGTTAAAAGATAGATGGAGAAAACAAATTAAACTTTCTTCTTTATCATCATTTACAGACAAGCAAGATTTAGAAGAGGGTAAAAAAGCAAAAGACGCAAATTATAAAGTAATATCTGATGTAGAGTTAGAAAAAGAAACAAGAGAAATTTCTTTAAAATCTTTAAACGAATATTTTAATTTTATAAACGAATTAAACAAAGACGATTGGTTTGGCGTTTTTATAAATGCAATAGCTTCTAGATTTGATCCACATACAAATTATATGGCACCAGACGATAAAGAAAGGTTTGATGTAAGTATGAGTGGTAAGTTTGAAGGAATTGGAGCTAGACTTCAAAAGAAAAACGATTTAACAGAAATTACAGAATTAATATCTGGAGGACCAGCATGGAGAGGTAAAGAATTAGAGCCAGGAGATGTTATTTTAAAAGTAGGACAAGATGCCAAAGAACCAGTAGATGTTGTTGGCATGCGATTAGACGATGTAGTAAAAAAAATAAAAGGACCAAAAGGCACAGAAGTTAGATTAACAGTTAAAAAAGTAGATGGTACAATTGTAGTTATCTCTTTAATAAGAGATACGATAGAAACAGAAGAAACATATGCAAAATCTAGTATTGTAGATAGAAATGGCATGAAATACGGAGTTATTTATTTGCCTAAATTCTACATAGATTTTGAAAATAAAAACAGTAGAGATGCCGCTAAAGATGTTGCAATAGAAATTGAAAGATTAAAAAAAGAAGGCGTTCAAGGTATAATAATGGATGTTAGAGATAACGGAGGAGGTTCTTTAAAAACAGTTGTAGATATTACGGGGTTGTTTATAGAGCAAGGTCCAGTTGTGCAAATAAAATCTGCGGGAACAAAAAAAGAAGTATTATACGATCGTGATACTAGAATACAATGGGATGGTCCATTGGTAGTATTAGTTAATAATTTTTCGGCTTCTGCTTCAGAGATTTTGGCTGCAGCAATTCAAGACTATAAAAGAGGAGTTATTTTAGGTAGTAAACAAACTTATGGTAAAGGCACAGTACAGAATGTAATAGATTTAAACCAATTTATTAGAGGTAACAATATTGGAGATTTAGGAGCTTTAAAAACAACTATTCAAAAATTCTATAGAATTAATGGAGGTTCTACGCAATTAGAAGGAGTTTCTAGCGATGTAGTTTTGCCAGACAGATATTCTTATATAGATATTGGAGAAAGAGATTTAGACAATGCAATGCCTTGGTCTAAAATAGACCCAACTGCATATACAACTTGGAGTAAAACAGTTAACTTTAATAAAGCTATAGACAATAGCAAACAAAGATTAGCAAATAATGATCAATTTAAACTTGTAGATAAAAGTGCTAAATGGACAAAAGAACGTAGAGACGATAATGTTTATAGTTTAAACCTTGCTAAGTTTAAAGCAAAACAAAAAGATTTAGAAGAAAAAAGCAAAGAATATAAAGTTTTATCAGATTATAAAAATAGTTTAATCTTTAAACCTTTACCAAACGATCTTGAATTAATGGCAAAAGACAATTTGTTTAAAGAAAAAAGAGACAGATGGTTTGAGAGTTTGTCTAAAGATATTTATGTAGAAGAAGCCTTAAATGTTCTAGACGATTTACAAAACAAGCCTGTTGCAAAAGGTTCTGTAAATTTAAAATCTAAAGAAAAATTGGTAAAATCATAATATAAAAAGTCCATTTTAGACTGCCCCCAAAAGTTTAAACAAATTTAGAATTTTTTTTCTTTTTCACTTTAATTTTTCCTTTATGTAGTAAAAAGAACATAACAGGAACGATTATTAATGTTAAAAAGGTGGCAAATGTTAACCCGTAGATTACTGTTTTAGCTAATGGTCCCCAGAAAACAACATTATCTCCACCAAAGTAAATATTTGGGTTGTATTCTATAAATAGTTTAAAGAAATCTATATTTAAACCAATTGCCAAAGGTATTAATCCTAAAACGGTAGTTATAGCTGTTAATAAAACAGGTCTTAAACGCGAACGTCCACCTTCTACAATTACCTCTAAATACTCTTGTTTAGATAACAAGCCTGTTTTATCTAACCCTTTTTCATTTAATTTTCTATCGATAAGTAATTGAGTATAATCTATTAAAACAATGGCATTGTTAACAACAATACCTGCTAGAGAAATAATACCCATCATGGTCATTATTATAACGAAATCGTCTTTAAATATCAACATTCCGAAGAATACGCCCCCAAAGCTTAACAATACAGACATCATTATTATTATTGGTTTAGAAACCGAGTTAAATTGAGCTACAAGAATTAAAATAATTCCGCTTAATGCAATTAATAATGCATTAATTAAGAAACTCATGTTTTTAGATTGCTCCTCTTGTTCTCCAGTAAAAGCAATTGTAAGATCGTCTAAAACTTTATAGTCTACAATTTCTTTTTTTATTTTTTCTACAATTTCGTTACCGTTATAACCACCAATTACATTAGAATAAACTGTAATTACTTTTTTAAGATTTTTTCTCTTAATAGTATTAAAAGTAGTAGAGTTATTTTTCTCTGTAATGGCAGAAATAGGAACTTGTACTATTTTACCATTAGTTTGATCTCTAAATGTAATAGGCTGATTAAAAATTACGTTATTGTCGTTTCTTTGTTCTTCGTTTAACCTAACATTAATTTCAAAATCGTCTTTACCATCTTTATAAGTAGATATTTTTTCGCCAAAAACAGACCTTCTAATAGTTTGACCAACTTGCCCAGAAGTAATGCCCAAATGACCTGCTTTATCTATATCTAAAACCACATCTAATCCTGGTTTAGATTTATTTACATCTATTTTTAATTCTTCTATTCCTGCAATATTTTTTTCGTTAATAAAATCTTTTAAATTATTGGCTTCAATTAACATTTTGTTATAATCTTCTCCTTTTATTTCTATGTTTATAGGATATCCAGATGGAGGGCCATTTTGTTCTTTTTCTACATTTATAGAAACACCAGCATAACCTTGAACAGATTTTCTAATGTCTTCCATAACATCAAGACTATTAATGCCTTTACGGTATTTATATTCTCTCATAGATAAAGTAACTTTACCTCTTTGGGGCATTTCATTTTGAAAAGCACCTTCTGTTTGTGGGTTTCCAGAGCCTTGTCCAACTTGTGCCACAGCACTTTCTACCATATAGTTTTCGTTGTTTTCTATATATTTATTAGCTATGGCGTAAACTTTTTGTTCTATAATTTTAGTAAACTCGTTTGTTTTTTTAATATCTGTTCCTTCCGGAAATTCAATATAAACCATAATTTGATTTGGTTGGTTATCTGGAAAAAATAAAACATTAGGTTTTGCAATTCCAACAGCTACAAATGATAAAATTAATATACCAAAGGTTCCAAGTAATAACATTAAAGGTTTTTTGCCTGTTAATGCATATTGTAAAAAATCGCGGTATTTATTTTCTATCCAAACTAGATTTATTTTTTGGAATTTTTCCATACGTTTTACTAAAACATACTTATAAACCCATAACATAATTGTAAAAAATAACATTAAATTACCAACGCCTTTTGCACCGTCTATGTTTTTAACAAAACCAACAATTACCATTAGCAAACCAATAATTCCTATTATTAAACTAAGTTTTATTAGAGTTTTTTTAGATATTTCTTTTTCTTCTAACTTCATAAAATCTGAAGTAAGCATTGCATTGATTACAAGAGCAACAAATAATGAAGAACCTAGCACAACAGAAAGTGTCATTGGAAAATAAATCATGAATTTTCCCATTGTTCCAGGCCATAAACCAAGCGGGAAAAAAGCAGCAAGAGTTGTTGCAGTAGAAGCAATAATTGGCCAAGCAATTTCTCCGATTCCTTCTATTGCGGCTTGTTTTCTAGACATGCCTTGACTCATTAAAGAGTAAACATTTTCTACAACCACAATGCCGTTATCTACTAGCATTCCTAATCCCATTACTAAGGCAAAAAGCACCATTGTGTTTAATGTTATACCAAAAGATGCCAATATCATATAAGACATAAACATAGATAATGGTATTGCAAAACCTACAAACAAGGCATTTCTAAATCCTAAAAAGAACATTAAAACACCAATTACTAAAATAATTCCAAAAATAATATTGTTTACAAGGTCGTCTACTTGTGCAATTGTTCTAGCAGATTGATCGTTTGCATAATTAAATTTTAAACCATCAGGAAAATAATTCTCTTGAGCTTTTTCTATAATTTCTTTAACACCATCTACGGCTTCAACCATGTTTTTACCGCTTCTTTTTTTGATGTCAAGCATTACAACTTGGCTGCCATATTCTCTAGCAAAAGTGGTTCTTTCTTTTTCTTTAAAATTTATAGTAGCTAAATCTTTTAAATAAACAATTCCGTCTTGTTTTTTAACTATTATATTTTCTAATTGAGAAGGAGATGTTATTTCTCCAATTACTCTAATGTTTTTTTTGATTCCGTTTTTAGAAACGCTTCCGCCAGAAACTGTTTTGTTTTCAAACTTTACAGTATTAATTATATCATCAAAACTAACTTTGGCCGCAGCCATTTTATACATGTCTACTGCAATTTCTACTTCATTATCTTCTGCACCACGAATGGCTGCTTCTTTAATTTGAGGTAGACGCTCTATTTTTTCTTCTAAATATTCTGCATATTCTTTTAGTTTTTGCGAAGTAAAATCTCCAGATAAATTTACGTTTAGAATAGGCACTTCTTCGGCAATATTTAAGTCAAATACACTTGGCTCTACTTTTCCAGCACCATCAATAGTTGGCCATTCGGTGTCAGATTTTACCTTGTCTACTTTGTCTTTTACTTTTTGTTTTGCATCTGCAATTGTAACATCTTCATCAAATTCTATTAATATCATAGAATAATCTTCTAAGGTATTAGATGTTATTTTTGTTACACCAGATATATTATTAAACTCTTCTTCTAGAGGTTTAGTAATAAGTTTTTCTACATCTTCTGCAGAGTTTCCTGGATTTATAGTGCTAACATAAATTTTTGTTTCTATAATTTCCGGAAAACTTTCTCTTGGCATGGCATAATAAGACATTATTCCTCCAATTAATAAAATTGCTGTAATTACATAAACAGTCATTTTATTGTTAATGGCCCAAGTAGAAATAGCAAAGGTTTTTACAATCTTGTTACTCATTTTAGTTTTTTTTATGAGTTAATTTTTAGTTTATAATTTCTACAGTAACGCCGTCTTTAATAGATTTGGTGCCATCTGTAACAACTTTTTGTCCAGATTTTAAACCAGATTTTATTTCGATATTACCTTGGTTAGACAAACCAGTTTTTACAACTTGTTGTTTAGCAACAGCGGTTTTGTCTTGGTTTATTTTATCTATTATGTATACAATTTTTTCGCCATTTGCTTTTTCTTGAATTAGATTTTCTGGAAGAATAATTGCGTTTTTATTTAAATAGTCTTCTATTTTAAGAACTGCTACTTGGTTTGGCTTAAGTAAATTATCTTGGTTTGTTATGCTAATTTCTATACCAAATGTTCTATTATTAGGGTTAATGTAGTTGCCAATTTGTCTAACTTTACCTTTTACAGTTTTGCCTAAAGCATTTAAATAAACCTCTACAGAAGCACCTATTTTTAATTTACCAACATAATTTTCTGGAACGTTTGCAGAAACAAACATATTAGACAAATTAACTATTCTAAACAAATCTTGACCAGGACCAACAACTTTGCCTCTTTCTGCAATTACACTATCTATTGTTCCAGAAAAAGGAGCAACTACATTTGTTTTTGCAAGTTGAGACTTAATTTGAGAGACAACTTTTTGCTGACTTTCCATACTTGTTTTAGCTTGTATAAACTGAATTTCTGATCCAATTTTTTGATCCCAAAGATTTTTTTGTCTTTCAAAAATTGTTTTAGCTAAAGCTAATTGAGTTTGAGCTTGTGCTAATTGAAAACTTATTCCGCCATCGTCTATTTTAGCTAATAATTGTCCTTTAGAAACTCTTTGTCCAGATTTAACTAACACTTGTGTAATTATACCAGAATATTCCGGATAAATTATAATGTTTTCTTTTGTGTCTACATTGCCTTGAACCTCTATATAGTGTGTAAAAAAAGTGTCTTTTACGGTTAATATTTTAACTAAATGATTTTTTTTAGTAGTATCCAAATCCCCAATAGCTTTATCTAATTTGGCAAGTTTAGCAGAAATTTCGTTAAGTTCATTAGACACAATTTGCCTATGTTTTTTTATTGTATTTAAATCTTTAGATTCTATAGCTTGGTCTATAGACTTGTTTTGGTTGTTAGAACAAGAAAAAAAGATAAAGCTAAATGTTGCGATGTATAAAATATTTTTCATTTGTATGTAAATGTCTAAAGTGTAATTATTTTGTTAAAATGGTTTCTAGTGTAGCTTTTTTGTTAATTACATTAATCATAGATTGTAAGTAATTTTGTTGAGCTGTATATAATTGTCTTTGAGCTTCAGAAAATTCAAAACTCGTAGAAAGACCTTCTTTAAATTTAATTTGTTGTTTGTTTTCTATTCTTTCGGCAAGATTTAAATTGCTTTTAGCAGTAAGGTATTCTTCTATACTAAACTCAAAATTGCTTTTTGCTTGTTGATGTTTTAAAGTAAGTACTTGCTCTAATTCTTTTAAATTGGTTTTAGATTGGTCAAGAGCAATATTAGCTTGTTGTGTTCTAGCACTTCTGCCTAAACTACTAAAAATAGGCACGTTTAGACTAACCCCCATGTTAGAATAGTTTAACCACCTTTGATTATTTTCTAGAAACCTAAATTCGTTGTTAAAGGCATTGTATCCAAAATTTACATTAGCAGATAAAGAGGGCAAAGCTTTGCTTTTTTCTTGCATTAATAAAAGTCTTTTTTGCTCTTGATTATTTAAACCAATTAAGTAATCTATATTAGTATTTATGTTAAAATCTTCGTTAGATAAAGCAAGTTCTAAATTAGAAGTAGTTAAGTTATCTAGAGAATCGGTTAGTTTTAAATCGTTAGTTAACTCAATTCCTAAATAAATTTTAAGCATGTTTAATGAAATTGCTTTTAGTCTTTGGGTATTTTTTAAAGCACTGTTAACAGTTGCTAACGTAATTGCAATTTGTTCAACATTTTCTTCTTCGATTAAATCATTTTTAAAAGTTTGGGTTGCATCGTTAAAGTTTTTTTCTAAAGTAGCCTTGTTTTTTTTATAAATAGAGATGCTTTCTTCTAATAAAAGCACATTTCCGTATGCATTTGTAATTAGTTCTTTAATTTCTATATTGGTTTTAGATTTTGCATTTTTATAAAAATCTAAATATGTTTTTGCCGCTTGTAACCCAACTATATAAGAACCATCAAAAATTAACTGACTTAATGTTGCCCTAGCATTAACAGAATGGTTGGTTCCAAAGGCAACTTCTGTAAATTCTCCAGGCGTTCCTCCAAATATTTCGGCAGGAATTAAAGATTTTTGTAACTCAAAATTATTTTGATACTCTATCAATGCATTAATTTGAGGCAAACCCATTGTTGTTGTTTCCCATTTTTTCTTTTTTGCAGCTTCTATATCTCTACCAGAATTTATTGCATTATAATTATATTGTACAGCATGATTTATTGCTTCTTGTAGCGTAAAAGAATAATTTTTAAGCTGTTCTTGTGCATTTGTAAATCCTGTAATAAAAGCAAGCAGGATCAATATTTTATATTTCATTTTTTGTTGATTACGCTAAAATATACTTAGCTGTCTTTCTAGTTCTGTTATTCCTTTTTGTGTTGCAATTGCTCTAATGTGATATTCTAAAGCATAAAGTTCTAATACTTGTGCCTCTCTTTCAAAAACGGTGTTTTCGTTTATGTTAAAGATTAATGTGTAATAAAATTTTGCATAAACATCACTAAGTATGCCTTCTCTATAAAGCCCTTGTTGTTTTCCCTTTTCTATGTTCTTGATAAAAATATCATTACATTCTTGCACCTCTCGTTTTATTACCTTTTCGTAAATCTCGGGGTAATGTTTTTTTAGTTGATAAATCGGCGATGTTTCTGTGCTTTTAAATAGCTCTTTAAAAGAACGTCTAATTTCAAAATTTTCTTCAATAGCATTATATTGGCCGTTAATAATATTATTAACTGTTGCATGAATTTCGTTGTGTAATAATTCTGTCGATTCTTCAATTAGAGTTTCCTTGTTAGAAAAGTACTTGTAAATTGTTTTCTTAGAAATACACATTTCGCATGCAATATAATCCATAGTAATGCTTTTAAAACCGAGTTTTAAAAATAGCCGACTTGCTTTTTGTATAATCTTTTCTTTCAAAATCTTTTTTTAAAGGTGCAAATATAGAACAGGAAACTTTATAAACCAAAAAAGTTTCC
>Ga0105052_10006785_pt1 | contig 11489 bp, 10 predicted proteins | sample FRY03_FD_78094 | JGI IMG/M metagenome (GOLD analysis project Ga0105052, IMG submission 78094) | Freshwater microbial communities from Lake Fryxell liftoff mats and glacier meltwater in Antarctica - FRY-03 | ecosystem: Environmental > Aquatic > Freshwater > Ice > Glacier meltwater ... | reverse complement strand
GTCGCTTTGGCGGTCGCCCATGGCGGCAAAAACGTTTGGGTTCAAGACCGTTTTGCCTTTGTTGATGAAGTCCACAAAACCCTTCACACCGCCAGCGCCTGCAAAGTCGTCTTCCTTGCCGGTACGCTCATCTTTCAGGCGAATCTTCACGCCGTTGTTCAAAAAACTCAGCTCACGCAAGCGCTTGCTCAAAATTTCATAGTGGTAGTCTGAGTTGGTCTGAAAAATGTTATGGTCAGGTAGGAAATGGACCTCCGTGCCGCGCTTATCGGTATCGCCCATCACTTTCATCGGCGAGACCTCAACACCACCAATCTTCTCAATGATCCGGTTTTGTACAAAACCTTTTGCAAACTCCATGACATGTACCTTGCCGTCGCGACGAATCGTCAGGCGCAGCATTTTGCTCAGTGCGTTCACGCAGCTCACGCCCACGCCGTGCAAGCCGCCAGAGACCTTGTAACTGTTCTGGTTGAATTTGCCACCGGCGTGCAATTCGGTCAGTGCTATTTCAGCCGCCGAGCGCTTGGGCTCGTGCTTGTCGTCCATCTTGATGCCGGTCGGAATGCCGCGCCCGTTGTCCGTCACGCTGATGGAGTTGTCGGTGTGGATGGTCACAACGATGTCGTCACAATGACCCGCCAATGACTCGTCGATCGAGTTGTCCACCACCTCAAATACCAGATGGTGTAAGCCCGTGCCGTCAGACGTGTCGCCGATATACATGCCGGGGCGTTTACGCACCGCTTCCAGGCCTTCAAGAATTTGAATCGATCCCTCACCATAGGCTTCAGACGCACCGGCCTGATTGGTGTCAATCCTGGGCTGAAAATTGGAGCTGTCTTCACCCGCAGCACCGTTGTTCACATTGACGAGCGCATCATTGTTAATGGGCTCTGCAGGTGGATTGGGTTTGTTTTCTTCGGTCATAACTGTCTAATCTCGCGGTTTCGTCAATCTCTTGAATGACTAAACCCGCTTTTTCAGCGGGTCTGTCTTATCTGGTCAGCCTGGTAAAAAGCTCAAATTCGCATCGGCATCACAACGTATTTGAAAGTTGCGTTGTCGGGAATGGTGAGCAGTGCTGAGCTGTTGGAATCGGCCAGTTCCATCTTCACCATGTCCTGGTCCATATTGGCCAGTGCGTCAATCAAATAGGTGACGTTAAAGCCGATTTCGATTTCCTCACCTGCGTAATCAATATCCAGCTCATCTACTGCTTCTTCCTGCTCGGCATTGTTGGAGGCCACTCGCAACGTGCCGGGCTCGATGTTCAAGCGCACACCCTTGAATTTATCACTGGTCAAAATAGCCGTGCGCTGCAAACTGGCCAATAAACCGACCCGGCCCAGGGTGATGATGTTCTTGTGATTTTTAGGGATCACGCGGTTGTAATCAGGAAATTTACCTTCAACCAGTTTGGTCACAAACTCCATACCCTCAAAGCTGAACCTGGCCTGGTTGCTGGCAAACTGCATTTCAATCGCGCCCTCTTTGTCGCTCAGCAAGCGCTGCATTTCCAGCACCGTTTTGCGCGGCAAAATTACTTCCTGCTTGGGTACTTCAACATCCAGCATGGCCGATGAAAACGCCAGGCGATGGCCGTCTGTTGCGACCAGGCTCAATTGCTTTCCTTCGGCCACAAACAAAATACCGTTCAGGTAGTAACGAATATCATGCACCGCCATGGCAAACGAAACCTGATTCAACAGGTCTTTTAAAACCTTCTGGGGCACAGAAAAAGCCGGACCAAAGTTTGCGGCTTCCTGCACCAGCGGAAAGTCTTCAGCTGGCAATGTTTGCAGCGTAAAGCGGCTTTTACCGCCTTTCAAAATCAGCTTGTTTTGGGCTGATTCAAGCGACACGGTCTGGTCGCTTGGCATTGACCGCAGGATGTCGATCAACTTGCGCGCACCGACGGTGGTGGTGAAGTTACCGCTGTCGCCTTCCAGATCGGCAGTCGTGCGGATCTGGATTTCCAGGTCACTGGTGGTCAGCTGCAGTTGGGCACCGGTCTTGCGAATCAAAACATTGGCAAGTATCGGCAAAGTGTGCCTGCGCTCAACAATCCCTGCAACCGATTGAAGGACTGATAAAACTTTATCTTGGGTGGCTTTCAGAACGATCATGTCTTCCTCTTGTTGTTTCTGTTTAACTCTTTAATTCAAATTAGTAGTAGTAGTAAGGGAGGTGCTTTTCTGTGAACAAACCTATTTTCCCCTTTTTAATCATGGGCTTGTCAGTTGTTTAACCTTGTGTTCCAGGGACCTGCAAGTTGCTGGTTGAATATGCATAACTTAGTTGACAGGGCTGGCGCTGTGGATAACTGCGTGGTTGTGCAAAAGTTATACCCATGGTTATGAATAAAGCGAAAGGGCAGCAAGGTGTCATATTGTCAGCCTTTCAGGGTCTGTTCAAGTACATGCAGTTGCTGGTTTAGCTCAGTCATTTGCTGGCGCTCAGCTGACATTTTGCGCACCGCATGCAGCACGGTGGTGTGGTCACGGCCACCAAAAAGCTCGCCAATCTCGGGTAGGCTCTTTTGAGTCAGCTCCTTGGCCAGGTACATGGCAATCTGGCGTGGACGGGCGATGCTGGCAGGCCGTTTTTTGGAATACATGTCGGCGACTTTGATTTTGTAATAGTCGGCGACGGTTTTCTGGATGTTTTCAACAGAGATCTGGCGGTTTTGAATCGACAACAAGTCGCGCAAGGCCTCTCGCGCCAGCTGGATCGAGATTTCTTTCTGGTTAAATCGCGAATATGCCAGGATTTTGCGCAGCGCGCCTTCCAGCTCACGGACGTTGGAACGTACGTTTTTAGCTACAAAAAAGGCTACTTCTTCAGGCATCACGGCCAATTCGGCCTCGGCCTTGCGAATCAAAATAGCCACCCTCATTTCAAGCTCTGGCGGTTCGATGGCGACGGTCAAACCCGAATCAAAGCGCGAAACCAGGCGCTCATGAATGTCAGTCAAACCTTTTGGGTAAGTATCACTGGTCATCACAATGTGTGATTTTTTGGTTAGCAGAGCCTCAAAAGCGTTGAAGAACTCTTCCTGTGTGCGGTCTTTGTTGGCAAAAAACTGCACGTCGTCAATCAGCAGCAAATCAAGCGAGTGATAACGCTCCTTGAACTCGTCAAAGGTTTTGCGCTGGTAGGCTTTGACCACATCGGACACAAACTGCTCGGCATGGATGTAAAGAACCTTGACTTGCGGGTTATCGGCCAATAGCTTGTTGCCAATGGCGTGCATCAGATGGGTTTTACCCAAACCCACACCGCCATAGATAAAAAGCGGGTTGTAAAGCTGGCCGATGCTGCTGGCCACATGCATGGCGGCGGCACGACCCATGCGGTTGGCTGTGCCTTCAATCAGGGTGTCGAAAGTGAGCGCAGTGTTGAGGCGGGTCTTGAAAGGTGCGCCTGCCGGGTCTTCAGCAACACCCAAACCGGCGGGTTCAGGGATACCAGAACCTTCAAAGCTGCGCGTCAAAACTGTTGATTTGGCATGCACTTCACGCGGAGCGAGCGCTAACTCAAGCGGCATGTGGTGGCCCGAGATCTTTTCCAGCAAGGCAGCAATACGCGCCGCATATTGGGCGCGTACCCAGTCCAGCTTGAAGCGGTTACCTACCTGTATGGTCACTTTAGACAGGTCTTGCGCGACCACGGCGGTCAGCGGACGAATCCAGGTGTTGAACTGCTGTTCGGGCAGTACCTGTGCCAAATGGTCGACGCAGATCTGCCACAAACCATGGCTCGAATGAAGTGCCGTGGTTTCAGCCATGGCACCCGGGAGCGAATTGCCGCAATCGCGCATCGCACCTGTGGATATGATTCTTTTTGAGCACCCTTTATTGTAGCCCCCGGAAGGAGTTATCCACAAATCGGCAAGATCAATTTTCAATCTTTATGCACACGCGACCGGGTAAAAAAGGTTTGTCAGGCGACAATCCGGGCTACTGCACCAGGTAAACAGCCCAAGTCGTTGCCAAGCTTGAAAAATCAGCGATAATCTCGGGTTGCCCTGATACGCGACCAGAATTTAACAGCCAGGTGATTGGTCAGGCGTGACGGGCACAGTAAGTAGAGTGGGCTTAAATTGATTTCAGAATCGATTTTTCCGAAATTAAACCGTAAGTAGATTCGGGATTTTGTCCTGGATTTTTCAAGCAAGCAGCTGGATACATCATGAAACGCACATACCAACCCTCCAAAGTCAAGCGCGCACGCACGCACGGCTTCCTCACCCGCATGAAAACACGTGGTGGCCGCGCAGTGATTGCTGCACGCCGCGCCAAAGGCCGCAAGCGTTTAGCTGTCTAGGCCATCCAGGTCATTTAGCGCCGGGCAGACAGGTTGGCGCATGTGATGCAGCGACTTAAAACCCGGCCACAATTTCAGGCGGTTCTTGGCGGTGAGCTGGTTGCAAAAACCAGTCATTTTGCAATGCACCGGATTGAACTGGATGCCGCCGACGCCGCATTGACCCAGGCCATGCCCGCACCGTTGTTTCCTGTCAAAGCAACATGGCTTGGTGCCATGGCACCGAAACGATGGGCCAAACGCGCAGTGACCCGCAACGCCATAAAAAGGCAAATCTATACCGTGAGCGCCAGCCTCAAACCACCCTTCCCGCAAGCGGCTTTTCTGGTCAGGCTGCGGCATGAGTTTTCGCGCAAGGACTATACGAGTGCCTCGTCTACAGCGCTAAAAGAGGCTGTGCGCGGGGAATTACTTGTCTTGATGCAAGCCGCCTGGGCGCCCGGCAAATCCATGCCTGTTGCCGTATGAATCGCCTGCTATCCACGCTTTATCACTTGCCGCAACAAGCTTTGATGGGGCTGGTCAAGGCTTATCGTCTGCTTCTGAGCCCGTGGCTTGGCAGCGCCTGCCGCTTTGAGCCGACTTGCTCTGCATACTCACTGAAGGCACTTGAGCAGCATGGCGCGGTGGCGGGGGCGACGCTCACACTCTATCGGTTGGTGCGTTGCCAGCCGTGGTGCCAGGGCGGGCATGATCCCGTGCCCGCAACTACATTTTTTACCCGCCTGATCACACCCGTGAGCAGCACCACCCTTTCCTCTGAAAAGAAGCCGTCATGAACGACATCCGCCGCACCATTTTGTGGGTGATTTTTGGTTTTTCCATGGTTCTGTTGTGGGACCAATGGCAGACTTTTAACGGCAAGCAGCCGACCTTTTTCCCGAAAGCACCGCCTGTTAGCAGCGCCGTCGTCACGCCGGCAACGCCAGGCGCCAGCACGTCATCTGTGCCCGCGAGCAGCGCCGCGGCGGTGCCAACCCCTGCGCCAGCAGCGGCCAGCGTATCAGCAGTTCCGCTGGGCGCTGGCGCCCCGCCGGCGCTGGCCAAACGCGAAAAGCTGGTGGTAAACACGGATGTTTTTTCGTTGACGTTTGACACTGAAGGGGGCTCGCTGGTCAGGTCGTCCTTTTTCAAATTCAAGGATATGGAGGATAAAAGTGCGGACTTTGTCCTGCTCGAAGAAAGCGCAGCCCGCGTGTATGTGGCGCAGACGGGCCTGATCGCCGCCGGTGGCGGCGCACCAATGCCGAACCATAAAACCCCGATGACGGTCGTGCCCGGGGAGCGGACGCTGGCTGCTGGCCAAAATGAACTACAGGTCAAATTTGAGTCCGCAGATGTAGGCGGCATCAAGTTGGTGAAAACCTATACCCTAAGGCGCGGCGCATACGACATTGGCGTGCGCCATGACATCGTCAACACCGGCAGTACAACCGTGTCGCCGCAGTTGTACCTGCAATTGGTGCGGGATGGCAATGATCCGGTGGGCGAGTCAGCCTTTTACATGACCTTCACCGGCCCGGCGATTTACACCGAGGCGCAAAAGTACCAGAAGGTGGACTTCAAGGACATCGAAAAAGGCAAGGTTGATGTTGAAAAGCAGGCCACCAACGGTTATGTCGCCATGGTCCAACATTACTTTGCATCCGCCTGGCTGCTGGGTGATGGCATCCAGCGTGAGCTGTTTCAGCGCAAAGTCGACACCAATTTGTATGCGGCGGGCATGATAACGGCCGCTGGCGATGTCGCTCCCGGCACCACCAAAACCATTGAGTCGAAACTATTTGTGGGCCCGCAAATAGAAAACATGCTCGAAAAGCTGGCACCGGGCCTGGAATTGGTCAAGGACTATGGCTGGCTGACGATTCTGGCCAAGCCTCTGTACTGGCTGCTCGACAAGCTGCATGGCTATATCCAGAACTGGGGCTGGTCTATTGTGGCGCTGGTGCTGTTGCTTAAAATTGCGTTTTACTGGCTCAACGCCAAGGCCTATTCGAGCATGGCCAAAATGAAAGCCATCAATCCGAAGATCATGGAAATGCGCGAACGTCTCAAAGACAAGCCGCAGGAAATGCAGCAGCAGATGATGAAGATCTACAAGGACGAAAAAGTCAACCCAATGGGTGGCTGCTTCCCCATCATGGTGCAGATTCCGGTGTTTATTGCGCTGTATTGGGTGTTGCTGTCGAGCGTTGAAATGCGCGGCGCGCCGTGGACTTTGTGGATCAAGGACCTGTCAACGCCAGACCCGTACTTTATTTTGCCGGTCATCATGACGCTGACGACCATGCTGCAAACGGCGCTCAACCCGACGCCGCCCGATCCATTGCAAGCCAAGCTGATGTGGTTTATGCCGCTGATTTTCAGCGTGATGTTTTTCTTCTTCCCGTCCGGCCTGGTGCTGTACTGGATCACCAACAACATTCTGTCGATCGCCCAGCAGTGGATGATCAATACGCGGATGGGTGTGCCGCCGCAGTTCAACTTGCCGAAGTTCAAGTAACTTCCCGGCGCGCCGTTGGCGTGGTGTCATTGACGGAGCCGCGGCCACTCAGCCCCGTCAGGGGGGCACCTGTGGCGCGGCAAAGCCGCCTCCACGCTGCCGCTTGATAATGCGCCTATGCTGGCACGACACCACGACCCTATCGCCGCGATTGCCACTGCGCCTGGTCGCGGTGCGGTGGGCATGGTGCGTGTGTCTGGCAAAGACTTAAGCGCCGTTATCGCGGCGGTTTGCAACAAGGCCTTGCGGCCGCGCCATGCCGCTTACCTGCCGTTTCTTGATGCGGCGGGCGGCACGATTGACAAAGGCCTGGCGATTCATTTCCCTGCGCCGCATTCGTACACGGGTGAAGAGGTGCTGGAGCTGCAAGCCCACGGCGGGCCGGTCGTTTTGCAGCTCTTGCTCGCGCGCTGCCTTGAGGCCGGGCAGCACATCGGCTTGCGAGTGGCGCAGCCTGGCGAGTTCACCGAGCGCGCCTTTCTGAACGACAAGATCGACCTGGCGCAGGCCGAGGCGATTGCCGATCTGATTGATGCCAGTACCGAGACCGCTGCGCGCTCTGCAGCGCGTTCCATGTCGGGTGAGTTTTCAGGCGCCGTCAACGCGCTGCTAGGCCAATTGATTCACCTGCGCATGCTGGTAGAAGCTACGCTGGACTTTCCTGAAGAAGACATTGATTTTTTGCAAAAGGCCGACGCGAAAGGCCAGCTGGCGGGCTTGCAGGCAACGCTGGCAACGGTGCTGCGCAATGCCCGGCAGGGCAGCATTCTGCGTGAGGGCATCAAGGTGGTGATTGCCGGCCAGCCGAATGCTGGCAAAAGCTCGCTGCTGAATGCGCTGGCCGGAGCTGAACTGGCCATCGTGACACCGATAGCCGGCACCACGCGCGACAAGGTCTCGCAGTTGATTCAGATTGATGGCGTGCCGCTGCATGTGGTGGACACCGCTGGCCTGCGCGAGGCCCTGGACGAGGTCGAAAAAATAGGCGTTGAGCGCGCCTGGGCCGAAATCCAGAGCGCCGACGCGGTACTTTTTTTACATGATCTGACACAGCACAGCGCTATTGATTACATAGCTGCTGACGCGCGGATTCAAGCAGCGCTAGTTTTAAAACTGCCCTCAAAAACGCCCATCATCGATGTCTGGAACAAGTCTGATGCCGCACCGCCCTCGGGCTGCGCTGGCGTGGTTATTTCCGCCAAAACAGGCCACGGCCTGCAAACCCTGCGTGAGCAACTGCTGCGTACCGTGGGCTGGCAATCTGCGCCGGAAGGCGTGTTCATGGCGCGCGAACGCCATGTGCGGGCTTTGGCCCAGGTCGATGAACAACTTGACAAAGCGGCTGATCAGCTGCGCACAGCTCATCCGGCACTGGACTTGCTGGCCGAAGACCTGCGCCAGGCGCAGCTGCATTTGAGTGAAATTACCGGGCAGTTCACGCCAGACGATTTGCTCGGCGAGATATTTTCAAAATTCTGCATTGGCAAATAGCCTGCGTTGAATTTAAAGTATGCACAAGACGTATCAAGCGTAAGCAGGCGTAACCATGACTTGCCATCTGCGCCTGCTAGCGGTTATCTTTGCCACATCATGAACGCACCCAGCATCAGTAATCTACGTTTTGACATTCGCGGTCTGGCTCAAGCCATCGCTTATTGCAATGCCAGTGATGCCATGCGCTGCCAGTTCAGCGTGGCCCAGTGGGAGATTTTGGCGTCTTATATGCAACCGTTTGCATTGGGCAACGGCCAGATGCTGATTAATCAGGGCGCCACTGACAGAACCCTTTACTTCATTGAAAGTGGTACGCTGAGCGTGCACTTTGAAGACGGAATATCCCGCGTCCGCATGGCGCTGGTCGGCCCTGGCAGCGTGGTTGGCGAAGGGGCTTTTTTCTCGCACCAGCCGCGCAACGCCACGGTGCTGGCCTCCGGCGACTGCAAGCTTTGGTGTTTGACACCAATGCGCTTTGTGGAGCTGGCCAACCGCCACAGCCCAATTGCGCTGGATCTGACACTGGCCATGGGCGCCGTAATGGCCCGGCGGCTATATATTGAGCCTAGACGCATAGCCGTTACCTAAAACCCAACAAGCGGACTTTGGCCGAGCTTACAAAGTCTGCACTTTTACGGCATGCTGCCATCCACTGGATTTTTTGATGCTTCCGTTTGATGCCTGAGGCGCTTGAGCAGCGATTAATTTTGCTGGCTGCCTGGCAGTCATGTTGGCGGCTGTTTGTGTGTCAATGGGTGTCGTGTTGTCAGAGTCGCTGACGCTGTTGATCCTGGTGAGGGAGTCACTTTTAAGAAAAACCCAATCATGTCGCTGTTTAACTGGTTCTCAGGCAAGTCGGACGCTTCTAAAACAGCCGCGTTGGGCAGCAGCCGACTGCAACGCAACGCCAAGCACGGCCACGCGCAAGACAAGTCGTTGCCGCCTGCTGGCAAGCCGACACCCAGTCCCGACGCCCAGCTGGTTGATCGCAAAGTCAAGCGCCACGCCCGGCGCGAGCAGCTGTACCTGGCCATTCGTGAATGCATGACCCGCGCGGGCGTGCTGTCGGCCAGTTATAAATTCAGGGTGCTGTCGCTCGACCAGGGTGGCGACCAATTTTTGGTCATGATGGACATCGCGCCCGGCCTCGGTGGCCAGGTTGAAAAACTGACTGAAATTGAGACCCTCTTGATCAGGTCGGCCAGAAGCCTGTTCAGCATTTACGTCACATCCGTTTACTGGCGCATTGATAATAGCCCGGTGGCCGCCAATGCCGTCAACTTTGACGTCAGCCAGCCCGCCACGCCGGAGTCCCGGCCGATGGCTCTGGAGGCTGCCAAAAACGCCACGCAGAACGCCACTAAAACACCCGTCGTCCAGCGCTACGACCCGATTCATGACGACGAAATGGCCGACTTCAAGCAGACGCTGGTACCCGCATCGGCACACCACCCGGCATTACATGATGGAGCAGGTAAAAGCCACAGCGGCCAGCGCTCCCCGACCCTGATCGCCGGCTCTGAAGACACCGAAATGCCCGAGTCATCAGCCGCGCCAGCGCTGAGCCCGACGCAGTACGGCGAGTTGCGCTAATGGGATCGTTTGAAAGTAAACGAAGGAAAAAAACCAAAAAATACGGTTATGGAGCATCAATCGGGGCTCTAGCCCAATGAAAGAGCGCGCTAGCAGCTTCTAAAATAATAGCAATTTAGATACACTCCTTTGACGCCGTCTTTGGCACACTCAAAAGGACATCAGTTGAAGCTGGTACGCCCTAGCACTCGCCCCGGCGAGCTCCCGGTGCCCAGCTTCACCACAAAAGCTTCGCCCATGGCCGGGACTTCGCCCGTCATCGAGGTGATGTTGACCTGGTGCGTTACCCACACTTCAAACTGGCCAGCGCGTAGGGCTGTCAAACGTTCCCGCAGTAGCTCGGTTTGTGCGGCCTGGTTGCTGCGGCTTTCGAACGTCGAATTCAGGGCGGGCAGCAGATCAAAGCGGCCAAACGCCAGGGTGGCAGTGTCTTTGCAGCGGCACCAGGCGCTTGACTGAACGCTGCCAACGGCCAGCTTGCGGGCGGCAAACCACTGGCCTATGCGTTTTGACTGATCCCGGCCTTCGTCGCTCAGGTTGCGCTGGGTGTTGCATTGGTCAAGCTGAAAGTTGGGCGGGTCGCCAATGCCGGCTACGGTTTGTGCATGCCGCAGCATCAGCACGCAGGCACCTAGCCGAAGCAGCGCAGCGACATCAAGCGTGCTTTGCGCGCGCAGGGTCAAGGCGGCTGGCAATATGCTGGCGACCAACAGCGTTTGTAGAGCACTTCGTCGGTCAAATCGGTTCATGAAAGGCTCGTTTATCAGGTATTTGTTTTGGCACTCAGGCCGCGCAGCAGTTTGTCTTCCGCCACCGCCAGCGCTTCGGGCGTGCCCGACAGCACCAGCGTGTCGCCTTCTTCGAGCAGCGTATCGTCCAGGGGTTTTAGCGCTTTGCCGTCGCTGCGGCGCAGGCTGACTACCCGCACGCCGGCCGCATGCAGCACCAAAGATGCCAGCGGCTTGCCCTGCAACTTGTTGCCCAATGGCAGCGTGACAGTCGCCAGGCGCTGTTCGTCCTGTTCGTTCACGGTATCGTCATCCGCCCCTCGAAAGTAGCCGCGCAGCAGGTTGTAGCGTGCATCGCGCTGGTCTTGCACTACCCGAATCACACGGCGCATCGGCACGCCCACCAGCGCCAGCGCGTGGCTGGCCAGCATCAGGCTGCCTTCAATGGCTTCAGGCACCACTTCAGTGGCGCCTGCCGCCTGCAGTTTTTCAAGGTCATGGTCATCCACCGTACGCACAATCACCGGGACGGTGGGGGCGTGAGCGCGTACATTGCCCAGCACCTTGAGCGCGCTGGCCGTGTCCAGGTAGGTCACCACCACCGCACTGGCCCGCGCCAGGCCTGCGGCCATCAGCGATTGCAGGCGCACAGCGTCACCAAACACCACCGAATCCCCCGCGCTCGCCGCTTGCTGCACGCGGTCCGGGTCGAGGTCTAACGCCATGTATTGAATGCCTTCTTGCTCAAGTATGTGGCCTAAATTCTGGCCGCAGCGGCCGTAGCCGCAGATGATCACATGCTCGCTGGCGTTGATGGACTTACGCGCAATCGACGTCATCTG
>Ga0105052_10006784_pt1 | contig 11489 bp, 9 predicted proteins | sample FRY03_FD_78094 | JGI IMG/M metagenome (GOLD analysis project Ga0105052, IMG submission 78094) | Freshwater microbial communities from Lake Fryxell liftoff mats and glacier meltwater in Antarctica - FRY-03 | ecosystem: Environmental > Aquatic > Freshwater > Ice > Glacier meltwater ... | reverse complement strand
GCTGCGGAGATCCTGATCGTGGTCGGTGACAACCCCGAGCGCATCAAATCTGAAGCGGCATTCGCGAAACTTGCCGGCATTAGTCCCGTCCCAGCCGGTTCGGACATGACCAGCGGGAAACACAGGATCAACCATGGCGGACACCAGCAACTTAACGCGGCGATCTATCGAACCGTGATCGTCCGCATGCGTTTTCATGAACCCACCATCGCCTACGTCGCACGCCGGACAGCTGAAGGCAAATCCAAACGCGACATCACCCGTTGTCTCAAACGCTACGTGATCCGCGAGGTTTATCACCTCGTCAAAGCCAAGCCCATGACCCTAGAAATTGCTGCTTGACAAATATAGGAGCATCAATGTAATCGCCCTTATTCACTCGGACGAGTACGCGAACTGGGTCTTTGACGAGTCCCACCCCACCCAAGGTCGCCGGTTTATGAAAGCTGCCGAGCTTCTGCGTGAATACGCGCCAGAGGCAGGCCTGGAAATCGCTGAGATCGAGGCTGACTATTTCCCACCCTTTGAAGTACTGCAATACGCGCATACTCGTAAATACATTGAGCAGGTCTTGCTCGACGGCGAGTCAGGGGAGTGCGAGGGCACTCGACGTGACCTTGGCGCTACCGCCTTACGCATGGCCGGTGGCACGATCCTTGCCGCTGAAGCACTCTTGCAAGGCCGGGCGCTGACAGCTGTCAACTTCGCCGGAGCAAAGCACCACGCCATGGTCGATCACTCCAGTGGCTTCTGCGCCTTCAGTGACCTCGCCATTACCGCGCGCCACGTGCTCCGCAGTGATCGGACGATCTTCTGTCCGGTCACAAAGTCAATGCAACGGGTAGCAAGAATCGCGATCCTTGACATTGACGCCCATCATGGTGACGGCACCGAAAAACTTCTGATCGACACCGGAAGGGTCCTCAGCTTCTCTGTCCACGAGGCAGGCATTTTCCCCGGAACGGGAAAGGACAAGGACGTATCGGCAAAAGGCTTTTAGTGGGCAATCGTCTGGGCCCCGGGACCGCGCTGAAAACGGTTCTTCGGTGGGAGGACCCCGTTATTCGGTCCAGGTGATGCGCCACAAGGGGTCATGCCAGCAGGACTTGAGGCGATTGAGAAGTCCGAGTCAACTGGCAGGTGAACGAACTGCGGGAAAACAAGAAAATCACCAAAAATTGCCGCACGAAAATTAGATGATTAGACATAAGATCCAGCTACCACAACGGGCATGGAAAGCGTGTTGCTCGGTGTTGTGGGCGCGAATCTCAATCGTTACCTGTAAGTCCAAGCCTGGGTTATCTCATTTTATTTCTATTTTTTTGCAAGAACTGTGGGTTAGATGCAAGAGCTCGGTCGTGACGTTGTCTTCACCGGTGGCTCGTCTTATGAGTTCGGCGTAGGAGAATAATTGTTCGCGGTAATGCTGCATTGAGAGTTCATCGATAACTTGATCCGTCTTGTAGTCGATAATGTGAATGCCGTTTCCATCACGATATGTGAGGTCGATTAAACCGTCGACTACTTTTACACGTGCGTGTTCGACGGGAGCTGCGACGTACATCTCGCTCCAGAACTGACCTGACGCGATTGCAGTCTGCACCGTGTCACTTGTTAGTGCTTGGTTAACCATGTTGGTGATCAACTTGATGTAGGTGAGTGCTTCTTCTTCGGCTGCGATCTGAGCGCACACTTCACTGATCGTTTGTGGAGTTGGAGCGTCAATGTGAATGAGTGTGTCCAGAGACCGGTGGACACTTTGACCAATGGCGGTTCCGTCACGCATTTCCCGTTCTGCTGACTGAGTTTTAGTAACTGGCGTAAGCGTTTCGTCGGGGACCGGGCTTGAGGTTGTAACTGACGTTGGAATTGATTCAAGTCCCAGGGCGAGCGCTCCTTCGCCGCTGGGGGAGGAAACCCAGCGGGTGTTAGTTGACGCACGGATCCCATCAATTTCGATGCTCCAGGTGGGATCAAGTGGCTCGAGTAAAACCGAGTCGGGCTTTTGAGTTGGGTTGGGATTATCCGGAATAAGCGTGATGTCTTCGGGTCGTGGTGGAATTGAGTCGATCAGGAGCTCTGAGAAGCGTGGACTCTTTGCGCGAGTTCCATCTTTGTTGATGGCCTTTGAGTCACCGGCAAGGGAGAGAATCAAGTGGTCTTGGGCCCGAGTCAGGGCGACGTACATGAGCCGAATGCGTTCTGCACGGCTGCGAGGTGCATATTCTTCTTCGGCCCAGGTGGAATAACCGGCGGTTTCTTTGCCCGCCGAAATTTTAAATTCAAAGTGGTCCTGCGAAGTGATCCCCATTGTCGGATCGTTCGAAGGAACTTCCCGGGACATGCCCGAGAGAACAACGATGGGAAACTCGAGCCCTTTCGCTTGGTGAATTGTCATCAGTCGTACTGCATTGTCTCGTTGGTCGTCAGGTTCTGGAAGTGAGGTTTTCGTTGAGTCAGCTAGGACAGAGTCCAGCCACTGAAGGTATTCATAGAGTCCAGCTCCACCTTGGTCTTGCCACTCTTGAGCGTGGGCTTTGACCATGCGAATGCAGTCAGCGTCGAAGTTGCCCCGGTGAGTGCGGGGCAGGTACTCCAAAATTCGAGATTCATCGAGGAGAAAGTCAATTAGTTGAACAGGAGTTGATCCTGCAGTGCGGGAACGAAGACGGTTCAAAATCCTGAGTGAATCCGGGACCACTCCCAATTGTTCGTCTTTCGCGCCAAACCAAGAATTGCCCGAAAGTCGGTATTCCATGAGTTCGGGATCCGTGCACCCAAACAGTGGACTTTTCAGTGCAAACCATAAGTTCAGGTCGGCCATGTTTTCTACCGCCGTGGTCAGTGCGGCCTTCAGCCCAAGGATTACCGGGCGTGAATACACCAATCCTGCATCGGCTGAGCGGTATGGGATTGCGTAGTCATCAAGTGAATCAAGCAGGGATGGCGTTCCGGTTCGTGTTGGGTACAAGATCGTAATATCTGAATAGCGTGCTGCACGAGTGAACTCACGCGTCCGCGGAGAAGTTACCGCCGTGATCTGCCATGTGTCTTTGATCGCAGTTGAAATGGCGAACGCCAATTGTTTGGATTCCATTTCATTGGGGTTATATTCCTTCATTTTTTTAGTCCCTGATTCGCTCTCGGACTCTGGGTCGCGAATCACTTGCAGAGCAGGACCGGGATTGGGTGCGCTTGGGTTATGGAATGAATCCAAGTCTCGATAACTGACTTGAAGTCGTGTTCCTTCAGCCATCGCTGCGCCAAAAACTTGATTCACTTTTTCGATCACGGGAGCGACGCTGCGGAAGTTTGTGGTTAAGGACAGTACTTCACCGAAACTTGTCTCAGGGTTGTCGAATTTTCGAAGTGCGCTGACGTACGTGTCAATATCAGCGCCACGGAACGAATAAATCGCCTGTTTAGGGTCACCGACCACAACGAGTCGACCCGGTAGCGGTGAATACTCTCCATCAGTTGGATTGCTGCTCGGGTCCGAGGTGATGAGTCGCACGATTCTCCACTGAAGGGGATCTGTGTCCTGAAACTCGTCCACCATTACAACTGCGAGTTGATTGTGGACGTATTCACGCACGCTGGCATCGCGCTCGAGTAACTCGGCGGTCAACGACATGAGGTCGTCGTATTCCAACTCGCCAGCAGACAAACGCTCTTCGCGTACAGTGCGAAGGGCTTGCCAAACTGCCGGCAAACCTTCCCGAATTATGTGGGATGCAGGGCTGAAAAGAAATGCGCCAAAGGCAGCCGAAAATTCCTTGAATTCAGCACGGATATTCTTGGGGTCATTTCCATTCCAGTTCTTCTTGGATCCGCCACCACCTAGGGTCGGTATTTCGGGTTTGCCCTGCTTCAAGCAGCCTTTCCATTTAGTGAGCATTTCGCCTGGGTCAGCCCGTTCAATAATTTCGATCAAGGGTGGGATCACCTCGAGCATATTGATGAAAAGATTGTCGTCTGAATCAGTATTCAATTTCTGAGAATTGCTCCAAAATTCCTGAAGGTTAGTCAGCAGGTTCTCCCGAAGGTTTTCAGTTTCGACTCGGGAAACTTCGAATGCAGAGTCGGTTAGCCTGGAGGCGTTTTGATCAATCTCTGAAAATAAATTTCGCAGTTGTGAGATGGAAACGCCATACGCCCAAAGTGTCTCGCGGGATTCTGGACCGATTTGGGCGAGGAATGCTTCAACACTTGATTTTGACCTCGTTGTTCGTGCGGCTTTGGCATCTGAGTCCGCACCGACTTCGAAGCCGAGGGGAATGCGTGCACTAATGGCTTGCTCACGAAGGATCGTTTGCGCGAGAGAATGAATTGTACCGACGCGTGCACCATCGAGATTTGCCAAAGCTGCCCTGAGATTGTCGTTACCGGGGTTCTTCGCGACGGCTGATTCAAGTCCCTCACGTAGCTTGTTGCGCAGTTCCGCCCCGGCTCTTTGAGTGAATGTAATCGCAGCAATTTGATCAATCGTGATCATTGGATCTTGCCGTTCGATTGTCGCGACAATCCGGTTTACGAGGGTTGTTGACTTACCCGTGCCAGCGCCAGCCTCAATAAATAGTGATGAGTCCAGCAGATTTACAGCTTGTTCGCGCGCGATTTCGTCATTTAGTTTCATGCGATTTCCCCGATGTTTTTTTCTTCAGAATCTGAATTGCTTGTAGTGTTGAAATGAGTTTTTACGCGCATTGCGCGACTTCCGAGTTGTTTGCACACGGGACAGTAACTTCTGTCACCTCTATATATAGGTGGAAAACTGCCAGTATTAGCCGCATTTTCCAGGTGGTTCACAATCTCAGTCAGTTCAAGGACTGGGTCCAATTCCGAACTTGAATTTATGACTTCCACACCATCCTTGCCGGGGACGAATACGAACGACACTCGCGTCTTCTTGACTGCCGTGTTGAGATGAGTGACAGCAACGGAGTAGACAAGGTCTTGGATTTTATCTCGGAATGGACCCAGTGTTTTTCCTTTAATCGCGGGTGCAAATCTTTCTGGGTTTCCAGACTTGTAATCAATTACGTGTGCTTCGTCACCTTCAGGGGCAATATCAAGTCGGTCGATTGAGCCTCGGAGTTGAACTTTTGTTTTGTTCTCGGTTGTGAGGCTCACTCGGTTCGAGTCTGACTCACCGAATGCGAACTCTGCGGTCCCAGGAGACATTTTTGGTTCGGCGCGCAATTCGTTGTCCACGACAAGGAATTCTTTGAGAGATTCCACGATTTCTGCGTACTTCGCCTGCCAGACAGGAGCCCAGCCGGTAAGACCAACAGAGGATGCACGCTCCGCTTCCGCAGCAAACAGGTTCGTGAGTTGCGTGATTGCTATTTCTGGCCAGGGTTGCCCCGGGCCGGGTAGCCAGCCCTCACTGCTCGCTTGATTCACCAGATTCTCCAGTGCGCTATGCAGCATGAGCCCAATATCGCGCTGGGAGATTTCATCGGGTTCATCGTCAAAATCATCTGTTGAGAATCCAAGTATCTTCTCGACAAAAAAGTGATACGGGCAATAGATGTACTTTTCGATTGTCGATGCAGACAGGGGTTTTTCGGAAATCTGCCAGGTAAGTTCCTGTTCACCGATGTTGCCAAAGTAGGAGTTAAAGCTTGGGCGCGCCCAAGCCTGGATTGCCTCATATCTACGGAGCAGCTCACCATTTTGCGTTGTTTCAGACATGCCGGATCGAACGGCCAAATCGCGAGATGTCGCAGGTCGTGGTCCGAGTTCAAAAGCTGATTCAAATGAGAGGAAATCAAAGTTTTGATCGTGCTCGGTCACCGCTAAGTCTGCGAAGTAGCGACTTGGTTTCCCCACGCCACCCGTTGGAATTGCCCCACGTGGATACAAAATGCGTGTGTGTGAGCTTGAGTTCACGAGTGCGTGAACAAGTGTGCTGACTTCGCGTTCGTTCTCTGCGATTGTTGGTGCATCCGCTACGGAGTCCCGCAGCAGTAAACGAATCGGATCTGTGAAGAGTGGATTGTTGCCGCGAATTGAGGGGAGTAGGCCATCTGCTGCCCCAAGGATTATCACGCGTTCAAAGGTGAGGCAGCGGGTACTTGCAATCGAGCCGACATGAACTCCGACAGATTGGTCCCCGTGGGAAGCGCTGCGCGAATCGACTTCTTTTTCCAGAAGTGCCTGAAAAGTTGCAGCGGAAGGTAAAAGGTGTCGCGAACGGGTGTCAGTGAGAATCGAATCAATCGATGGAAGTGAATTTTGGCACAAAGTTTCTACTAGCTCTCGAACGCTTGAATCCAGTTGGGATGTCGACTTCCGGGTTGCTGGGCTGTAACGCTCAAAGACTTCGTGAAAGGCGGGTGCTATTTCTGCCCAATTTTTCGAATTATTGACCTTGGTCAACTCAGTTTCTAGATCCTTGATGGTCTCAATGAGCGTGTCCGCTGCTGGTCCTAGTTTTAGGCGGCGACGAGTTTTGCTATCAAGTTCATCAATGTCGAGTGACTTGAGTTCCTGTGCTTGGCGGCTAATCTCCTTGAGCGCGTCAATCCAGGTGTCCGCTTTCCCAAAAAGCCCTTCGCTGCGAATCAGATTACGCAACTGTGAAGCGGATGCGGCAGCGTCACTAGATTTTTCTGGATTCAATGCGAGCCACTTCATGAGCGAGGGGCGACGAATTCCTTGCCCTTGGCTATGTGCTGTAGCCATTTCAAGAAGGGAATAGGCCCGACGAGTGAGAATGCTCTCGCGCAAGGAGCCAGGCTCACTTCCGTGCCACGCGATCTTTGCTTCGTCAAGTGAGCGTTTGAGCAGGCCGGCATAAGGCTGGTCAACTGAGAAAACAACCGCGATTTGTTCAGCCGAGATGCCCTCTGCCAGTGCTTCCATGACAAAACGCGCCGCAATGATCGCTTCGGACTCGGGATCCGGCGTGCTATGGATTCTTGTGTCACTCGTAATTGAAGGCCTGCCTGGCATTTCAATGGCAATGTGTGTCACCGGTGCAGAGATTACTTGCAGAACACTGGCAACGGGTGCCGGAAGTAATTGATTCACCACAACGATTGAACCGAATGCTCGGACAAGCGCAGGTGTTGTATCGGTCATGTGAGTGGCTGCGGTGATCTCCTGTGCAAGCGTGACCAGATCAACTTCCTGCAGTTGCTCGTGGAGCGTTAGCCTGGCGCGATGGGAGAAAGAAATGGCCGCTGCTGCAGTGGGGGAGGCCGAGCCTGAAATTCTCTCAAGAGCGACCTCACTGAGATCGCACCACTCAAGTTCGGTGAGCAAGCGGGCGAGACGACTTGCTGTTTCTGGGTGTGAAACCGAGACGCCCAGTGTCGAATCTGACTGCAAAGTGGATTCGATTACTGCGGCACGAACCACCGCTTCACTTGCAATCCCCGTAGGGATTGCATACGCGCGAGCGCATTCGGTGAGAAACTCTCGCTGGGTCAGTGACCGAATGTTGACTAGAGCTTGCCCAGCTTCAAGCGAGCGGGCAAGTTGCCTGCGCAGCGCCCAACTCAGTTGGCGGTTGGGAACAATCAAAGTCACGGTCGCGAGTGAGTCAAAAGCCTGAACTCGTGTGATCTCGGCCAAGATGTTTGCCTGCAGTTCGGCGTTATTCGCGACGTTAATGGTCGTGTGCGGCAGAGTCGATTGACTCACGAATTATTCCCCCTGGTTTTTGACTTGTTGATCCGTGAAGTTTGACGCATCAAATTGAATTTCGTTCCCGATTTAGCCAAATAGAACGAAAATACTTATTCTCTAAAATATACGCAATAGAAGGACTGCAATGAGCCCATTGCAAGCTAGTGCGTGAAAGTTGGAGGCAATGTGGGGAGCCTTTACGCCCATAACTTTGAGTGTTAAGGTCTATTCATCAAAATTATTTCATGAGCGGGGATTAACGTGAACATCAAACGAACCATTGCTTTACTGGGAGTCATCGGCTTGTGCCTTGTGGGCACTAGTTCTCCCGTGCAAGCAGCACCAAAAAAGATTCCGCTTTTAGTAGTAGGTTTCGCAAATGAAGCCAGCTTAAGCGGCACGACAGTTGAAATCATAGACCTTGCTACAGCAAAAAATTTTTTGAACCAAATCTGCTCAAAAAAGTTACCTGTAGAAATTGTGGTCAAAAGTGATGGTAAAACGTTAGCCGCCAAGAACACTCAATCTTTCGGCTTGGCAAAAGATCCCACTTTCCGCCTTTATAAATCTGGCATGGAAGGGTATGGATCATGGGTGGGCATTTGTATCCATCCAATAGCCGTCAAAAAAATGCCAAAGACTAAATTCTATGAGTTCTATGGAAATGGAATTCTGCTTGGAACAGTTTCCTACGTTGCGCTAAAAAAGGATAAATTCCAGAAACTATTCGGCTCAGCCGAAATCTCTTGTTTCCTCTCCCAATTTATGGATGGGAATTGCCCAAATTAGCTTGGTCTGAATTTGACCTGTTTTGCTGGACCTTTAAAATTGAGAGCGCCGGTGAGGATTCTGAAGGCTAACCGAGGTTGCGCATCGGTGAAGACGAATCACAGATGATGCTGAAACTGCGATTAAAGGGAAAATTTTGAAGTGAAGCATCAAGTTGAACCATCGAAGGGGTTAATGCTGATCTGGACGATCGAGCTCATTGAAAATCAACGGATGGATCTTGCCGGTGAGTATCGGGATGGATATTCAACGGTACCGAAACTTTTTGGTGGTCCCGAGGCTTGCGGCATGGACATTTCACACAAGGTTCCTGCAACATCCCGTTGGAACCCAGCACTAAGGCCAGTCTTTGATTCGATCAAGAATCTGGTGACTCCCGGTGGACTTGGTGTGCCTCAAGGGCTCGTCAAGACTTGGATTCCAATTTCTAGAGACATTTTGCCAATTCAAGAATTCATTTTGCAAATATCCTGCTACCAAAAGCTGTTGGGGAATTCTGAATTGGTGAACTTAAGACATTCGGGTGGCGCAAGAGTAGAGGGCCTTGCTGAAGCTGTCTATAAGGAAATCAAGAAATCCGCAAATGCAGAATTTTTCGCTGACGTTAAGCATACGGTGATTCATATTGTGCCAGTGACGAATGAAGATGGAAACACGATTGCGTGCGATTCAGACTTGAGCCTAGATCTTTTGGCGTGGGCCAATGCACTCTCAATGAGTGAGCGCTACCTCGCAGAGAAAGACGTGGACCGCCCAAATCAAAGACTCATTAGCGTTATGGCTCGGGATATCACTCTGACAGCTCCACACCATCCTCATGAGGATTGGGACCTAGTGCAAGTGAGAGCACTCGTTGTTGACGCGATTGCGCTGGGCGTTTTTCAAAGTCACGTCATTGAAGAAAAGGTAAGGGAAATTGGTGGGATTCATCAGTCCCCTGGAAAGGGTGCTCCCACTTCGACTGCGCTTCGTCATGACTTCTATTCGTTTAGATCAAAGTACTGGTGGCAGAAGCCTTCCACAAACAACGTAATCAATTCAACGTGGAAAAAGTATGCTGAGCAGAACTCATTGCTTGCTTCAATGGATCAAATCAGCGAAGAGCTGAATGACTATTCGACGGTGGAGTTGAGCCAGAGGCAGGAAGTGATTGGATATGGCGCATTCGCTATCGCAATTGTTGCTCTTGTCATGACAGGTGCGTTTGAAATGTTCACCGATGACGCTGTTGTTGCGAACGTCGTTATCGGGGCACTGTCGGTTCTCGCATTTGTGGCAATAACCTTATGGCTACGTAGGCGCTGGAGGAGTTGACTGCACGTCAGCGCGCTGCATGAGCTGAATCAAAATTGAAGATCACAGATCTGAGCAGTTGTCTTGGCACATTGTGCGCACAAGATTTAATCCATGCTCGATTCTGATTCTGATCGCATCTGCGTGAGTTCGAATTTGAAGTCCGTGAGAGTCGAGACAATGCTCCTTTTGGTTCACGGAACCCATTGGTCTAGCGGCGTTGCTACAGAATACGAATGAACGTTTATGTGACTTGGAAGCTAAAACTGCGACTATTTGAGTTCTAGTGGCAAATATTGTTGCAATTGATGGCGATCCGACATTGATTGCATCCTGCAGGCTGATTCATAACAAGCAAAAATAGCCGAATTGGAGTGGCAGTGAACTTAGTTAAGGGATAGCTGCGAGTTCCCCTTGGGCTAAGAGTCTCCGCCAGTGGGTGCCTTCACGGGGCAGGTTCCAATCGGTATCAAATTCTTGGACCACTAAACGCTGACTTAATGCTTCCTGAGCGTGCATGGACACCTATCGCCGCGCAAGTAGTGGTGCATGTGTTTCCGCGTGTTGCTGGATTTGCTTTGGAGTTCAGGCCGTTCGCTCCATTTTGCGACTGAGGATGGCCATAAATTTATGGTTGATAAAGAGTCGTTCCCTACCCACCTTGAGTTCAGTCAGAAGCCCATGACTCGCGAGCAAGTTAAGTGCAACGGTTGCTGTTGGCTGACTGACATTGCACCGTGAGATGACATCAGAAATTCTGCAGTAGGGCTGTTCAAAAAGCAATTCTTGGAACTCACTGTCAGCGCACATTCGAGATAGCGCGCGCGTTTTGGGTGAACTGCGCTTGTAGGTTTCGAATCTCAGCAATTCGCTGTTCCGTATCTATTGCAGTTTGAGTGACACCGTGAAGAACATAAAGAATCCACTCTTCCCAAGCACTCTCAGCGCTGACGGCAAGGAGCAGGCGGTAATAGTGCAGATTCAACCGGTCGTTGCAACACTGACTTATTGAACGAACAGTAGTTGTTCGTTGAATGCTTCTGCTGGTGTCATCCATCCAAGGGTTTTCCTGGGTCGGGTGTTCAGTGCATGGGCGACTGCTTCGAGATCGTCTGCGCTCCACCGAGTGAAGTCAGTTCCCTTTGGGAAATATTGCCGCAGCAACCCATTGGTGTTCTCATTTGTTCCACGTTGCCAAGGTGAACGTGGATCAGCGAAATACACGGGGATGCCAGTTTCGATAGTGAACTTGGCATGTTCAAAAAGTTCTTTGCCCCTGTCCCAGGTGAGAGATTTTCGTAGTTGTTCTGGCAGCGTGGACATGTAGTCCTCGAGCGCGTCTTTCATCGTGAGCGCGGCATAACCTGAAAGAGCAGGGCCTCGTTTAAGAGTATTCTTGTGCTCAAATCCCTCCGCCCTTGGCAGATAAACCAGCATCGTGAGTCTGCTGGTTCTTTCCACCAAGGTGCTAAGCCATTTGCATGACGTGATTGAGGTCGCCGAGCTTAAGGTTGGCATCGATTATTTAGGTTATTTTCTTTACATTCGCTAATGGACCAGGGTGGTGTAAAGGTTGTAATTCTCGCCATCGACATAGCAGCGCAAGGCCATCGTGTTGATTTGGTCGATTACCTGTGAGGTGAGGTTTGGTTGCGAATCAATCGCGCTTTGCCCCGCTGTGATTGTGGGGAATGCTCGCCACCACTGCAGCGCCAACACGTGTTTCATGACAACGTGGTCAGCTTGGTCGTGCTCGGCGGGTGTCATGC
>Ga0105052_10006782_pt1 | contig 11489 bp, 10 predicted proteins | sample FRY03_FD_78094 | JGI IMG/M metagenome (GOLD analysis project Ga0105052, IMG submission 78094) | Freshwater microbial communities from Lake Fryxell liftoff mats and glacier meltwater in Antarctica - FRY-03 | ecosystem: Environmental > Aquatic > Freshwater > Ice > Glacier meltwater ... | reverse complement strand
TGTTAAGAACAACTGTGTTAAGAACAACTGTGTTAAGAACAACTGTGTTAAACAAGTTAATCAATAAAAATCTTCAGCTGCTGTTGCTGGCTGCCGCAACACTGCTGTGGGCGCATGGCGCCAGCGCGTTGGAAGTAGGTGATAAAGCTCCGGATTTCAAACTGCAGGCCTCCGACGGGCAGACCTACAGCCTCGCTGATTTCGTCGGCAGCAAGCCGGTGGTGCTGGCATTTTTCCCCAGTGCGTTTACTGGAGGATGCACTATTCAATGCAAGGCGCTGCGTGACAGTGGTCGGGAAATTAAAAGTTTCGATGTGGCCTATTTCATGGCCAGCGTGAATCCGCTGGCAGAAAATACTGCCTTTGCCAAAGAATACGAGCTGGATTTCCCCATTCTGTCTAATCCCGAAAAAGATATGATCGAAGCCTATGGGGTGCTCGGCCGTGGTGGATTTGCCAATCGCTGGACCTACTACATTGACAGCGATGGCATCGTTGTAAAGATCGATAAGGAAACCAATCCAGCCACGGCCGGAACTGATCTGACGCGCAATATGTCGACGCTGGGTTTCCCGCGCGTGGCGCAGTCTGCCAGCCGCTGATCAGAGTCAAGACGCACGGGGCCTGGTTGTTGCCCCGTTGCGCGGGTCTGTGCAAGAATGGCAGCTTCTAATGGCGGATGATCGTAATCGAGCGTATCTATGGCTAATAAAAGTCTGACAATAATCGCTGCTATTTCTGTAATCGGCTTATTGTTTCTGGTTTACCTTGCCGCAACTTTCGACAGCCCCGACAGCACGTCAACGGTCGAGCTTGAGCAGCCAATACCGCGCGCGCCACAACCAGTTCAGCGCGCTCCTGCGCCAGTTCCTGCGCCAGCTCAGGAAGTTGAAGTTCCTGATCAGCAGGTAGCCGAAACTCCCGAACCGGCTCCCGAGCCTATGCCTGAACTACCTTCGCTGAATGACAGTGACAGCTTTGTGCTGCCACGGCTTGCGGCACTGGAAACCGGCGAGAGCCTGATGCGCGTGCTCGCCTCTGAAGATCTGATCCGTAAGTTTGTGGTTTTCACTGACAATATTGCCGGCGGTAATCTGCCGCAACTGGAGTACCCCGTGCAGCGCATGACCGAGGAGATGGTCGTCAGTTCACTGGATAATAAGCTGTACGTGATGGAACCTGCTTCCTATGCACGGTTCGACGAAATAATCGATACCATTGTTGCAGTCGATGTCGAGCAGGGCCTGTCCCTGTTCTTGATGATGGGCCCACTGTTCCAGACAGCGTTTGCCGAACTCGGTTACGGGGATCGCAGTTTTGACGCCGTGCTGCTTGAGGCGATAGACAGTGTCCTGAATGCCCGTACCGTCGAAGGTCCTTTGCAACTGGTCAAACCGTCAGTGATGTACCTGTATGCTGAGCAGGAAATAGAAGATATGTCTTCGGTAGAGAAGCAGCTGATTCGGATTGGTCCGGACAATACGCGCAAGCTGAAAGCGAAACTCACCGAATACCGCGCACGGCTGATGGTAACTCGCTAAGTTAATCTGATCTTACGGTCTGCCTGGCGTTAGTCTCAGAGAGCCAGGCAGATTTTTCAACTACAATGAAGTATGTCCCCCACAATCTGTCATAATCCTGCGCCATGAATCAAAATCCCCGGCAAGTCCTGCGCGAGGTGTTCGGTTATGAACACTTTCGCGCTCCGCAGGAAACAATAATCGACGAAGTGATGGCAGGGCGCAATGTGCTGGTCCTGATGCCCACGGGTGGCGGTAAGTCCCTGTGCTATCAGATTCCGTCAATACTTCGCAGCGGCACTGGCATTATCATATCGCCATTGATTGCACTGATGCAGGATCAGGTCGATGCGTTGCGAGAGCTCGGCGTAAAAGCTGGTTTTCTGAACTCGACCCTGTCGATGCAGCAACAAACCGCAGTGATCCGGTCGGTGCGCGATGGCAGCCTCGATATGCTGTATATAGCGCCAGAGCGTTTGAATCAGGACGCCACTCTGGACCTGCTGGACGAGATCAAGCCGGCTTTGTTTGCCATTGACGAAGCGCATTGTGTATCGCAGTGGGGCCATGATTTTCGAGCTGACTATCTGCAGCTGAGTCTGTTGCAGACCCGCTATCCGGATGTGCCACGTATCGCACTTACAGCAACCGCTGATGACAACACCCGCGCCGAAATAATCGAACGTCTGGGCCTGCAGGATGCACAGCATTTTATCAGTGGTTTTGACCGACCTAATATTCAGTACCGCATCACTCAGAAACAAAATCCGCGCCAGCAGCTGCTGCGCTTTTTGCGCACCGAACATGCTGGCGATGCGGGCATCGTTTATTGTTTGTCGCGCCGCAAAGTGGAAGAAACCGCCGCATGGTTGCAGGACCAGGGTTTTGAGGCGCTGCCCTATCATGCCGGTCTTAGTGCCGAAATTCGGCAGAAAAACCAGCAGCGGTTTCTGCGCGAAGATGGCATTGTCATCGTAGCAACCATCGCGTTCGGCATGGGCATTGATAAGCCGGATGTACGCTTCATCGTTCACCTGGATCTGCCCAAAAGTCTGGAGGCCTATTATCAGGAAACCGGACGCTCCGGGCGTGATGGGGAACCTGCGACGGCATGGATGGTTTATGGGCTGCAGGATGTCATCAAACTTCGGCAGATGATGGATGGCTCCCAGGGCAATGAGAAATTCAAACGCGTTGAACGGGCCAAACTGGATGCCATGCTTGGCCTGTGTGAAATCAGCAGTTGTCGTCGTCAGGCGCTGCTGCATTATTTTGGTGAAGAATCCTCAGAACGCTGTGGAAACTGTGATGCCTGCCTGACCCCAGCGCCGGTCTGGGATGGCACTGAAGCGGCACAAAAAGCGCTGTCCTGTGCCTATCGCACGGGCCAGCGTTTCGGTGTCAATCATCTGATTGACGTTCTGCATGGCGATGAAACTGAAAAGATATTCCAGAATAATCATCATCAGCTTTCCACGTACGGCATTGGCAAGGATCTGGATAAAAAGCGCTGGCAGTCGGTGTTCAGGCAACTGGTGGCACGAGCTTATCTGAGTGTTGATCACAACAGCTTTGGTGGTTTGTATCTGACTGCGAAAGCGCGTGGTATTTTGCGTGGCGAAGAGCGGATTGCACTGCGGGTAGACGTTCAGGAGCCGGTGGTAAAGGTAGCGAAAAGAACGCGTTCACGACCGCCGGAAGTCAGCGCCAAAGACATGGGTTTGTGGGAAGAATTGAAGCAGTGCCGCAAAGCATTGGCCGATGCAATAGACCTGCCGCCCTATGTGATATTTCATGATGCGACCCTATTGGATATGGTGCATTATCGCCCGCTGACCGAGCAGCAGCTGCTGGGAATCAATGGGGTTGGTCAGCGCAAGCTGGAGAAATACGGTGCAGAATTTTTGCGCGTAATCAAAACCCACGGTGCTGAGCTGGTGTAAACTTGCGGGTGATTTAAAATTTAGTTGATAACCTTGCGCCGGATTTACGTTCCGGAAGGCAACAGGAGAAAGGCCATGCAACAAATCGTGGTAGCGGCTCTGTACCGCTTCGCCAGACTGGATGATTTTGAGTCCTTACGCAGTCCTCTGCATAAATTAATGCTGCAACAACAGGTCAGAGGCACCTTACTGCTCGCCCGCGAGGGCATAAATGGCACCATCGCCGGATACCGTGCTGATGTTGACGCGGTGCTGGCGTGGCTGCGTGCCGATCCACGTCTGTCCGGGCTGGAAACCAAAGAATCTGTGGTGGATGAGAATCCCTTCTATCGCAGTAAAGTTAAACTCAAAAAAGAAATCGTCACCATGGGCGTTGAGGATATCGATCCTGTCGATATTGTTGGCACCTATGTAAAGCCGCAGGACTGGAATACGCTGATCTCCGATCCGGAGGTGCTACTGGTTGACACCCGTAACCGCTATGAAGTGCAGATTGGCAGTTTTCACCATGCGGTAAATCCACAAACGGATTCATTCCGCGAATTTCCAGCCTGGGTGAAGAAGCATCTGGATCCCGACAAACATAAGAAAGTCGCGATGTTCTGCACCGGTGGTATTCGTTGTGAGAAATCGACAGCCTATTTGAAACAACAGGGTTTCGATGAGGTTTACCACCTTGAGGGCGGCATTCTTAAATATCTTGAGGAAGTCCCTGAAGCGGAAACGTTGTGGCAGGGCGAATGCTTTGTGTTCGACAACCGGGTAACCGTGAATCACCGTCTGGAAAAAGGCAGCTACGAACAGTGTCACGCTTGTCGTATGCCGATTACCGAGGAGGATATGGAATCAGAAAGCTATCAAATTGGGGTCAGCTGTCCGCACTGTTTTGATCAGCAAAGCCGCGAACAGGTGCAGCGTTATGCGGAGCGGGAACGGCAGATGCAGCTGGCGCAACAGCGTGGCGAGACCCATATCGGTGAGCCGATGACCGACCTTATCAAGCGGCGCAAGCAGGAAAAGTCAGCGGCCAAAGATGCGCAGCGCAGGATTAACCGGTCTAAGGATTAACTAGTTCAGGAATTAGCTTGTTCAGGAATTAGCCTGTCGAGGATTAACCTGTCTAAAGCCCGCCAGCCAGCGGCGACCTATTCAATAAACTGAAAGCGTTTGAGGTGGGCGTCTTCGTGCACGACAGTGCTGTCAAACATGCTTAAAGGTCGAACCCAGAGGTTGCGCTCACCATAAAGCTGGCGGTAAACAACCTGTTCTTCCTGAGTTTCGCTGTGGGTAGCGATTCCGATGACTTCGTAGAGATTGCCTTTGAAGTGCTTATAAATACCTGGTGTGACTGACATTAACTGAATTGCTCCAAAGTGTTGCTCCGCCGTGGGAAGCAAGAACGGTGCTCTGAATAAAGCGCTCTGGACAGTATAGAGGTGGCTGCCAATATTTTCATGCGTTTTGATGGCGCTGGCGGTACTATATTAACCAGTGCAAAAAACGTGAATTTGCCAACAGGCCCACCCGGGTTGAAGCTGGCCAGTACTCTAACAGTACTCAAGCTGTATTCAAGCCGCACACAAGCCGTACCCAGGCCCTACCCAAGGAGAGATATTTATGAAGATGCTGCTGTTATTAGTGATGTCCACACTGCTTATATCCTGCGCCACAACACCGACACTGTCCAAGCAGGAGATGATTCTGGGCTCCTGGCAGGCGCAGTTCGAAGGGCAGGATATGACGCTGACCTATACTGCGGAAGAGATTACTGTAGAAGAGTTTGGAATCAGCTTTCCTTATGAATGGATCAATGAAGACCAGATCAAGCTTGATGCCATGGGCCAGGAAGTTGTCAGCCTGGTCGAGTTTGTTACTCCTGACAATATGAAACAGACCAGTGACCAGGGTGTGCAGATGCTTACCCGGGTAGTTGAGTAAGAATTTGAAGCGCTGTTCTTGATAATTAAATCAACAAAGAACCGGATAATGAAAAAAATGCCCTACCTCATTTCACTGCTGGCTGGTGTGCTGTCGTTTTCTGCCAGCGCCACGGCGCAAGAGCCTGCTCAGGCGGAGCTGCCGCCAGTGCAACTGGACGGGCAACGCGATGGACAGAGCCTGTTTCAGACTAATTGCGCTGTCTGCCACGCATCTGCAGACGCCGACTCCCGCACCCCGACCGTCGCTGAACTTGCCGGTCGCAGCCCTCAGGAAATTGTCCAGTCGCTGACTGATGGCGCCATGCGCTATCAAGGCTATGCACTCAGTGGCGAGGAGCGGCGCGCGATAGCCATGTTCGTCACCGGGCGCAGTTTCGAAACCGGAATGATGCACGAAACCATTGGCAAGTGTGAGCAATCACCCGTGCTGCAAGCGCCCTTCGCAGGACCGCATTGGAATGGCTGGGGTCCCGATAGCAGAAATACCCATGCGCAGTCCGCTGAGATGGCTGGTTTAACTGAGCAGGATATTCCGAAACTGCGCCTGCAGTGGGCTTTTGGTTTCCCGGATACCAGCTCAGCCTGGTCGCAGCCCACGGTGGTGGGAGGACGCATTTTTGTTGGCAGCCAATCCGCCTATGTTTATTCACTGGATGCAAAAACCGGTTGCACGCATTGGACCTACGCCGCAAGGGGCGGCGTTCGCTCAGCCATCAGTGTGGGCGAAATGCATGCTGCTGAAGGCTCCGACATTACCACTTTTGCAGTTTATTTTGCGGATATGCGCGGCAACGTCTACGCCCTGAACGCGGATACCGGCGAGGAGCTGTGGCAGGTCTCTGTAGAGGAGCATCCGCTGGTCCGATTGACCGTTTCGCCGACCCTGCATGAAGGACGCCTTTATGTGCCGGTATCCTCGTATGAAGAAAGTCAGGGAGCCTCACCCGGCTATGCCTGCTGCACATTTCGCGGCAGCGTGGTCGCCCTGGATGCCGCCAGCGGCGTGATGTTGTGGCAACGCTATACCATCGACGAAGTTCCGACTATGCGCTCGCGGCCCGACGGCGGCCGCTATTTCGGACCTGCCGGGGGCGCTATCTGGTCCTCGCCAAGCATTGATGTGAAACGCAATCGCCTCTATGTCAGTGTCGGTAATAACTACACTGAACCGCAGAAAACCACTACTAATGCCGTACTGGCGCTGGATCTGGACAGTGGTGAAATTATCTGGAGCATGCAGACTGAGCCCGATGATATTTTCATCACCGGATGCCGCAACAGCGATTCGGCAGCCTGTCCTGAGGAAGTAGGTCCCGATTATGATTTCGGTACTGCGCCATTGATAACGACCAGTCATTCTGGAAAAGATCTGATTATTGTTGGCCAGAAATCCGGCGTCGGTTTCGCGATGGATCCTGATGATAGCGGGAAAGTAGTCTGGCAATATCGTGCCGGGTTGGGCAGCGCGCAGGGCGGGATTCAGTGGGGTACCGCAGCTGATGCTGAAAAGGCCTATTTTCCAGTGTCTGATTTATTTCGGGAAATTCCCGGTGGCCTGCATGCGGTCGACCTGCTGACCGGTGAGCGCAGCTGGTTACGCCGCCTGCCGAACTGGTTTGTGGGGCACTCAGCCGAAGTTGCAATGGGGCACAATCTGCCGCGATTACAGTAATTCCGGGCGTGGTGTTTTCCGGCGCAGTAGATGGGGCGATGCGTGCTTACTCGAGCGCTACCGGCGAGATTCTGTGGACCTTTGACACCAACCGCAGTTTTGCCACGGTCAATGGTATTGAAGCCACTGGAGGATCCATAGTCGGTCCGGGTCCTGTGGTCGTCGACGGGATGCTGTTTTTTAATGCCGGTTACGGTGCTTTTGGCAGCATGCCGGGCAATGTGCTGCTGGCTTTTGCAGTGGAGTAAGGGAAAGACCTTAATCAACCCGGCACAAGTTTTGCCGAATTCACGGTCATAGTGCTATTCTCCCTCACTGCTCTACAAAGCAGACGGGTGAGCGGCAGTTGAATCAGGAGTGCATAACAGGCATTCTCACAGCGCAACTGCATACTATCTTCTTCGAGTGACGATTTAACGGCGGTAATATTCATATGATTTTTAAGTGCAAAAGCCTGAAAAAACTGGTTTTGTTGTTTTCCCTTGGGCTGTTGGCAGCATGCGGCGGAGCACAGGAATCCAGGGTTGAGCAGGGAAATCGCGATGGCGTTTTGCACTTTGGCAATGGCTCAGAGCCTCAGGGACTCGATCCGCATATTGTCACCGGGGTACCTGAACACCATATCATCCAGGCACTGTTTGAAGGCCTTGTCGTTAAAAATCCTCATAATCTGGAAGTGGAAGCGGGTGTTGCTGAATCCTGGGAAATCAGTGATGACGGTAAAATTTATACCTTCCAGTTACGTACAGATGCCCGCTGGAGTAATGGAGATCCCGTCACCGCAGAGGACTTCCGCTGGTCCTGGCAGCGCGCACTGACTCCCGCGCTGGGCAGTCTCTATAATTATATGTATTTCCCGATCGTCAATGCCGAAGCTTTCGCGAATGGTGAAACTACTGACTTTGATCAGGTAGGCGTGCGGGTGTTGGGTGAACATACCCTGCAGGTCGAACTGCGCGATCCAACCCCGTATATCCTGCAATTGTTCGATCACTACAGCACCTTTCCCGTACACCGCGCCACCGTCGAGTCCTTTGGCGATCCCAGTAACCGGCTTACGCGCTGGGCCCGCGAAGGCAACCTGGTTGGCAATGGTGCGTTCCAGTTGACTGAGTGGGTGGTGAACTCCCATATCAGAGTCGAAAAATCGCCGGTTTACTGGGATGCGGAGAAAATACAGTTAAATGCCATCGTGTTTTATCCGACTGAGAATCTGGTCACCGAAGAACGTATGTTCCGTGACGGTCAGCTGCATTTCACCGGTGACGTGCCGCTGGACAAAGTCCCTGTCTATCTGCGTGATGAACCCCATCTGATTGAGATTAATCCTTATCTGGGCACCTACTATTACATGGTCAATACCACGCGTCCGCCGTTTGACGATGTGCGGGTGCGCAGAGCGCTGGCCATGGCCGTAGACAGAGATCTGCTGGTATCCACAGTGCTGGAGGGCATCGTTGATCCGGCCTACGCTATTGTGCCACCAGGCACTCTGGGTTATGAGCCGCCAAGACTGTTCAATTATGATCCGGATGCTGCACGCGCCTTGCTGGCCGAGGCTGGCTATCCAGGCGGTGAAGGCTTCCCGGCTTTTAATATCCTCTATAACACTCAGGAGTCACATCGAAAAATAGCCGAAGCAGTCCAGCAGATGTGGAATAAGACGCTTAATGTCGGGGTGAATCTGGTTAATCAGGAATGGCAGGTCTATCTGGACAGCCAGCAAAACATGAACTACGACGTCTCGCGACGGGGCTGGATTGGTGACTACGTGGATCCCAACAGCTTCCTCGATATGTTCATCACCGGTGGTGGCAACAACAAGACCGGTTTTGCGAATGCACGATATGATCAGATAGTCCTGCGCGATGCACCGGCTGCACTGGATCGCGAAGAGCGTTACCGGCTTTTCCATGAGGCAGAAACCATCCTTATCGATCAGATGCCGATCATTCCCTTTTACACCTATAAGAGCAAACATCTGCGCCATCCCTCGCTGCGGGGTATGCCAGCCAACATCATGGACTACTTCAATTACAAGTATGTCTATCTGCAAGCTGAAGAATAACAATTATGTGGCGATTTATTGGTCTTCGGACTCTGCAGGCGATCCCGGTTATTCTGGTCGTCATCACGGTGACTTTCTTTCTGGTACGGGCCGCTCCAGGCGGGCCGTTCTCCAGCGAGAAAGCGGTATCGCCTCAGGTTAAGGCAGCTCTCGAGGCGCAGTACAATCTCGATCAACCGGTGCTGCAGCAGTACTTCACTTATCTGAGTGACCTTGCACGCGGTGATATGGGACCCTCCTTTCGTTACCCGGGGCGGGATGTCAGTGAACTGATTCTTCAGGGTCTGCCGATTACCGCTGAGCTGGGCCTGTATGCGCTGCTGGTCGCTCTGGTCATCGGCACGCTGGCAGGTGTTTTCGCCGCGCTAAAACCCAATACCCTGCAGGACTATATCCCCATGAGTCTGTCCATGGTGGGTATCTGCATGCCTTCCTTTTTGCTGGGGCCCCTGCTGGTGCTGATCTTTGGCATCGGGCTGGGCTGGCTGCCGGTATCAGGCTGGGGCAATGCGGCAGGGGACAAGATATTGCCGAGTCTAACGCTGGGCGCCGGATATGCCGCCTATATTGCGCGTTTGAGTCGCAGCGGCATGCTCGAGGTCTTATCCCAGGATTATCTGCGTACTGCGCGTGCCAAAGGCTTGCCCGAGCATGTGGTGATTGCAAAACATGCCTTGCGTGGCGGCCTGCTGCCGGTGATCAGTTTTCTGGGCCCGGCCTTTGCGGGTCTGCTCAGCGGTTCGTTTGTGGTGGAGACGATTTTTCAGATTCCTGGCCTCGGACGGTTTTATGTACAGGCCGCCTTCAATCGCGATTACACCATGATCCTGGGTACCACCGTATTCCTGGCCTCATTGATTGTCGTGTTCAATTTATTGTCTGATGTCGTTGCAGCGTGGCTCAATCCGCGGCTTCGCTACCAATTCAGGAAGTAGAGCCCATTCATGAGCACTCTTAAAAATTCAACCTTATTGATAGCGGACGTTGAGGCATTTCCCAAAGGGGTGTCGTTGTGGCAGGACGGCTGGACGCGGCTGCGGAAGAACCGTCTTGCGATGCTCGGGTTTTTTTTTCTTGCATTGATTATGTTCCTTGCTCTCATTACGCCGTGGATAGCTCCCTACGGTTATGAGGAGCAGAATCTGCGTCTGGGGGCCACGCCCCCATCAGCAGCGCATTGGCTGGGAACGGATAACTTTGGCCGTGACATGTTGACGCGGATTTTGTACGGCGGACGGGTGTCGTTGATGGTAGGTTTTATCGCCACTGCTGTGGCCCTGCTGATTGGCGTCACCTATGGCGCTATCGCTGGATATGTGGGTGGCCGCGTCGATGCGGTGATGATGCGTCTGGTCGACATTCTTTACGCGCTGCCGTTCATGATTTTCATCATTCTGCTGATGGTGGTTTTTGGCCGCAATCTGCTGCTCTTATTCCTCGCCATTGGCGCGGTCGAATGGCTGACCATGGCGCGTATCGTGCGCGGGCAGGTTCAGAGTCTGCGGCAACAGGAATATATCGAAGCCGCTATTTCTATCGGTCTGGGACCGGGCGCCATTATTCGTAAACATGTGCTGCCTAATGTGCTCGGTCCGATTATCGTTTACACCACACTGACCATACCGAACGTGATGCTGCTGGAGGCTTTTTTGAGCTTTCTTGGGCTCGGCATTCAGCCGCCGGAGTCCTCCTGGGGCGTATTGATTTCTTATGGGGTTGAGTCGATGGAAGAATATCCCTGGTTACTTATATTTCCCGGCCTGGCGCTGGCAATGACACTTTTTGCACTTAACTTTCTCGGGGACGGTCTGCGCGACGCACTGGACCCCCGGACTTCGAAGGACTGATCCTCCGGGAAATATAATGGCACTCATGGACGTTAAAGATCTGGCAGTCTACTTTCACACCCGCAATGGCGTGGTGAAGGCAGTGGACGGCATCAGCTTTCAAGTGGAATCCGGTAAGACGCTGGCAATCATTGGCGAATCAGGTTCCGGTAAATCAGTGGCATGCTACAGTCTGCTGGGGCTGATACCAAAACCTCCTGGCCGCATTGAATCCGGCCACGCGATGTTCGACGGCAAGGATCTGCTGACCTTGAGCGAAGCCGAACTGCGCAAGGTGCGCGGCAAAGGCATCTCCATAATTTTCCAGGACCCGATGACCTCGCTGAATCCCTATCTGACGATCGGAGATCAGTTAATTGAACCGCTGCAACTGCACTTTGGCATGAGCCGCCGTGAGGCATGGGCGAAAGCGACGCAGACGCTGGAAGAGGTCGGCATCCACGATGCCGCTCAGCGCATGAATTCCTGGCCCTTCGAGTTTTCAGGCGGCATGCGTCAG
>Ga0105052_10006778_pt1 | contig 11493 bp, 10 predicted proteins | sample FRY03_FD_78094 | JGI IMG/M metagenome (GOLD analysis project Ga0105052, IMG submission 78094) | Freshwater microbial communities from Lake Fryxell liftoff mats and glacier meltwater in Antarctica - FRY-03 | ecosystem: Environmental > Aquatic > Freshwater > Ice > Glacier meltwater ... | reverse complement strand
GCAAAGCAACTGCTTCTTCTTCTTCGAACGCCAATACTAAAACGTGGGATGGTTTTACCAAATTTAATAATGTTCCAATCAATCCTGATAAAAATATGTCTTACAATGCCAAGCTCTCTCCAGAAGAAATTCTAGTGGCAAAATTTAAGGTATTGAGAAATTTAGAAGAACTTGAACGAAAAGGTGTAAAACTTACCAAAAATTATTCAATGGAATCATCTCTTACAGAAATGGAAGGAGAATATGAAATGATTATTAGCGAAAAAGAAAGAAAAAATAGCTGTAAATTCCAAGGAAAAATGTTGATGGCCGCTATTACAGGTATTGAATATTTGAACAATAGATTCGACCCCTTTGATGTTAAGCTAGAAGGATGGGGAGAACAAATTAATGAAAATATAGAAGAATACGATGAAATCTTCGCAGAACTTCATGAAAAATATAAATCCAAAGCTAAAATGAGCCCTGAGTTGAAGTTACTATTTCAATTGGGCGGTTCTGCTATCATGGTTCATATGACTAATACTATGTTTAAATCAACAATGCCTGGCATGGATGATATAATGAAACAAAACCCAGAATTAATGCAACAATTTACAAGTGCAGCAGTGAATAGTATGCAAAATAGCAATCCTGGTTTCAGTGGATTTATGGGGAATTTTATTCCCGGATCAAGCAATAATAGACCTCCGCCACAACCAATGCCAACGCAAACCAATCGTAGCCAAAATGAACGTACCGCGCCTCCTACAAATAGGCCAGATTTAATGCGTGCCCGAAATGACGATGGTATTAATATACAAGAACAATTTGCATCTTATGATACTAAAGAAACAGGAGAAAAAACGATGCGTCCTGAAATGAAGGGTCCCACCGACATTAGCGATATTTTATCCGGATTAAAAACAATGTCAGTTAAGACTGCATCACCAATGAAAATAATTAATCCTACCACGATAAAAGACCAAATTCCTATTAAGAAGTCGTCTTCAGGAAAAACTCCTCGTAAACAAAAAAGCGACAAAAATATCGTAAGTTTGGATATTTAATTATATTATACATTAAATTATATTATACATTAAATTATATTTTTAATTATATAATTTAATACCTACTATGTAATGTATATTTCTTTTTACGTAATCTATTTTTCCTCCTTCTAATTGTTTGTTTTTTTAACCTTTTATTTTTCATATCTCTTTGTGTTATATGGTTTCGTTTGTATTTTTTAACCTTACGCGTGTTTTTCATTGATTTATTACTACCGCCATTCTTTGAATTTAATATTTCTTTTAATTTTCCATCAAACTCTACTTTGTATTCTTTATATTTGGTTTCACTATTATCAGTTTCTGGTATTTCTTTAACTTGTTTAATATGAGTTTCATATTGCTGTATTATACCGGTAACTTCTTCTATTTTGTTACTTACCTTAAGTATCAGTTCGTTTATATCCTCTATTTCTTTCATAATTCTACTTTTTTCCTTATCCTCTCCATCTTTCTTTATTGCTAGATTTATTTTTAATTCATTGTTTTTTGGTATCTTCTCTCTTTCATATTTTCCCTTTTCTTCTTTTTTATCATCTTTGAATTTTTTATATCTATTTAATTCTTCATTTTTTAATTTTATATATGCTTGAATCATTGTAAATTTATTTATTTTTTCTGCTGTTTCTAAATATTGTGTTTCTAATTCTTCCAAATTTGATTTTAAATCATTGACTTTATCCAGTGGTCTATCCATCGATTCATATTTTTTTATATCTTTTTTTGATATGTTATCAGTGTTTCCATTAAAAAACTCAACTACTAATATATTTTCTTTTTCTTTTACTATTTCAGATAATTTTATTTTTAATTCCTTATTTAATGTTTCAAAATTCATTTTTATATCAGCATTATCCTTAGTGCTTTTTATTGTTTTTAAAAAATTTTTATTCAACTTATATCCTTTTTCCCACTTAGTAATAATATCTTTTTTGTATTTCTTAATAACTTCTAATTCACTCTCCTTTTTTCTTAATGCTTCTTGTATTTTTATTTTTTGAGGTTCTAATAATTTTGCATTATATTTATCACTTGGATCATCGCTTAATGTTTTTATTTGTTCATTTATATTTGCTTGTTTAAGTTTCAAATCTTCAATATCTTTATTCAATCCATTTGTTTGAATAAATGGCTCAGTATATTTATCATTAATGCTTTCTTCTTTTACTTTTTTATATTCGATTAAAAAATCTCCAGCATTAATTTCGTTTGTCTTTAAAAGTGCTTCAACAATATCTTCGACGTTATCTATATTTGGAAATATCGCTTGTATTTTAATTATCGTAGTTTGTTTATCATCCTTATTTTGTTTAATACTAGTTAAAATTTCAGTTAAATCTTTTTTTTTCTCATTATACTGAAGGAAATTAGTTTCCAAAATATCTTTTTCTTTTGTCCATAAAGGTGGTATTTTATCATATTCAATTTGCTTTTTTTCAAATTCGGCCATTTTTCGTTGCAAAGGAGTCCATTTTTTTTCCTGTTCGATTCTCTCACGTTCTGTTGTCGGCGGTTTCGTATATTTATTACGCTCTTCCCATTCTTTTTGTAATTTACCGAATTTTCTATTCTTAGTCGCATCTGATGTATTCAAAACTGATTCAGTAGAAACGCGCTGAATTTCTTTATAACCAAAATTTGTTCCTATAATATCAAGTGCATCTTTTGCTATATTTGCCTTTTTTGCTTTACAGCTCATCCGTGTAAAATCACCAGCATTAGGATTATTTGCAGCATCCAATAATTGTAACTGAATTGTTATAACATAATCCATTGGAATTGTAATACCTCCGATATTTTTTGATAAAACTTCATTTTTTCCCTCGGCCACATACTCGGGTAAGTATTTACTTTCACCAATAATATATTCATTTCCTAAAATATAAAAACGGCTCTTTGGTTTAAATAATAGTTGTTTAATCAATCCAATATTGTTAGTAATTATTTCTTTATCCGTTATCGGTTCATCTTTTTTTATTGTTATTAAATCTGGTACAAAATCGGACATCATATCTTCGCCAATAGATAAAACATTGTTTTTCGATTGGGATTTATCAATAATTAATGTATTATCTTCTTCTCTTTCAGGACTAGTAACATATTTGACTAACTTTACATATTTATTTAAATTCATAAATATATTTGGAAAATCTTGACCTACACCAGCACGTTGTAAATCTTTCATAGTAATTTTTATAAATGATGGAAAAAATATTACATTATTATTACTTAAATCTATCAAATCGGACATATTCGGATGAAATGGTATCAAGTCATATTCTTTTGTTTCCAAATCACCAATTGTTTTAATATTTATCTTCAATGTTGTTGTTTTTATATTTATTGGTTCAGATATCGATTTATCAGAATCAGTTTTATCGCTTTTAACTTCACGATATTTATCAGATTCCATATTAATATTATATTAAGCATATAAAAGATTATATGTCATTTTAGAATTAAACACTACTACCAGAAATAGCATTCATATTAGTTAAATAACTGCTAAATTTACCTTGTAAATTGCGGTCACGATTTTTCTCCGCTTTTTTTAATAATATAATAGCCATTTCTTCTTCTTCTGGAGAAACAAATCCATCATTATTCGTATCCATTAATGCCGAAATTTTTTTAAACTTATCTGGTATAATACAATATTTACTTTTATCATTTAGAGCATATTCAGATAATACTTTAAACGCTGCAGTTAGTAGTATAGCATAAATAACATCACGAGTACCCATAAATACTATAACAAATATAAGAATTTCTCTTGCCATTCCATTCTTCAATATTTCTTCTTGTGCTTTCGAAAAATTAAAATTAACATATTTTGAACCAACATTTAATAATAACATGGAAATACCAATTAATAATTTACTTTCATTAATGTGGTTTAAATACGTTTTATATATACTTCTAACAACTTGAGGTGTTTCAGCATTTTTTTCATTATTAATTTTCATTCTTTATTAAAATATACAAATATTAAAATATATATTTTATTTTATCTAGTCAAATATTATTTGAAAAATAAATCCATAAAAGGAATATTGAATGATTTATCCATTAAATTTAATCCCTGATTTTGTAAACTAATTACAATATCTAACATTTTTCCTGGTAATTTTATAACCAGCATAGCCATATTAACAATAATATCAATTAATTGATTAAACATATCAAATATCATAAATGGTAATTCCATAATTAAATTTATTATTGTTTCCACTACCTTAAATATTTTTTCAAACGCTGAAATTACTCTTGTTGCAACATCAGCGACAAAATTAATTATTTTTTTAAACATTTTTTCTAAAAAATCAGGTAAATTTCCAAGAATATTAAATCCGCTTTTAAATATTTTCATCATTTTTTTAAAAATTTTCATAAAAATACGCTTTGCAAGTTGAAACATTTTATTGATAAATGATTTTATTGGCTTAAGCAAATCATTGATATTTTCAGTAAATATTGAAATACGTGTCACTATTTTTGCCAAAAATTGGTAAGGCATTTTAATCAATATATATGCGAGCTGTTCAGCTATGTTATAAGTTATCTTTGTAGCTTTAATTAAATTACCATCTGGTTTTTCTTTATCTTCAACTTTCTTAGGCTTTGCTGCAATAAAGCCTTTTCCTTCGTGCTCAAAACCTTCATTTAATTGGTTTTTAAAAAAAACATTATTTATTAAAATACAACCAAGAATTAATAGCACTGGATACAATATATAGTCTAAATACAACATATATTATAACTATATTATAACTATTTTTTTACAACAACAAACTTTTATTACATAAATGGTGTAATAATAGAGGAATCGCGTGGTCTCAATTCACTTTCTATGTTGAGTTTATCTTTACTATTTCTTTTTACTAATAACTCGTCATCATTTTCAAATCCTTCATATATAATTTCATTATTAAACTCGTAGTTGAACTCGGACAAAAATATGTAAAACATTACCATAATTATGCCTGCTACCAAATTATGCATTGTTACCATAATTGTTAATATTAATAATAATAATTTCCCTTTTAAAGAATTACTAAATTTAACCAAAATATCCGGCATAGTATAAATTAAAAATGATATTAAAAAAAACAATACAATATTTTCAGGAGGAACATACATTTATAATAGAATAATATTTTTTATAAATGAAATAAGGGATAAATGAAATAAGGGATAAATGAAATAAGGGATAAATACGTTATATCAACTATATTATAAATTATTTCTTAGTTATGTTTTTAATAAAATAAAAATATCTTATTTTCATATAGATAATGACATCTTTAGGATTTTTACATTATTCTGAAATTAATGATAATTCAACTATAAATAGTAATATAGATTCTGATAAAAAGAACAAGCAAAAACATAATGCTACTATTAAAAAACGATATAATCGCACTGGGAATGAGAGTGAAAATGTTCAGAATATGTTAAAATTGATTAATAACTCAAATGGATATGAAAATGACGGAGATGATAGTGGTTTAGTTGATTTTAAACCTCCGCCGCACGCAGAAGTATCATCAAAAGAACCATTATCTTCACTTAAAAAAAATATTAATCACGCCGAAATTAATCACGGCGAAATTAACGATTTAATTGATAATTATGAAACCCCGTTAAAGGTAAGTAATTCATATATAGAAAATCGTGAAGAAAGCGAACAATATAAAGCAATAAATGATACTGGACCTCGTAAATATCCGGCACCATTGGATAGTTATGAAGGATACGCTGCTTTACCCAAAACATATGCAAATGATTACTATAAAAATTTTGTGCCGTTTTTTAATCAAACAGAACAATTGGCAAAATCAGGAATTACTACAAATAAGGATCAACTCCTAGATAAATTGAATTATATGATTCACTTGTTAGAAGAACAAAAAGATGAAAAAACCGGACATGTTATGGAAGAAGTTATTTTATATTCATTTTTAGGCGTTTTTATAATATTTATAGTCGATTCTTTTGCTCGTGCTGGAAAATATACGCGTTAATTTATATTTTATAGTTGCTTGTATTTATTTAGTAATATTTTTCAGTATATTAATAATGTTTTTCTATTTTTTACAGAATAACAAGCATAATTATATATAAAAAAAGCAGTTGGACTCCTAAAATTACACGAGACATCTGGATTCATATTTAAATAATGTATAACTTCATTACTATCTGCTGTGTCTTCAATGAGTAATATTTCGTATTTATCTATTCCCGTATTTAATTTGGAAATACATGTGGTAAATCCTGTAATCAAAATATCAGAAGTTGCACAATTAGATATAATATTTATACATTCTACTGCTTTTTTATTTGCATAATACAATTCTAATAAACGAAATGTATAAGTGGCTATTAATTTTCCATTAAAAATAATACCATATATTTTTAATTTATTTAACTTTATTAAATTCATTAAACTTGATACATCTGGCAAAATAACACACTCAAATTTATAAACCTTAGTATGTTCCTTTATAAATTCAATTAATATATTTAATTGTTGAACCCCTATTTCAATTAGATTCATGGAAGGATTAAGTAAATAGTCAGAATGTAAATATGTTATATCAAATGAATATGTCTCGTAATAAACTAGAGGAACAATAGCATTCAATTGTCCTTCCCGTTTAAACAAATATGTATTTACTTTTTTATTTGTCCGTGAAACATTGTAATAAAAAGTTTGTATCATTTGTGGAGGAATATCTTTTTTACGATACTCTGGTTTTATACATAAATTATCTACATAATAAGAAGGAAATGATATTATCTTCTTTTCATTACAAAATAAACGAACATTTAATACACGAGATGATGTTATGCCAATTATTTCTTGCTGGGAACATTTTAATGGCAATCCGTTTTCAAACATGATTTTTGGTTCCTGATATATATTAAAAAAAGAAGGTTCATTCGAACAATGTAAATAAGCGAGAATATCTTCTTCAGATGGATTATACGTTGCGTCGGCATGAATAAGATAATAATCTTTAATAAAATTACATATTTTTATTAATTCTATACTATTTGTATTTATTGTACTAGAATCACTATTAATTGTTATTAATTTATTATTGATTAAATTTACAAATTTATTAGATTCTGGCGGTTCACTATTTATAATTCCAGGTGGGTTTATCCAATATCTTAAATTATATATATGAAATACTGGTTGCGTATGCCAAAAATGCATATTTATCCGAATATACGCATTACATATTAAATATATTACAATAATTGTTAAGAAAATATAAAATATATAATGTGAATTAATATTAATCATTACTTATAACTAATAAGTAATGATATTTATAAGTAATGATATTTATAAGTAATGATATTTATAAGTAATGATATTTATAACTTCAAGTTGGTTTCTGTAAAATGTATATATATTGATAATCATATTGACATTCAACAAGATTTATTTTAGATACAATAATAAATCCAACGCTTTTCGCAATATTCAATACTTCTTGCTGACTTGACATATACAACTGATGCTCGTTTTTTTTAACATCTCCATTTTTCATATTTTTAAAAGTTTCTACCATTAAAACGTTTGGTTCATCCAAACTTTTAACTTCTTGCTTCATATCAAAATTAGACTTATATTCATAATTATCAAATTTAATTGTTGTAGTTGTAATACGCTTGTCAGCATATTTTTGTGGAGAAACGATAGTAAATGGATTACCCGCAGGAATAATCGGGTCAAACTTATCTCTATTTACCAGATGAATAGCCAAATATCCGCCCGGACTTAACCATGTCATACAATTTTCAAAAAACTTATGTTTATCTTTCATATAATAAATTGTAAAATAAAAACATGTTATATGAGTAAATGTATTTGTATTAAACACCGACCCATTAAGAGCATCTGCCAATTGAAAGTTTAATTCTGGATATGTTTCTTTTGCCTTCTTAATCATGCTAGGAGATATATCAATTCCAGTGGCATCAAATCCATGTGCCTTTAAACTACTTACGTGATGACCTGTTCCAGAACCGATATCTAATACATTACTATTTCCTTGAGTTAATTTTGTATTTTTTATTAAATTTTTTATTTCATAGTCATTTTTATGTTTAAAAAATACTAAATCATCATATAGAGATACATAAAAATCGTCATATATATTAGGCACTTCTGTATTCATTACAAACCCATTTGTTTTTTTTTCAAAACCTTCAACTTGAGTTCTTCCATAATTTGTCATTAGAATAATACAAATTAAAAAGGCCAAAAAATATAAAATTTTGTGTAATAATGTTGTTCTTGAAAATACATTAAATGTTTTTTTAAATTTTCTTATTGAGTTTGTAATAGTCATTTGTATATATGTATTATTTATATAACAGTTAATATAATGAATGAAACTGATATTAATGATAAAAGAAGTATATCTGAGTTTAAAGGAATCACTTTTTCTAAATTTCAAAAATCCAAGGTGAAGTCTGAACTTATCAAATGTTTAATAGCACCCAAGCTAGAGCATGCGTGTTATTGGACGGCCGAATTAATATGTTCGGGACATTATGCGGATTTATGGGAAATTATAATTCTTTTTATTGGCAGGTATATTCATTTAGGTAACCCTAAATTACCTATATATATATCAATGCGAATTAATAATTTTAAAGATATTATATCAAATGGATATATTGGAAATGAACTAGCGATGCGTAATAATATGAGAGTCCGCAAACTTTTTTCAGAAATTATTAGCGTTATTTGCCATTCTAAAAAAAAACATAGTCTTGAAGCAATAAAAATAGAGAAAAAAGATGAGTTTAATATCACTCATATGGCGTCACGCCTGAAGGCTCCAAAAATTAGTTATGTTCAAGATATTTTTAAACCAGATGACCCTAAAGAATTATTTATTGCAATGAATGAATTCGCATATCATATATCTAAAGAGTCAAAAAATAATGTCACCGCGTGTTATTGGTTAGAATGGATATTAGAATATGAAATATTATGTAAACAGCAAAAAGAAATTTGTTTAGGAGAGACACGTCAATTTGCACCAATACAAGATAAATTCAAAAATGATATTATATGGATTTTATGGGATATTATTTTACATGAATGTAAAATGAAAAACAACCCATTAATTAATAAAATTATAAATTCTTTACTTGAAATGTTTAGTATTAGATACAATAGTAGTGCGAAAAGAAGACGTAAGTTTCTTATTTATTTTGCTATATCAATGATAACAGAACCACTCGATTTATCCATTGATATTATTCATGATAAAAAAGAGTTGGACATTATTATAAATAAAGTATCTATTGTTTATAAGGAAGTTAAAAAAAACGAAGAACCACTTGAGATGGATTATCTCTACAATGGAGTTGAACGCACGAACTCGGATAAAACATTTGAGAGATTGCAAAAAATGAACTCAATTACGACAACTCCCAAAATATAATTATAATACAATAATTTAGTATGACATCAACGATTATACCATCAAGGATATTTATTATTCCGTATCGCAACCGAGAAAATGACAAAGAGAGATTTTTAATAAATATTAATCTACTACTAGAAGATAGTAAAATATCCGAACCATATGAAATGTATTTCGCTCATCAATATGATGGACGTCCGTTTAATCGGGGCGCTATGAAAAACATCGGCTTCTTGGCAATGAAAACAAAATACCCTAATAATTACAAAGATATTACCTTTATTTTTCATGATGTAGATACTTGGCCAAAAGAAAAAGGAATGATAAATTACAATACATCTCTCGGTATCGTAAAACATTTTTATGGATTTGTTTTTGCACTTGGCGGAATTTTTGCAATTAAAGGAGCTGACTTTGAAAAAAGTAAAGGATTTCCTAATTTTTGGGGATGGGGTATCGAAGATAATATGATTAATGATAGATGTATCGAAGTAGGCCTTACAATTGATCGTAGTCAGTTTTATATTGTTTCTGACGGAAGAATCGAACGTTCTTTTGATGGATTTAAAAGAATCATTTCTAAACGTGATAGTCTCGTTTACAAACAAAAATGTTGCGATGACATTATTGCTCTTAAAAATATAAAATGGAAAATTCAAGGTGAATTTATCCATATTACACATTTTGATTGTGATATGGATCCAAATGAACAAATATATGAACCAATTGATATTCGTAATACAACAAAAATCAGAGTTCCTAATCCATCCAGTTTTAGACGTAATTGGAATATGTTTAATAGGTAATTTTTTATAATCTATAATTATATATCATTCAAATGTCGTATTTAAAAAATAATATTACTGGTAGTTCCATTAAATCTCCATTCAATTTGAATAATTTAACGGGTTCTTCTCCTCGCTCATCTGAAGGAATATATAATAATGTCTCTGATAAAGCAGCATCTGTATTTTCTCCGAAATCTTCTTCAAAATCAAGATTATTCAATGTTCCATCAGAATCTACACCCTTTTTAACATCCGCCGCAAAATCAGCAATTGGATTAACGCCCGAAATACAATCTAATAATAGTTCATTTTTCCGTTATCTTGGAGTATTTGTTATATTAGGAGTTCTTGTATTGAATGTCTTTTTATTTATGATAAAACCAGTTGAGCATAGTATATCCCAAATGTATGATCCAATTATTAATATTTTTTATAAAAAACCCGATACTACACCTATACAGAAAAAAAAGATAGGAACGAATAATACCGCAGCAGTGACTAAATTAAGTAAAGCATTGGAATCAAAAAAACCGATCAATAATATCGATGAAGAAAAACATGGCAAGGAATATCAATCAATTGATTTACTAAATAAGCCAATACAAAAACCATATAAAAAAGTAGCAGCCATACCTCTACCAGATAATAGTACAAGTCGACTACAATTAACTAAGCCAACTTCTAAATCAGGTCATTGTTATATTGGCGAAGACCGAGGATTTCGAAGTTGTATTGAAGTTGGAGAAGGCGATATTTGCATGTCAGGCGATATTTTCCCGACACATGCCATATGCGTTAATCCTAACTTGAGAGAATAATAACATTTCTATTCGAGATAAATAATTGTTTGGAACAATGTTATTTATAAAATTGAAATGTATATGTAATACAATTCGGTATTACATTATTACAAGATGACAGAGCAAAAACTTAAACTCGTTATTGAAACCGAGTTATCTATGGAAGATATTAACACAAGAAGTTTGTTATGAAACTTTGGAAGAATTAACCGATGTAAAATTAATGTCTCAGTATAAAGAGTGTAATTCTGTTAAAAATGAAATAAAAAATGATTTAAATAGAATTAAATAGAATTAAATATAACGATGACTATAATATATAAATATCAATCTTTAATTAATAATGATAACATGGTTTGGTTTAGGGGTTCAACCTATCCACGTATTATTATATTTGGAG
>Ga0105052_10006766_pt1 | contig 11502 bp, 8 predicted proteins | sample FRY03_FD_78094 | JGI IMG/M metagenome (GOLD analysis project Ga0105052, IMG submission 78094) | Freshwater microbial communities from Lake Fryxell liftoff mats and glacier meltwater in Antarctica - FRY-03 | ecosystem: Environmental > Aquatic > Freshwater > Ice > Glacier meltwater ... | reverse complement strand
TCATCGCGGCTTTCAGGCCGCCACGCGGCTGCGCGTAGATCGCGGCATATATGGTCTCGTGGCTGACGCGGGCAGCGGGGTCATCGGGATGCATGAGCCGAAGTCTCTGCGCAATTTGCTCGGGAGACCAGCGCCGATGAACGAGATGGCTGTGCACGAAGGAATGGCTAGCGCCGCCCTCAACCAGCTTCCGGCCGCGCCGACATCGTGTCCGGCGAACGTCGTAAACCAGCCGCGCTGATTGAGGGGACTACGAACCGTCATCCTGACGCCCGCGCGCCAGCTCACGACAGATCGTGCTCGCCGCGCGGCCCAGAAGCGCGCCGATTGCCCGCTGACTGCTGCCGCGCAGATCCTCCGCCAAAATCACGCCACGGTCCTCGCTGCTGAGGTGTTTGCTTCGTCTGTCCATCGCAACATCCTATGCCCGAAAGGGCAGCGGTGTTGCACTTCCAACTTGAGCCTAAGTAGGGAATGTGACAAGAAACTGTAATCTCATCTGTATACTGCGGTTTCAGGTGTGTTTGCCGGGTCGTTGAAGACGAGCATTCCCATGCTGGTCCAGACTCGTTTTGCCATCCGTAAAATTTGCAAGAGACTATCACTATTTTATCTTTGGAGACTGCCGTGACCAAGAAAGACGAGATTTCCGCCGGGATGAATGTTCAGCTTGATGCAACCCCTGTCGCCAAACCGGGATCGGACCCCGAGATTGCAGCCGCTGCCCCCAAGGTTCCGGTGGCGATCACCTCAAGCCTTGTCAACCTTTCGGTGGCGCCGCTGTGGCGTGGCTGCATAGACGCATTCACCGGCGTCGTCATACGTGGCTGGGTCGTCTCGACCGAGAACCTGCTGAAACCCGTCAACCTTGATCTTTACGTCTGCGGCATCCTGATAGCCAAGACCAGCAGCCGCCTGAATCGCAGCGATATCGCCAAGAGCGTGGCCTTGCCGATCAAGGCGGGCTTCCAGGTCAGCATCCATGGCGTGGCCACCGAAACCGTCGCTACGGTTCTGGTGGAGTTGAAGAAGATCAAGACCCCGAAAGTGCCGCTGCAATCCCTGGTGACAGTGAAGATCGACGGCACCGACCATGTGCTGCCCTTCTCCTCGCGCCTGCGCAAGGAGCAGATCGAGATCGCGCCGCTGGCCGAGATCTTCGACACCGCTATCGGTGCCAAAGTCCGCAACGAATATATCTCCATCCGCGACCAGCTGATGGAATCCTCCACATTTGCCGCCGAGGCCGAAGCGGGCGACGTGCGCGCCATCGCCTATTACCTGCCGCAGTTCCACCCTTTCCCGGAAAACGACGAATGGTGGGGGACGGGTTTCACCGAATGGACCAATGTGGTCACGGCAAAACCCTATCTGCCGGATCACTACCAGCCGCATCTGCCCGCCGATCTGGGCTTTTACGACCTGCGCCTGGACAGCGTGCACCGCGACCAGATCGCGCTGGCCAGGAAATACAGCGTGTCGGGCTTTTGCTATTACTACTACTGGTTCTCGGGCAAGACCCTGATGACCATGCCGATCGACCGGCATGTGGAGCAGGACTACGACTTCGATTTCTGCCTGTGCTGGGCGAACGAGAACTGGTCGCGGCGGTGGGACGGGTCGGAAAACGACGTGCTGATGGCGCAGCGCCATGTGGCCGAAGATGACGTGGCCTTCATCCGGTCCTGCCTGAAATATTTCAAGTCGCCGCGCTATATCAAGATCGACGGTGCACCGCTGCTGCAGGTCTACCGCGTGTCGCTGCTGGAAAATCCGCAGGAGACGATCGCGCGCTGGCGCGAGATCGTGATGGCCGAAGGATTTCCGGGCCTGCATGTGTCGATGGTGGAAAGCTTCGGGTTGGACAAACCCTATGATCATGGCTGCGACAGCAGCAGCCAGTTCCCGCCGCATGGCACGCTGGCCGAAGCGCGCACAAAGGAATATGCCGATCTCGACCCGATCTTCACAGGCAAGATCTATGACTATACCGAGATCGTCCGCAGCGAGATCGCGCGCCCGCCGGCCGATCACATGCAGTTCCGCACCGCCATGCCATCCTGGGACAACACCAGCCGCAAGGGGCCGGCCGGCACGATCTTTCACGGGGCCTCGCCGCAGGCATTCGAGGCATGGCTGACCCATCTGGCCGAAAATGCCCGCGCCACCCTGCCCGAAGGCCAGCGCCTTGTCTTCATCAACGCCTGGAACGAATGGGCCGAAGGCGCCCATCTGGAACCCGATCGCAAGAACGGGCACGCCTGGCTGCAGGCGGTGCGCCGCGCGCTGACGCCGGATCACAAGGGGCTTGCGGCGCTGACCGCGCCCGGTGCAACGCCCGAGGGGCTGGCGGAGACGCAGCAGCTGGTGGAACGGCTGCTGAACTCCAATGCGCAGTTGAAGGCAATACTCAAGCCGCGCTACGGCCTGATGGCTAGCCGCGCCTCGCGCTTTGCGCAGGTGACCGACGATCTGCTGGAGGTGGTGCCCGGCCCGGCCGAGAGCCGCGCCTGGATCGACAGTCTGAACGGACGCGATATGCTGAACCTGCCGCTGGCGGCGCTGGCGCGCCAGCAGGGGCTGGTGCTGCGCGGCTGGGTCCGCGCCCCGGGCATCAACCTGTGGAAAACCGTGCCGCTGTTCGTCAGCCTGAAGGATGTATTCCCCGACAACGGCCTGCCACGGCGGGTCATGGCCTCGATCTTCGATCGTGAATCCCGGCCGGATGTGGTGGAAAGCCTTGGGCTGGATGAAAGCGCGCTCTGGTGCGGGTTTTCGGTGCAGACCAATCTGCGCGATGTGCCGCCGGGGCGATATGAGCTGGAAATCGCGGTGGCCGACCTGCGCAACCCGAACCAGGCGATCGCCATTCCGGCGGCCATTGCCTTGATCCTCGGGTGAATAATGTGCAGATGCCGGATAAACCCCTGATCAGCGTTGTCGTGCCCAGCTACTGCCACGACGCCTATATTCTGGATTGCCTGCAATCCATCCATGACCAGACCTATTCGCGGATCGAGCTGGTCTTGGTGGACGACTGTTCGCCCGACGCCACCTTCGCCCGTGCGCAGACCTTGCTGGCCACCAGCTTTGCGCGGCGCTTTGCCGGTGTCACGCTGCTGCGCAATGCGGTGAATGCGGGGGCGCATGCCACGATCAACGCGGGCATCCGGGCCTCCGGCGGCCAGTATGTTGCGGTCATCAATTCGGACGATCTGTTTGCGCCGGCCCGTATCGCCACCATGTTCGCGGCCATGCAGGAGGCGGGGTCGGAGTTCGCCTTCTCATTGGTCGAGGTGTTCGACAGCGCGGCACAGCGCGGCAAGATCACGGTGCCGCATGATTTTCTGGCCTTTGCCCTGCGCCAGAAGCTGGACATCCTGCACGAGCCGACCGTGGGCTTCAGCCTGCTGCGCAAGAATGTGGCGGTCTCGACCGGCAACTTCCTGTTTTCCCGCAGCCTGTACGACAAGGTCGGCGCTTTCCTGCCGCTGAAATACTGCCATGACTGGGATTTTGCGTTGCAGGCGCTGTTTTATACCGAGCCCGTGGCGGTGCTGCAGCCGCTTTACCGCTACCGCCTGCATGATCAGAATTCCTTTTCCGGTCTGGCGCATCTGGCTTCGGTGGAATCCGAGGTGGTGTTCCGCCGTTTCTTCCGCCGCGGCCTGACCGGGCAGGCCCCGAACCCGCGCTGCCCCAACAGCGCCAACTGGCCGGGTTACTTCGAGAAGTTCGTGGAACTGATCGACAAGACCCGCTTTCTGGAACGGGAGAGCGGCGGCGGGCTGAAGGGGTGGAGGATCTATGAGAAATGATCTACTCCGTTCAGACCCACACGCACGACGGCATCCGCCATCGCGTGTGTAGCAATATGACCTTGCATCGGCTATTTAAAGAATTTGCTGAATTCGCTGCCCGAAAAGTGTGAGTCCAATTCTGCAAAGTTTTCTACACGCTGTCTTGGAGACTTGGTTTCCTGCTTCTCCAATTTCGGAGAGACGGTGTGTCGTGTCAATTTCAAAAAGTCAAAAACACGACCCATTGTCGGTTGAAGACTATCATTCAGGTCAGAGTACTCTACAGTTAAAAGCTGACGATCACTGAAAAATGACTCATAAAACTTGTCAACGTCCCTCACTTGTGTGAAAAAGCGCTTGGCTTTGGTCAAATCTATCGATATCCTTGGCGAGGCGGCTTGCGTCAGCCTCTTGGAATTTTCTGCGTTCTTTTGCCATTCACCAGTCATTTCGGCCATTGTTTTGGAAATGAGCACCTCAAAGTAGTTCTGACGCTTGATATGCAAATACCGAATTTCGGGCTGTTCTTCGTGCAATCGGGCAAATAGCCGTTGGCTGCCAGGCCCTTGCACATAGTCAGCAAACAGCTTGAAGCCAACTGCTTCTATACCCAAACCCCACACACGATAGACCCACTTATTCAAATATTCGACGGCATCGTGCGTGGCTGGATCATATCCATATGGCTTCCCGTCAACTTTTATTGAATGAACGACCATTCGTTCATGTTGAACGGGATGAAAAAGTTCACCGAAACATCTGGCATTTGGATGTTGACCGATGCAATTCGCAAGTAGCGAAGATCCAGTTCTTGGCATACCAATAACAATGAATGGCGTCATTCACTAGAACTCATAATAGTGCTGTTCTCAGTAAAGCGTGATATCATCACTGAAATTGCAAAATATTTATTTGCAATTCTGCGCGTGTCGCGGCACTTCATGCTTACTGCCCTCCAAATTCAATACCCGGTGTCAGGGTGATCGTCCCACTGCTATTCTAGTCGTCGAAGTTCCAGAGCCTAATCTACAGCGCTTTCCACCATACTAAGACACAAAGCCAAATACAACAGGTCAGAGCCGTCTGCACCTGCGCCGGAGCCGTGTCGCATCATTCCGCCGTTGCGGGCTTCCCCTCCGCCACCTGCTCGATGATCTCCGCCAGTTCCACCGCGCGGTGGTCGAAGGTGTGATGCGCCAGCACGATGCGTTGCGCCTGCTTTGCCCGTTCCAGATAGGGGGCGGGGTTGGCGAGGCAGTCTTTCAGCACCGTTTCGAACTCGTCGATCGTGGCTGCGGTTGCAATCGTGTCGCCGAACACTTCGGCAAGGCCCAGCACCTTGTCGGTCAGGATCGGGGTCGCCACGGCCGAGCCGTCGAACACCCGGTTCGAGATGAAGCCGTTGTCGCGCATGCTGTCCCAATGGTCGTTCAGCAGGATCAGATGGCTGGCATAACAGCCCGCCAGCTCGTCATTGGCGATGTTCTGTGCCCTGACCAGCGTGTCAGGCACGATACCTTCCCACCCCCCGCCATACAGTTCCAGCGGGATGCCGCGTTGCAGGCACCAGCGCACCATCGTGCGGTATTCCCGGCGGGAATTGCCGACGAACAGGCTGGCGGGTTTGCGCGGCAGGTCTGCGCCGGCGGTGAAGATGCCCGCATCCGTTGCCTGGTGCAGCGTGCCGACCGAAGGCAGACCCATCCGGCGCAGTTCGGCGGCATAGATGTCAGAGGCCACGGCGACATGATCGTAATCGGCATATTCCACCGGATCGATCCGGTCGGGATGCGAGATCAGCCACATGATGTTGATCTTGGCCGGATCGGTCTTGTAGCAGTGACGTCCGCGCAGCGCGATCACCACATCCTCGTCATGCGGGGCGGCGTACCAGCTGTCCTGCGTGTCCACCGCGGCGGAATGGCCGATCTTCTCGAAAGACCTCCGCAGGGAATGGGCAAAGTGGAAATCGCCCCAGGCTTGCGCTTCCTTCAGGTTCGGCGCCGAGATCTTGATGCGGATCCGCTTGCCGCGGATGACGACAGGGCGCAGGACGGGCGTGGCCACGCCGGCCTTGCTTCCCATAACCATGCTGCCATCTTGCAGCAGGTAATCCGACCCACGATCCCCAGATGCACGGCGTGACGCTGCGGGCTTTCCAGAATCCAGAGCGGCAGGATCAGGGCAAAGGTGCCATTCTCGGCGGCTTTTGCCGTGGCGAAAGCCAGGACACGCCCGCCGGTAAACGCCACCACGGCCACGTCGCGGTGGCGGTCCAGCAGGTCACGCGCATGACCCAGCAGCATCCGGCCGCGCTGCGCGGTGACCGCGCCGTGCCAATCGCCGGCCCGGATGGTCACCGGGCAGCCCGGAACCGACATCTGCGTTGCAGGGTCGCGCAGATCAAGGGTGAAGGCGCCGGCGGGCAGTCGGTCAAGCAGCAGGCTGCTTTGGCCGGCATCACGGCCGATACCATCCAGTGGCTTGCCGTCGATCAGCACCTCCAGCGGGCCATAGGCCCCCCCGGGCAGGATGACGCCTTCATGGACCAGCGGAACCATTCGTGCTGCGGCTGCAGGCCGGGTTTCAGGCACCGGCGGGGTTTCAGCGAACGTCATGATACACCTCCGGGATCACCGCGCTGGACTGGACGGCCTGCATGAAAACGGCGATCCGTTCCTGCACCAGTTCGGGGTGATGGGTTATGTTATGGGCAACGGCGCTGTTCTGGCTCAGTTTATCGTAATCCTTGCGGCTTTGCATCAGCTTCACGGCCTTGCTCAGAATCCAGTCGGGGCTGTTCACGTCGATCCGGTAGGCGCAGCGCGTCTCGATCCAATCATCGGCCTGCGGGCCGGGTGCTACGGCAAGCGGCACGCGGTGCCCCTGCAACTGGGTTATCAGCGCGAAGGCGGCCACCGGCAGATCGGCCACTTTTGGGCAGACCACGGCCAGCTGCGTACCGCGAAGGCAGGCTGAAAGACCATCTTCGAAGCTGTTGCCCACGGGTTGCGACACACCGTTCGACATCCGCAGCCACAGCCCGCGCGCCAGTCCCTCAGGCGGAACCAGAAGATCAACCGCATGGGTTGCGGTCTGCGCGGCCAGCGCCGCGAGGTTGCGGTAAGCCTCGGGCAGGGGCAGCAGGGTAATGGTCGGGCGTTCGGGCAGCGGCATCCGTGCGGCGTCGGCCTCGGGCAGGGGCGGCAGATCTTCGGGGCGCAGTGGCAATGTGCCCAGATGCAGCCGGGTGTCCGGTGCCGCGTGGCTTTGCAGCACCAGACCGTCACTCGTCATGACGGCACGGTAGATCTGCTCGGAAGAAACCGTTGCCGCCAGACGCTCCAGCAGGGTGCGGGTCATATCGAAACTGATCACCGCGCTGTTCCCGATCCACCCTGACAGCAGATAGGCAAAACGGTCCGCATCGGTGTGCAATGTGGCCCCTGCCGGTTCATGGGTCACGCCTTCGGGCAGCACTGCGCCTGCGGGCAGGCCACCGATCAGGGTAATATCGGCGAAGGCGGCGGCAAGGCCTGCAAAAGCCAGCGCCACGTGTTCCGCCCCGCTGCTGTCGCCTGCCAGCACCACAAGGCGGTCGCGCGTTTTCCAGTCGATCGCCAGCCGGACATGCGAACGGTCAAGCCGGTCACTGGTCTTGGCATTCACGAAATCCGTTGCGCCGCTGTTCATGAACAGGTTGGTCACCTGGCCCCATGCCACATTGCGCCGATAATAGACCATGCAATGGTCAACAAACAACGGCTGGAACACTGAAGTGTAGCGCAGCATGAGATCCCAGTCCTGTAGCCGCAGCAGGGTCTTGTCAAAGCCGCCCAGCCAGTCATAAGCGCGGCGGTGGTGCATGATGGTGTTCAGATCCATGAAGTTCTTGTTCGACAGGGCCACCGGGTTGAAGCGCGGGTGCGAGGTCTGCACCAGCTTGACCTGCGCTCCGAAGGTTTCGGTATCCAGATAGCTGCCATAAGCGACCGTGGTGCCTGGCCGCGCCATCAGCTTGCGCAGCATCAGGTCAAGGAAATGCGGGTTCCACAGGTTGTCGCTGTCAAGATACGCGATGTATTCGCCCCGTGCAAAGCCCAGACCCTTGTTGCGGGTTTCCGCGCCGTTCGACTTGGTGAACTGCATGTAACGGATGCGCCGGTCGGTGAACTGCTTCACTACTTCCGGCGTCTTGTCGAAACTGCCGTCGTCGCAGATCAGCAGCTCGAAATTGTCATAGGTCTGGTCCAGCGCGCTCTGGATCGCATCACCGATCGTATAGGCGCGGTTGAAGCTGGGCATGATGATGCTGACCAGCGGCTGGCGCGTCAGATGGATGCTGCGGATGTATTGGCGCGCGGCGGCCTCGTCGGCTTCCAGCCGGGTCCGGGTGGCGGGGCTGGTATCAAGCCGTGCCATCCAGGCGGCATAGACCGATTTTGCGGGGTCGCGCACGGCTGTCGCGTCGGGCAGGCTTGCGGGGAACAGCGGCGTCTGCGGGCGGGCTGCGGTCTCTGCGGGGCGGCGCTGGTCAAGCTTGCGCTGCGCCAGACGCAACGAGTCGAACGGCAGGGCTTGCGGTTGCGCGCCGATTTCCGCCAGGCAGGCCACGATGTCCAGACCCGCCACAGGACGCAGCGCAAGACCCTGCCCCAGATGCAGATAGACCGCAAAGGCGCAGGGCACGTGCCCTGCGGCCACAGCCACGGCGATCTGCGGATACATCGCCTTCACCTCGTCCTCGCTGAAATAGGGCGAGGGGGACAGGCCCGCAGCGGCCCCGGTTTTTTCATAATGTTCCAAGGCTGCCTCCGCCCCGTCAGGCCCGTCCACCCCCTCGCCCAGATGGGTCAGGTTATACCAGAGCGCATCGAAACCCGGGCCAGGACGGGCGCAGAAGGCGTCGAACACGCGGTTGACCGCGGCCAGGGTGGCCGGATCGGTCAGGGTGCGGGCCGACAGTTCCTGCGACAGATCCGGCAGGCTTTCGCTTACGTCCGTGCCATTTAGTTCGTAAGATGCGATGGCGGCACGGTCCTTTCCGGTTTCGTGCCAGAGCGTGATCGCTTTCGCGCCCGGCGGCACGGGGAACGAGAAATGGTTGCGCAGCCGCCCGTCACCGTCCGGCGTGGCGGCGATGCGCGGCCCGTTGGAGCGTATCTCCAGCAGTTTCCGACCGTCGATTTCGACCCCTACCGGAATATCCAGCGGGCCCCCCCACCGTGTCAGCGCCATGGCGTGGAAGCGCCGCCCGACAAGGGAGACGCCCTTGATGACCGGCCGGGCAACGGGGTCCAGCCGGAAGGCCACCGGACTCCCATCCAGCATCTGCCCTGTGACCGGATGCTCCACGGTCGCGCGATGCCACAGGCCATCCATCATCTGTGCGGGGATCGGCAGGTCGAAGCCGGCCAGCGTATTGGCGATGAAACCCGCAACCTTGCGGTTCAATGTCACCAGCACCGGGGCGGCATCGTCGAAACGCACCACTACCGTCCGCATCGGCCGCGCCCATCCCCCCAGCGAGCAGGAGCCGGGTTTGAGAAAGGCCACCCCTTCGAAAGGGGTCACAAGCTCGGCCTCGCCACCGGGCAGCATGGCGCCAGATTCGTTCTCGACGATGTGGATCCTGTGCCGCCGCCCGTCCAGCATGGAGTCGGGCAAGGCAAAGCGGAAGCCGCATTCCAGCCGCGCATGGCCTGCCTCCAGCACGTCGCGGCGTTCCTGGTCGGCCACCAACATCAGCGCCAGCGTGTCATCAACGAAAACGCAGAGATCGACCGCCCTGCCGGGATCGCGGCTGTCCAGCACCCAGCCGCTTACCCCTTCGACACTCAGCTGTTCGACCTGGCCCATGATACCGTCCGGCACGCAGAGTGCAGCGGTCCCGGCCACATCCTCCCGGGCCATGGGCGCTTCGGCAACCGGATCGGGGGGGGGGCAGATCGCCCGGCTCCAGACGGATCTCGCCGCCCACCAGCAACTGCCCGGTGCCCTGAACCAGCACCCGCAGCACATGCGCCTCGCCCTCGGGCAGATCGGCGGGCAAAGTCAGGAAAAAGCCGCACCGGAGCCGCTTGAATCCGGTGGCCATCACGTCCTGCCGCGGCAGGTCGGCGGCAAAAACCGGTCCGGCCTGACCGTTGATCTCGAGTTGCAACACCACCGCCTGACCGGGTTCGCCCGAATATTGCGCCCAGCCGATGATGTCGCGGGCCTCGCGCCGCTCGACATAGCCCGTAACCGGACCGGCTTCGTGCAGGGGGACATCCGCCACGGGGTGTGCTGCTGCGTCAGTCGTGTTCAGTTTCATCGAGGTCCTCTTGCAATGCGGCGCGTGGCAATCAATAAGGGAAACAGCTGCCGAAAGCTGTATAGCGGGTTCTGCCTCTTGGGCAACGGCACGTCGGAAGCCCCAGGCGATTTCTTGTCGTCATTGCACGTCCGGCTTTGCCTGCGGAACCGGGCCACCGCAAGCCATGCCAGACGACTTTGGCCACCTGCCGGGGGCCCGGTTGCGTCCGTGCCCGGCGGCCAGATAGCCCGGCTAGAGCGCATCCAGACTGCTGAAGTGATTGATCTGCTTTGTGGAAATCTTGCGCAGGGTCCGGAACGCGGTCAGATCCACAACGTTGTAAATCTCCGCATGCTCGGGGGATAACTTGCGCAGGGTCTTGGTGGTGGCAAAGGCGACATGTTCGTCGAACACGCGGCTCATGCTCTCGCTCGCGGACAGGCCCAGGAAGTTCAGCAGCGCCCGTTCGGTAAGCTTGTGCTCCAAAAACATCCTGTCGTAATCGAGCAGCAGCATGCGGTCGCGCATCTTGTGGGTCTTGAGGTAGTCCAAGAGCGCCGTATACTGCTCGCCCCAGCTCTCGCAGGCCCGGGCAAAGTCTTTGCCGACAGGCCAGGAGTCGCTGACGCGCTGCGCACGTGCCTGCCAAGACAGTGCTACATCTTTGATGTTGCGCAGGATGTAGATGTATTTGTACGTCGGGTTTGCGCGGATGAAATCGCCTAGGATGGGTGTCATGTCCGGCACCTTGTCACCGATGATCCGGGCCGTATCCCATTTTTCCGCCATGGTCTCATAGGTACCCTGCCAATGCGGGCGCACAGCGGGGCGCAGGTTGGTATCTTCCTCGCGGAAGTCGAAAAATCTTTCTTTTTCAAAAAGACTGGAAGAATAATTATTCTTGATCAGATACTGGAACTTGAAGCGTTCTACCCCGAGGCAAAGTTGCTCATGGCTATTCAAAAGTTCAGCAAGAGCAGTGGTTCCACTACGCGCGACACCTGTCACAATCAGTACGTTCTTTTTATGTAGCATCTATGTTCTTTACTTGCAGGGCGTTCTCCGCGCTGTACTCGCAGCGGCGGATGCCTTCAATTTCATTTGGCGGACATTCCTCAATTCGCAGGGGCGATGCAACACGTTTGTGTTTCAGGCCGGGTCGGCACCGTGTTCTTGCGCGACAGTGCGCTTGCCCGGCGGGGGGCTCTGTTGATGGCCTCTGTCGAGCCTGCTGCTGCGTCAGTCGTGTTCAGTTTCATCGAGGTCCTCTTGCAAGCAGCGCCTGGCAGTCAATACGGGAAACAACTGCCGAAAGCTGTATAGTGGTTCTGCCTTTTGGGCAACGGCACGGCGGAAGCCCCGGGCGGTTTCTTATCGTCATTGCACGTCCGGCTTTGCCTGCGG
>Ga0105052_10006764_pt1 | contig 11503 bp, 13 predicted proteins | sample FRY03_FD_78094 | JGI IMG/M metagenome (GOLD analysis project Ga0105052, IMG submission 78094) | Freshwater microbial communities from Lake Fryxell liftoff mats and glacier meltwater in Antarctica - FRY-03 | ecosystem: Environmental > Aquatic > Freshwater > Ice > Glacier meltwater ... | reverse complement strand
CACTTTGCCAGTGAAAAATTATTAAGCGTATATGTTCTGCATTTTCCTGATAAACAGTGACTTCCAGAATTTGTACTACTAATAACCGTTTTAAACGATCGAGAAAAAGAACTTGAAGCATGGTTCCATCCAGGAATCGATCCAATGACCTTCCGGTATGAGAGCCCACTTCTACCCATTGCCACGGTGCTGTGTTTGCATTCACTTTCCCAAATCTTGTATAATATACAATTCAAATTCTGGCCATTTTACTACCAGTGAAATTGAATAAAATTGAAGGAAAACAACCAAACTCGTGTGCCCAAGCCTTTGCTCGTTGAAATCAAAAGTTGAAGACTTCAAGAATGGTTTTCAAATATTTCAGTTCAATTCAATTTTACTGGTACCAAAACATAGTTTGCTGAAATATTTCACTGACATTCACAACAAATCTTCAAATTTCAAGTTTTCAGGTCCACCCTTAATTCTGAGGGTGGTCGTTGGACGTTTGGGATGGACGTTGGAAACCCAACGGCAACATCGAGAGCTTTCGAAGCTTGATAAAAACACGGAACTTCCAAACAGTGCTTTTTTGTAAAATGCTTGAAACGTGTAAGGTGGGGTTGAGTATTTTTGATTTTTGCATGATTGGTCTTCAACTGATCTCGAAGATTCGATTTCCTCACTCAACTTCAGTTGCGAACGCGATCTGTGGAACGCGCTTTGACCTGCGGGACAATAAACGCCGAGCGCTAGCAAATTAATTTTGCATGCAAATTTGATATATGTTCCAAATACCAAGATGTAGTAGAGACTGAGATGTAGGTCTGTGCACAACTTCGGGACTTGCCATCTTCATTGTAATGGCGAAATTTGATTTTTCCTGTGTTGAAACAAGTTTTTTTTCGGATTTTGCAACCACGCAAATGTTCTCAAAAAGGAAGTTCCGAAGTTGTGCACATACCTACATCTCAGTCTCCTCTATATTTTGATATTAGGAACATATAGCAAATTCGCACGCAATATCCTCGCGCACGTTGTCCGCGCCATCACGCAGCGCTGTTGCTGATCATTCAGATCTTCCTGTCATGCTGATCACAAGGCTGCGTAAAGCTGACAAAAAGAATCAGCAAGGTAGATCACCACTGATTTGCCTAACTTAGTGACCTGCGGGAATCCAAATGAGACACTGAAATATCCTGGGAGATTCCACAGAGATACTGAAAGGTATTTTCGAAAAGCAGGAACAATTTTTGAAAAGATTCATTTTCGCAAAAATTGATCCATAATCAGCTGCTTCTATATAAATATCAAAAGCTCGCAGCAGCTGTTTAGGTGCCAATATATCTGTAGCGAAGTGGTGCCACTGTCTGTTGGATTATTAACAAGGTTATGGATTCGAATGCCAGGGATGTTGTGTTACAGGAATAGAAGATTATATGTGTGTTCACACTTTTTTGGACAAAACATGACATTTGCATTCCCCAAAAATTTGTGCGTGGCAGATAATGTACATGAGATTAATGTCATAAGTTCCCCTTACGATTCAATCTGACGACCTTCACTCTTGGAGTCTATTGTGATGACCACTGAGCAGTGTTGTATATTCTGACACAGATCCCACTTTGAGTTTCACCAATGAACTTGGGATGTTTATATCAACAAAAGATTATCAATCAAAACAATTCTTTTTGATATTTTAGTCTTTTGATGTCACAGTGGGGATGATCAACTTAGGCACAAATGTGTCCAAGCCCACAGGTGAGTGTGGGCTCGGAAATCGGGAGAATCCCTCTGAACACACAATGCCCCTCCCGAGCCCGCAGTACTGAAAAGCGAAGGCGAGTGCAATATATGGTACCTTTTGTTGACTTAAATTTTTGGATTTTTCGTATCTCGTGGCCCCTGATGAAAAATCAGAAAATTGAAGTCAATCATATCTCGTGGCCCCTGATTAAAAATCAGAAGATTTAAGTCAATCATCTCGTAGCCCCTGACAAAAAATCATAAAATTGAAGTCAACGAAAGGTACCACATATTTTACTCGCACCTGATTTTCCGTACTGCGGGCTTGGGAGGGGCGTTGTAGGTTCAGAGGGATTCTCCTGATTGCCAAGCACACACTAACCTGTGTGCTCGGACAAATTTGTGACTAAGTTTATTGTCCCCACTGTGTCAACTTGAAGAGATTTGACTTGTGAAAATACTTTCGAAACGTGGCATGTTTGTTTCATTCATGGAAATTTCAGCGTGTTGATTACTACACTGCTTGATCAAATTCGACAAAATTTGTTGAGAAAAGAGACCTGCCAAACCATTGCCAAACCTGCAGACATCGTTTTGTAGACGTGATTTGAAGAATACCCAACCCCACCTTAAGCTTGACAAAAAGCAACAACGTTTTGCTGATAAACATTGTTCCATCTTGTGAAGCTTGGACCTTGGGTTGGACGTTCGGGGAGTTGATTTACTACTGCTTGCCCCTCAACAATTCAAACGCAGTATTAGTAAGATGAGATTTTCAGATAAAATTTGTATAAAAATCGTGGTTGAGTCAAATTTGAGTTGGCTGCAAAAAAAACGTTCAATCGTTGCATCGTGTAAATTTTCCCGGCTTTGCCCGTGTGTGTGGATATTTTTTGAAAAAAGTTGGCCACGTGAGCCATTTTTTCAAATCAGGAAAAAAACGCCAAAACTGGCCATTTGACACGGTGGACGCACAAAGGGGAGATCAGCTCCAGCACGTGTCTTGTGGCGTCAACATCAGTATCGAAGGACCGTGCGGGGTTTTTCAGAGCCAGCATTTGGTAGGCAGCCGCAGGGTTTCCGCACCAAATGGCTTACAGTCTGTAAGCCATTATATTTGTTCAACTGCCTTGTTGATCTCACATTCTCAGACTCACTCAACACGCAGTCATGCGCACTCGCTCTCACGCATCTGAACTTGATGCCACATGTGAAAAGGACCCAAGCGCCAATGTGCCTAAAGGAAAAGAAAAGGCGACCAACAGGGGAAAACAACCCACAGGCGCGCACGAAATTCTCGTTCAGCGGGTCACCTCTATTTGCCGCCGTCTTAAAGAAAATTTAGGCAGAGATGGACATTGTGGAATTTGTTCTGATGTAGATCAACTATGACAACAGGGTTTCAATGCCTCTTTACCATCCTTGAGCACAGATGTAGCAGCCTTTCTGATAGATAAGGAATACACATGGTCTCATTTCTCTTAAGATCATGACCCAGACTGGGCTCTTTTTGTGCAACAAGTAGGTTACACAGGTCCTGGGGGATCCTTTGTCAATCACACTGTTTTCGCAGCAATTGCATGCATGTATGATTGAGATTTGACAATCATTCAGTCCATGCCTCATGACACTCATGTATTTCAGGTGCTCTCGGGAAAAAGCCTTGCTCTGTATTTGACCAATCCTCATTATGACCAGACAGTACAATGGCGAAAGGCCAACGTGCAAAGGGTCTTTTAACCTTATATTTGGCTCAAAGAGGAATGGAGCACCTCATGGGTACTGGATAATTATTATCACCCATAAGCACCCATGCTCCCGGGCCACAGATTGATCACACGGTTGGTTCAGGTCTGAGAGCTGACACCACTGCGCGACCAAGAATGACGACATCTTCTGCCGAAGGGGCGCCCTCCGCCGGGCCGCTGGCACCGCAAGCCAGCACATAATTTATCACAAAATATTATTGGTGTATGTGGAACTGAGGCATCAGCATAAAAGAATCAAAACTTGCAATTTAAAACATCAAGACTAAGACTAACAAGGGAGGAATTACAAGGATTAGCCAGAATTAATACAACTTCTCCCGTTCCATAATTCAATGAGACACATTTATAATTTAATGAGACACATGTATAATTGAGTGAAACACATCTATAATAAAAGTATATCCTCTAATTATAGTAATGGTTTTAACAGAAGAATATAAAGAAAGAAAAAATGCAATGAGACGGTTAAATAGAGCCAGAATGAAAGAAGTTGTATTAAAAGAAGAACCAGAAGAGCCAAAAGAAGAGTCAGAAGAGCCAATTGAAGTACCGCAAGAACCACCAAAAGACCCAGAAGTAATTCGTAAAAGAGCAATTGATTACAAACGCCGATCATAATTAGCAATAGCAAAATCTCGTAGTTGTTCGGTTTAGATATAATTATTCTTCGATTACAAAAACTACCTAAACAAAACAAATAAAAGACAGGTATGGTGAAAATGCACAAAAAATATATATAGTGTATGAAAAAGAAGCAAAATATTTACTACGAGATTTTAATCCTAGGAAAATCAAAAATGTAAGTGGTGTTTTCACAGAATTCCTAAAGATAGTTGAGTACTTTTTTTAAGCTAAATATGACAAACGGGCTGAAAGAGTTTGAACATACCAAAATTGAAAAGACTATTAAACGAGATGCCATCAATAGAAGTTCTAAAAAAAATGTTAACCATAAAAAGGGTTCTGTAAAAGATAGAGACATAGCAGATGAAAAGATAGATAGGAGTTAAACTAAACGGAATTTAAGTTTATTGAATGCTTGCAAGTCTTTTGTATCAACCATCCAGACTTTACGGAGTTTATCAAATTTCATTGAAGTAAGAACATTTTTGTAATATTCTTTATCATCTTATTCAATAAAATCATCATGGGCTGTATACTTAAATAATTCCTCAGGAACAGATACATCAATTGAGGGATAATACCACATTTAAAATTAGCATCCCATTTGGCACATAAACTTTTGGCTTCTTGTCGTTCGGCATAGGGAAATAATAGGTGAATTGGTTTCTCTTTAAGGAGTTGTTTTACCAGTGATTGTTCTTCTTTAGTTTCGTTGGAGGTTGTAGAAAGTTCTTTCGTAGGTGATGATGACATCTTCTTTACAAGTAGTGGAGCTTTCAATTTTCTATTATGTGTTTAAATGAATAGAATAACAAAAATAGTGAGTTTAGATCAATTAAAAGAAACTAATTCTTAATGATCTCTCTTAATCTAGAACCAAGAAAATGTGCAGGTGATTGTAAAAAAATATTTACACCAACTAATAATGATATATCAACACGTCGAGCAAATGTATATTGGAAACCATGCGGAAAATGCCGTGAATTTCTGAGAGAACGAGTAAAAATGTGTAAGGGAAAAATTAAAATTGATAGTGTTTAACTAAAAAAAAGATATAAAGAATATCTCATGTATTAATAAGTAAGATGATTAAAATTAAAATTAAGGATATGAAGGACGAGGAAAAACTTCAAAGGAAAAGAGAATATCACAGGGAATATACGAGGAATAGACGAGCAACCGATATGGTTTTTGCTAATAAAGAACGAGCAATAAAGCACGCTCATAAAAAACATTTGGATAAAACTGATCCAGAATTTAAAGGAAAAACTCACCAGTAATAGAGGAAAATCTCGCGAAAACGTTAAATATAAGGTAAAATATGAAGAATTACTCGAGCAAATGAATTTGAAACTTGTAGAAAATTGAAAACTACGGAGATTTATTTTCATAAAACTTGTTGATGTTTTTGAAAACTTTACAAGATCATCATTAAAATATTATAATTTAGATCCTTATAATTATGTTGGAACTCCTTCATTTGGTTGGAATGCTATGTTATTAAAAACTGGTGTTCAATTGGAGTTGTTAAAAGATAGTGATATATATCTATTTTATGAGCGTGGAATTAGAGGAGTGCAAAGTGTCTCATTTAATAAATACGAACAAGCAAATAATCTATATATGGAGGAATACAATAAACATATAGAAACAACTTTCATTTCTGATCTTGACGCTAATAATTTGAATGGAAACGCTATGAATAGACCATTACCTTATTCAGAGTTTCAATGGATTGCTCGAATTAGTATCGATACTATAATGAATTATGATGAAAATAGCGAAATTGGATATACCTTAGAAGTTGATTTACATTATCCTGAAAAATTACATGATAAGCATAATGAATACCCATTAGTATCTGAAAGAAGGAAGCTGGGTATTTGTGAAAAGTTATGTGCATTATTCAATGTTCAAAAACATTACATAATAGATTTTAGAGTTCTTAAGTTTTATTCACAACAAGGATTTGAATTGAAAAATATTAATCGTGTAGTCCAATACAGTCAGCAGGCTTGGCTGAAAAATTAAATTAATGTGAATACAGACTTTAGGAAACACGCTAAAAACGATTTTGAGAAAGATTATTGTAAGTTAATGAATAACTCAGTCTTTGGAAAAATTATGGAAAATGTTGTGGGAAGAATTGATATTAAATGTGCTTTTGACGATGAAGCACAAATTAAATACCAATCTAAAGCAACATATGTTTCAACTACTCCTTTTCATAAAGATGAAAAAACTCTTTCAATAATTCAGTTATCTAAAGTTATTGTCAAATCAGATAAACCAATTTATGCTGGATTTACAATTTCAAATTTATCTAAACTTCATGTGTATGACTTTCATTACAATACAATGAAACCTGAGTATAAAAATAATATTGAACTTCTTATGACTGACACGGACAGTTTTGGTTATAAAATTAAGACCGAAGACTTCTATAAAGATATGTTTGAAGATAAGGAAGATTTTGATATGAGCGCATATTCAAAGGATAATCAATTTTATGATGAAACAAATAAAAAGGTATCAGGTAAATTTAAAGAGGAAACAACCAATGGAACTATAACAGACTGAGTCATATCTTCCATAGAAATTCGCAGTAAATGCTATAGAAATTCGCAGTAAATGCTACGCCATTGGAACAGATAAAAAGATTATCAAAAAATTAAAAGGTACTAGCAAAACCGTTGTACAAAAATACATCGAGTTAAAAGATTATAAAAATTGCGTTTTGAATAACACAGAAATTGACAGAAACATAAACAGGTGTAAACCAATTTGGACTTGGCCCCTGCGTAGACCTTCTTGTAACTTGGCGACAAGTTGTCCTCGAGGAACTCAATTTGGCGGTCAGCCGAATACATCTCCATTTTTTTCCCTGACGGGAGGTGTTGAGTTTGAAGGGCAATGCTTGCCAGCTTCTCGAAAAGATGGTGGAGGGCAAGTTCGTTGGTGAGCGTGTGCTTAGACTTGTCCCGCATAAAATCATTTTGAGGTCGAGTCTCATGCGCTCCTTGGTATAATCATCTTTGTAGAGCGCCAGAAATTTGGACAGCGCCACGATGATGTTGAAATGAGTAGGATCCTCCCGGTTCAATACGTCTTCAATTTCTGCGTCAGTTTCCCACAATATTTTCAGCCGCATACGTTCCGTTTGCTTCTGCATGTCCTCTGTCTGCTGCCGCCAGTAGGTGATGAGAGGGTAATCCAAATCCACACGCTCTGGTTTAAGCTGACGACGCCTCCTCATGTCGAACCGGTTGCGAAAGCATATTTTCAGCGTCTCCCCACACTGCCAAGAAGCTGCTGCGGGTCTGCTCTACCCGAGCCGAGCGGACTGGGTGTGGTCTCGACATGGAAGAATCATGCATGCAATCATCGAGTGCGCGCAAGTTGTTGCTGACTAATGAATCATGAAAAAACGAATGTGAGCTGGAAGAGCTGGGAGAAATTGATCGCGAACAATTTTTTTCATAATAAAATGACAATGGGAGCTCGAAATGATCACGATCCTCTGGTGCTGGACTCGGGGCTGCATCTGGTCTGTCGCTGTATAGCGAGAAAATAAAATCCCACTGTGCTATAAATCAAGCCGTGTTGTAATATCTTGCCGCCGTGCCATAAAATCCTGAGGCTCCATGCACGTTGTGTTGATGCCATTGCCCGGGCGCTGATCCTGTTGAGGATGGCCCAAAGGTTGCGCTGATGATGCACAGTCGTCTGCTGGCGGATCCAATGCCCAGCAGCCCTAGTTCCTGCCTTAAGCATGCCTTGAATGTGCCATGTTGCCAGCTGAAGAAGTGCGAGATGCAGTGCCCACGTGTCCGGAGAATGTAGCAAGTACTCTGGTAGCGAAAATCGGCAGCAGACACTGGACTTAGAGTGACGCCAATGATTCCTCCACGGAACTCACTGGCAGTTGGTGGGGTTGCTACTTGCAAAATAGTGTCCCCTCAGTAGCAGCGGTCTACGCGACCGTGCGGCGGCAATCTGCACGATTCCGCTGTCGCTCTCCGGCGAGCTCCCCAAGTACACTGCACGTGTCTTGGGTGAGAACGAGCCCCTACACGGAGCCTCGTTTCCAGGAACCTACGGTCCTGCTTCCTCCTAGCCTTCTACGCGAAGCTGTCCCAGTCCTCTACACGAGTCTGGCCGGTCATTCTCACCTCTGGGCGCTCGGAACAGGGCATGACGCTGTGGGGTTTCAAAGACCACTGGGCAAGCGCTGCTCGCTCCGTATTTACTCAAAACAAACACTATGAAAACTCTTTAGCTAACCCAACCTACGCCGCGTGCAAGTTGTCCTTTACACCTGGACTCTCCAGTTTACTACTGGTCACGTCCGTCCGTTTTCCATTGTTTCTTTGAGTACGACATCATTACATGGCCTGATGTTGGTTCGTGACTCAAAGTCACAATGTATAAGTGATTCCACCCTGATAGTCACTTGTTACAAGCGTAGACGGATGATTCTAGATCTGAGGATCGAGTGAGACCACGATCTGGAGATTGTATGATCCTTAGTTTATATAAACTAAAGTAAAGAACGCGAGCGACCGCATTTATTGGCATTGGGCAGCACTTCGAGTGCTCGAGTGCTCCCTGCCCTTTTCTCCTACCGGAGAAATTTTCTATTGCTATCTTGGGAGGCACCTTGAGTGCTCCCTTGGAAGGCACCGCAACTGCTATCTTGGAAAGCACTTGAGTGCTCCCTTTGACATCACTAGATTGCATTGGAAGCACCCTGAGTGCTCCCTTGGGAAGCACCTCGAGTCCGCTTGTTCTTATCCCACCGAAGACAATCCCCAATATATAGGAATCGAGTGCTCTCTTAGGAAGCACCTCGAGCTCTCCCTGCTTGTTCTTCTCCCACTGGAGAAATTTTCTCCAGTGCTCTCCTGGGAGGCACCGCAACTACTATCTCAAGAAGCAACTGGAGTGCTCCCTTTGACGGCACAATATTGCAATGGAAGCACCGTGAGTGCTTCCTTGGGAAGCATCTCGAGTCCGCTTGTTCTTATCCTACAGGAGAAAATCTCTATTTCATAGGAAGCGAGCGTGGCGCTTTATTGCACCGCGCCCTCACGCTCTCAGACTTTTCTCTAAGCGGCAATAGAGTGGGACATTCCGCCACGACCAAGGCCCGTGCAAGGCACAAATCTCGTCAGTCTCTGGGAGACTGACGAGCTCTCAGATGACAATGGCGTTCTGACACGCCACCCAAGCCCCAAAGCATGATTCCTACAGGTGCCTCATTTTGGCAGCAAGACCTATCGGGCGGGGTGTATTCATACGTTCACCTACAAAGGTGCCCGCTCCTACACGTTGCGAGCAGCGAACTCTGCCCACAGCAGCGAACACTGCTTGGGCGCACGCACCGTTGAACAGCCGCGACGCTCTTGCTGCCCCGAAAGGTGCAAGCTCCCTGCGATACCTATGGGACATGCCCCCCCCTCTAAACAGGAGCAGCTCATTCGAAAACGGCAGAGTGCTGAGACAAACATGCCCTCCCCAGAGAAGTACAGTAACAACATTTCGGTGCCTGCGCAATAATTCCTGGTTCTCTCGATGCTCCACTCTGCTCTGCCCGCATCTCTGTCAAGGTGCTTGCCAGCCCATGACTGTTCGGCGGATCTTGTCATCGACATTGGCCCAGTAGCGGGGATTCATCTTGCCCCACCTGCATCGCATGCTCTGGTATTTCATGTGGCAGCGCCGACAGCGACTGCAGTGATGGCTTTTCCAGCACTGCCAGCTCTCTTTTGTCACCCGCTAAAGCGCAAGTAACAAAGAGGTTGCGGGCATCTAGTAAACAAGACATCAAAAACGTAGCTGATATGGCCGAAGCCGGCCGAGCAACGCATCATAAGGACGCGCTCCATCACGCAGAGCGCAGGGGTTTGTCTTTCGGCACTAACGATCTCAAATTGGATGACTGGGACAGACAAATTGATTTGCTTGTTCAAGTCCTTCCGGATGATTGTATTCAACGTTTGCTGAACAAGGATTGGGACTCTCTCAAAAATGTGGAAACGAAAACAGTAATGTCACTTGGATGACTCAGCACAATCAATATCGAGATCCTGATCTACCTTTTGCAAAATACTCATGTGGCTAGATGAAAATGACCACCCTGTGAAACCCGATGGAACTGTAGTACCCATACACCTCACGCTGCACTTTTCAGAATGGCGTGCCAAATACCAAGAACATCAGGTTAAGAACAAATTGGCAAACGCCAAACGTGACGCATCACGGCAGACAAAGGACAGCGCCCCAAATGCACAATCCAATCCAATGTTATGACACCTCCCTTAACCCCCGCGAGGAAATTTCACGATTTTTTTTGGAGTACGAGCTGTTGGGGTTGAAGAGACACAATTCACGGGCTTCCGCAGCAGCATACCTTTTCTGCTTGTTTGCAGTGATGAGGGTCGAACAAGCACAAGATTGCTGGATTGAAACGGTACGCAATGACGAGTTTATTGAAGGTTACGTTTGTCTGGACAAAAATCCAGGACAATCCAACATGCAACCCAGACCTTTCTGGGCACCATTATATGGAATCAAAAACTCAAAACTGTACGTTACCACCCTCTTAGACTCACTCAAGGATGTCACTGACAAGTGTTACATTTTTCGCACTTAAAAGAGTCGAGACAGCTCTGTGAAAAACACGACTGGTTTCCTACCAGGACCTCTACTGCAGTGGTATGGACTCATGAAAGCCATTCAGGAAGTTTTGCAAATGGCATCTGGGGATTCAGTCGAACAAAGTCAAGCATACACTCTACACTGCCCCCATCACCTCTTCCACAAAGTATAAGCGACACGGGGTGAGCCTGGCACCTGCTGGTGCGAGATTGGTAGATGGAGTCTTAGTGTGGCTCAACTACCCGCTCTTAGACCAGAGACCAACATGTTGCGAAAACACAGAGCAAGGGTTTCAACCCTTCCTAATTTGTACGCCAAAAACAACGCTACACAGCGTCCTCTGGCTATTCTCGGGAAACAATTGAAGGCACTGCGCGACTTTTCAGTCAAGTGCGGCCCAGGAAAATTACCTAGCATAGGGGTCTCCAGAATTTAACAAAATTCAAGACAACGGGTGGACCACACGAAGACTAAGGACGCAAGGCGTACTAAGCGTGGACCAACTCACCTAGGACCAAGGGAATGTGAGACACAGGAATGGTGAGATTCGACAGCACCATGGGTTTCACACAATCTTTCCTGATTTGACTCAGAATATCATTGATGATTTTTCAATACATAACATAATCAGACATGATTTAATTACATGTATAATCTTGCAAGATTATTTGTGTGACATCCACCACCTGTGCGATTTCCCTTGGGTTGCCCTCGTTGGCATAAAT